>Ga0265303_10003005_pt1 | contig 10538 bp, 9 predicted proteins | sample Helome_2_FD_192494 | JGI IMG/M metagenome (GOLD analysis project Ga0265303, IMG submission 192494) | Marine sediment microbial communities from subtidal zone of North Sea - Hel_20160317 (Illumina Assembly) | ecosystem: Environmental > Aquatic > Marine > Subtidal zone > Sediment ... | reverse complement strand
ATCCTCGGGCGGGCTGCGCAAAACCTCCATGAGCTGGCGAATACGGATCCGGATATCGGCCCGGCCGCGCGCCTGGCAGAAGAAGCCGGCGTGCTGGTCAGCGAAGCGGCCACGGCCATTCGTGAACGCCTGGCCGGCTTGAGCCACGATCCGGAACGCGAAGCAGAAGTCAGTCAGCGACTGTCTGATGCCCGCTCCCTGGCACGCAAGCACCGGGTGGAGCCCGACGCGCTGCCGGCACTCCACGCACAACTCGCAACTGAACTCGACTCTATTACGCACAGCGAGACGCGGCGGGCCGAACTGGCCGCCGCGCTGGCGGCTCGCGCGGCGGCGCTGCGGGAAGCCGCCACTGCCCTCAGCGCGTCGAGGCGCGCAGCGGCAGCCGGGCTCGGCAAGCAGGTCACCGAGCAGATGCAGGCACTCGGCATGCCCGGTGGCCGATTCGACGTGGAATTGCTGCCGCGGGACGATGTCGAACCCGGCGCCCATGGTGCCGAGACCGTGGCATTCGTCGTTGCGGCCAACCCGGGCCAGGCGGGCGGCCCGCTGGCCCGCGTCGCGTCAGGCGGGGAACTGTCGCGCATCAGCCTGGCCCTGCAGGTGGCGGCGCGCAAGAAAAAGGGCCTGGCCCCCACCTTAATATTCGACGAGGTAGATACCGGTGTCGGCGGCCGCGTGGCCGAAATGGTCGGTCAGCAGCTGCGCGCGCTGGCCGGTCGCGGGCAGGTGCTGTGCGTTACACACTTGCCCCAGGTGGCCAGCCAGGCAAACAATCACTTCCGGGTCAGCAAGCACACCGACAGCGGCCAGACGAGCACCGCGGTGGTGGCCCTCGACACCGTCGACCGAGTTGAGGAGCTGGCGCGCATGCTAGGCGGCCTGAAGATTACCCAGCGCACGCGGGACCATGCGCGGGAAATGCTCGCGGCTGCAGAAACACGCGACGAGCCGCAGCTTGCACAGCAAGACAGCTAATCTGTGCTTTCGCGGCGCTTGGGCCGCACGTACAGCGTCAGGTTGTGCTCGACGAGTTCGAAACCGTGGTCGGCCGCAATTTCGCGCTGCAGGCGCTCGATGTCCTCGTTCATGAACTCCACCACCCTGCCCGTCTCGACGCAGACCATGTGGTCGTGGTGCCGGCCCGTCTCCAGCTCGAAGACGGAGTGGTCGCCCTCAAAATTGTGGCGCACCACGAGCCCTGCCGCCTCGAACTGGGTCAGCACGCGATATACCGTCGCCAGGCTGATGTCCTCGCCACCCTCCGTGAGCAGGCGATAAATGTCGTCCGCACCCAGATGCTGATCAGCATGCGTCTCCAGTACCCGCAGAATCCCCAGCCGCGGCGCGGTCTTGCGCAGGCCCGCTTTTTTCAGATCGGGTGGCGGCACGCATCCCTTCCGTGTTCCCCATCGGGTATCATCTCGCGCCGATTATGGGCCACCCGTCGCCACCTCACCAGATCGCAAAACCGGTGCTTACACTGACCAGCAAAGGAATTCTGAGCGTCGCGCTCGTCGGGGTCTGCCTGCTGGCAGGCTGTGTCTATCGCGTCGATGTGCAGCAGGGCAACCTGCTGGAGTACACGGACATCCAGGCCGTGAAGCCCGGCATGACGCGCAGCCAGGTCCGTTTTCTACTGGGCACGCCGGTGGTGGAAACTCCGTTTGATAAGTCCCGCTGGGACTACGTCTACTATTTCAGGAAAGGCCGCGGCAACCGGGCCGATCGACGTTGGCTGATCGTGCTGTTCAGCGATGAACGCGTCACCGAGATTCGCCGCGACGTAGAGGTGGAGCCCAGCTGATCAGTCATCCGCCGGCGCTGGCCGGCTGCCCATCGTCTGGCCGCGCGCCGCGAGTTCCCGCCGGGCGTCCCGCGGCTCGCGCTGCAAGGGCCGGAGCACCTCCACGCGGTCGCCCGCGGCCAGGCCGTGATTGCCATCCACAACGCTGCCGTAAACAGCCAGCGGCGCCGTGGCCAGGTCGAGTTCCGGGAACCGCGCGCCGAGTTGCGCCCTGCGCACCGCCTGCCGTGCCGTAGTGCCACACGGCACCTTGAGCGCCACGATCTCCTGGCGACCCGGCAAAGCACAGACCACCTCGACCGCAATGGCCTCATCGTCCTCCACAGTCGCGCGGGGCGATGAGGGGTTCTCGTCGGGCTCAGTCATACACAACAGCGGCACGCGCAACAAAAGCATCAACGAGCCGGCTACAGGTCTGTTCAAAGGCCGCGCCCAGCACCAGGTCCTTGACGGGATTGGAGAACGCAAAGCGCATGTGCAGGTCGACCTGGCAACCGGCGTCGCCGAGTGGCTTGAATCGCCAGTCGCCGTGCAACTCGCTGAACGGGCCTTCCACCAGCTCCATGGTCATGGCCTCGGGCGGGTCCAGGTGATTGCGGGTTGTGAGCCCGCCGGTCAGCGGCCCCATGGCCATTTCCAGCCGCCCGGTCAACTCGTCGGCATCGCGCGCCAGCAACTGGGCGTCCGCACACCAAGGCACGAACTCGGGATAACGCTCCACGTCAGCGACCAGTTTGAACATCTGCGCCGGTGTGTAAGACACGATCACAGTGCGATGCAGTTCCCGCACAGCCTCAGCCCAGCGCGCCAACCGCGTTCAGAAATACCAGCACGACGGCAACCGGGGCCACGTAGCGCGCCAGCACGCGCCACAACGAGTAAACGACGCCGGCCTGCGGATCGAGCTCGTCCGCGCTGGAGTTAGTACACATGAACCAACCGGCAAAAATCGTAATCAGAAAGCCCCCGGCCGGCAGCATGATGTTCGACGTCAGGTAGTCGATGTTGTCGAAGAAGGTGCCGCGCAGAAAGTTGAAATCGGCCAGCACGTTGAAAGACAGGACGGTCAGGAAACCCAGTCCCCAGACCGCACCACCGGCCAGCAGCGCGGCGGCCCCGCGGCGCATGGCCCGGGCCTCCATCAGCCAGGCCACCACCGGCTCCATCAGGCTGATGGCCGAGGTAAGGCCGGCAAAGGCCAGCAGCAGGAAAAATGCGGTACCGACGAACACGCCACCCGGCATTTTCGTCAGGGCCAGGGGCAGCGTCTGAAACACAAGGCCCGGGCCCTCGGCCGGGTCCAGCGAATTGGCGAACACGATGGGAAAAATGATCATGCCGGCCAGCAGTGCGATGGCCGTGTCTGCGCTGACAACCGCAACGGAGGTCTTGATGATGGACTCTTCCTGCGGCAGATAGGCGCCGTAGGCCATCACCGCGCCCATGCCGACACTGAGCGAGAAAAAGGCCTGCCCCATGGCGGCCAGCACGCTACTGGCCGTTAGCGCATCGAAATCGGGCCGAAACAGGAATTCGAGCCCCTCGGCAAAGCCCCCGAAGCTGATGGCATAGCCCAGCAGGGCCAGCATGATCACAACCAGCGCGGGCACCATGATGCGCACGGCTTGCTCCAGCCCCTTTTCGACTCCCCGCGCCACGACCACCGTCGTGATGATCATGAACAGCGTGTGCCAGCCCGCCAGCGTCCACGGGGCTGCCACCAGCGCCCCGAACATATCACTCAGCGCCGCGGCATCGGCCCCGGCAAAAGCATCGCGCCCTGCCAGCACCATGTAATGCAGGGTCCAGCCGCTAATCACGCTGTAAAAAGACAGGATCAGGAAACCGCAGACCATGCCGATCACGCCCACCCAAAGCCACCGCCCCGAGCCGGCCTCTTCCCGCCCGAGAAGGGCCATGGTGGAAATAGGGTTACGCCGGCCGCGCCGACCCAGCATGATTTCTGCCATCATGATCGGCAGACCGATGCCGAATACACACAGCAGGTAGACGAGCACAAAGGCGCCGCCGCCGTTCTGCCCGGCCACGTAGGGAAATTTCCAGATATTGCCCAGCCCGACGGCAGACCCGGCCACGGCCAGGACAAAGGCAAGGCGTGAGGACCACTGACCGTGCAGGGAAGCCCGCCGTGCGGCAGGATCGGCGGAATCCGCCATCGGCTTTTCCGGCGCTGCGAAAGTTGGCAGGATTGTGCGGCATCCCCTGAACCTCGACAACCAATTGCATGACGAATAGCACCGCGAAAGCAAAAACTGGCAGCGACCGCATCGCCGAAAACCGCAAGGCCCGGCACGACTATTTCATCGAGGAACAGCTGGAAGCCGGGCTCTCGCTCGAAGGCTGGGAGGTCAAGAGCCTGCGCGCGGGCCGGGGCAACCTGGCGGAAAGCTATGCCGTAATTCGAGATGGAGAGATCTTTCTGCTCGGTGCGCACATCGCGCCGCTGCCGTCGGCATCCACCCACGTGCACGCAGACCCCGTGCGCACCCGGCGCCTGCTGCTGCACCGGCGGGAAATCGACCGGCTGATCGGCGCGGTCGAGCGCAAGGGCTACACGCTCATACCGCTGGCGCTGTACTGGCAGCGCGGCCGAGTGAAGCTCGCGCTGGGCCTGGGACGCGGCAAGAAGCAGCACGACAAGCGGGCCGTGACCAAAGATCGTGACTGGCAGCGACAGAAAGCGAGAATCCTAAAAGCTAAATAAAAACAATAGCTAATATTATCTTCCTAACGCTTTTTATCGCTTGAAAACCGGCCGCTGCGGCCCCAGATATAGGAAACAGTCGGCTTCGCACGCGTTGGGCATGCGGTTACACTGGCTGTGCTGGGGGCGATCGGCTTCGACGAGGGTCGCGAAACTCCAGGTGCATGTCGAGGTGCAGTGACCTCGTAAATCCATCTGCAAACTTATAGTTGCCAACGACGACAACTACGCACTCGCCGCCTAAAACCCGGTAGGGTGCCGTCTGACCGGAGCCGTGCTTGTGCGTCCGTCATCAGGCGTCATCTCTCACAAGATCGCCGCAAAGCTCGTCCGGGGTGGAGCGGTTAAAACTTCACCGGAATCGCCGTTCGTCTTCCCTGCCCGTCGGGTAGCGGCCGGTTAAATTAATTGACGAGATAAGCATGTAGATCCTGTAGCGGAGGACTCGCGGACGCGGGTTCGATTAGTGAAATGGTCGCCACGGGGAGTGATCCCCGACGGAAAAGAGGGCTCATACGGTGAACGCTAAGGGGCATTGCCCTATGCCAACGCCGTCCGGTGAATGGGAAACCAGTAAGCCGGCTAGAGACTCATAGGCTCCTAAGGCCTTACGGCAATGGAGTACTAGGGTGGACAGGTTGAACAATTCGACCTGCCCACAACACGCCCTCCCCTGCAGACAACTGCAGGTGAAGGAATAGTCCGGCCCGTATCGAAAGATACGGAACAGCTGTCCCGCCGCCTCCACCAAACACGGAAAGGCCACCCTTGCGGTGGCCTTTTCGTGTTTTGGCAGTTTCGACCAGTGCGGCGGGAGCACAAGGATGTGCGGGCGCGGCCCGCCGCCTCCACCAAAAATACAACCTCAACCGTTCTCGGTTGGGGTTTTTTCTTGCCGGATCGCGGGCAATGTTCGACGCCTTGCCGCTTTGTACGTGCCCAGCGGCCGCCGCGGCGCATCGGCATCGCGCCACTGGGCGTAGCCGACGACGCGTTCGCCCTCGCCGCTCCGATGGACCGTGGCCGCTATGAACCCGTCGAGGCCGCTGATCTGTTCGTCGATCCCATGGGAAAGTCCCTTCACGACTGCGCAAGCTTGCCTGCATCGTCACCGCCGAGGATCACAAATCAGCGGCCTTCGTCGAGATTGGCGCCTGCCGAATCACCATGACTAAGTTTTACGCTCACGCTGTCGAGGCAGTGCAGGGACGCACAGCATGGGCTCGCCGGACCGCGACATTGCGCAGGCGAAGGATTTCATCGCGCCACCAGGGTATTCGCGGCACCGGCCCGAGGCGACGCTGCTCTACCAGCTTGTGGCCGAGCACTTTCCCCGATTCCGGGATCGGCGGGCTGCCGAGGGGCGAGCGCTGCCGCGGTTCGTGGAAGACGAGTTCGAAGCCTATCTCAAGTGCGGCTTGCTCGAGCACGGCTTTCTTCGGGTCAAGTGCGACGCCTGCCAGGCAGAGAAGCTGGTCGCGTTCAGTTGCAAGCGCCGCGGTTTCTGTCCGAGCTGCGGCGCCCGGCGCATGGCCGAAACGGCCGCGCTGCTTGTGGACGAGATGTTGCCGCGGCAGCCGGTCCGCCAATGGGTGCTGTCGCTACCGTTCGCGCTGCGATACCTGCTGGCGACACGGCCCGAGGTGGTCACGCAGGTGCTCGGCATCGTCTACCGGGCGATCTCAGGGCATCTGATCCGCAAGGCCGGCCTGACGCGCGCGAGCGCGGTGACCGGCGCCGTGACCCTGATACAGAGATTCGGCAGTGCGCTCAATCTCAACGTGCACTTTCACTTGCTCGTGCTCGACGGCGTTTATCGACGGAACGGTGAGGGTCGCCTGCGGTTCGTTCCGGTACCGGCCCCGAGCACCGAGGAGCTCAAGCGGCTGGTGCAGCGGATTGCGGCGCGGATCGGCCGCTCGCTCGAGCGCTCGGGACTCATCACGCGCGACATCGAGAACGCCTATCTCGCCTTCGATCCGAGCGAGGAGGCGCCGATCCATGGCCTGCTCGGGTCTTCGATCACCTACCGAATCGCGACGGGCCCGAGAGAGGGCCAGAAGGTGTTCACGCTGCAAACGCTGCCCGCCGAACCGGAAGCGCCACACCGAGAGGTGGCCGAAAGCTCGGGCTTCTCTCTGCACGCGGGCATCGCGGCGAAGGCCTCGCAACGTGACAAGGTCGAACGGCTGGCGCGATACGTCTCAAGGCCGCCGGTCGCCGCCGAGCGGCTGTCACTGACCCAGGGCGGATACGTGCGCTATGCGCTGAAGACGCCGTATCGCGATGGCACCACGCACGTGATCTTCGAGCCCGAGGACTTTATTGCCCACCTCGCCGCGCTGCTGCCAAAACCCCGTGCCCACCTGACTCGCTACCACGGCGTGTTCGCGCCGGCGAGCCCCGACCGGGCGCGGATCGTGCCAAAGACACGCGCCGCCGCTGCCAGCGAGCGCGGCCAGGTATCGGCCACCGGCCAGCAACGGGCCCTTACCTGGGCGCAGCGCCTCCAGCGGGTGTTCGCCATCGATATCGAGACCTGCCGGCAATGCGGCGGCCGGTTGCGGGTCATCGCCAGCATCGAGGCGCCAGCGGTCATTGAACGGATTCTCGCGCACCTCAGCCGCGACGCCGAGTCCGTCGATCCCGCGCATCCGAGCCGCGCCCCGCCCGGCTTGGTTCGGCTGATTTGACTGGCGCTGCTGCGCCCTCCACCGCCCGGCCGACAGCGGCCACGTGCCGCGACGGGTTGGTCTTGGCTTGCGGCTCGCGACCGCCTGCGCGCGCAGGCATTTCCCCGGCATTTCCAGAACGACAGCGAAGATTCGAGCACCCGAACGCCAATAGGAACGGACCGGCTTCGCCCGGATGACGCGCGCAAGCAGCCCACCCCCGCCCCTTTACCGCTGCATCGGCCGCTGCTGCCCGGAATCCCCGGCGCACATAGGGCCGCTTATACGTCCTATCCGCGGGCTGGCCTTTTTTTTCACAGGGACAGCGAGTCGCTGGCAACCCGACTTTGGGAGTGGGACGTTATGTCTAATCGGCAAGAAGAAAGCGTCAGCCAGCTTGTGTGTTATCGTTTACGTCTTCCGATGACGCGCGACGCTCAGCACTGGGCGCCGCGCGTTTTTTTTGCCGGCAGGGAGGCCAGGCGCGAACAGCAAAAAAGCAGGGGCTCTCATGTTCAAACCCACTCCCGGTAACGGATTCCTGGCCCTGGTCGCAGCGGCGGTGGTCATGCTGCCGCTCCCCGGCCAGGCGGCGGGTCTGGAGGTCACCATCATCACGCAGGTGGCCAGCGATACGGGCATCAACGGCGGTGATTTTGCACTGTCACTCAACGGCTCACCGCTGGACATCGTTGCGGAACAAACGGTCCTGCTCGCCCCAGGCGACCTGTTGCGCGGCGAGGCATCCGCCAGTGCGATGACCGAAATCAATCAACCCAGTTCAATCCGCCGCGACATCCGGTTCGAGTTCCAGCTGGCCGACGGTACCGATTCGGCCATCGTGCAAACGAGGTACAGCGCTGACGCCAATACGGCGGGTGGAGTCCTGGCCACTGGCGGGAGTGACAACGAGAACCTCTGCGCATTCAATTCGGGCTGCACTGTCGACGGCCTGCCGGGCTTTTTCGCCGGCCTGAACGGCGCGATCTCCGAGAATCTCGAGTCAACCGGCGGGAACAAGATCTTCATCAATAATGTGGAGATGTCTACCGGGCGCGTCGGTGGGCCGGAGAGCCTGGACCTGGATTTCGCGTTCAATCTTGCGCGGCGTGACGGGCTGACCGAGGCCCCCTCGGGTCGTGCCTGGATCGGCGCTGTGGCGTTAACGACGGGTATGGAATCAAGCGCATCCGGGAGCTTTTCCTTCGAGCTGACCGTCGTGCCGGTGCCCGCCGCGGCCTGGTTGTTTGGATCGGCGCTAGGCCTGCTGGGTTACCTGCGTCGGCCAGGCGCCCGTTTTCGTTGAATGCCAACCGCGGCCGAAGCCGCTCTCGTCTGGCAGCAACAGGGGAAAAAGACAATTGAGGAAATGGTGAGGAAATGGGGTCGGACCAAGCCAAGTGATTGGATTGCCGAAATTTTCGTATTCAAACGGGCGTGATTTCGACCTTAAACGCAGGGTTTCCACCCCGAAAACGCGTCGCTAAGCCGCCTGGTCGTTGTCATCTTGGCCTTAGCACCGCGTTTCGGAACCCAAAAACAGGCATCTAAGCTGCTATCGCTTCACCTGAACGGCCTAGACTCCAGGTTCTCTCTGCAGTTAGCGTGGTCCGACCCGCTTAGCAGGATTATTCGTATCCAGAGAAATCCGCTCCCGGTTTGATATTCGGATATCGCTGTTGACTAATCGCAAGATCAATAAGAATTTCCATGACCGGCTTCGTTACCCAGAGATGTGAGTATCCCTCTGCTTGAAACAATTCACGAGTTTCTCCCGGGTCGTTTTTTATATCGAAGACTTGCGGAAAAGTGTGTTCGACGATTGGGGAAAAAGTTCCTTCTGCTGTGTAGAAGTGCACCTTCATTGTGCGCCATTTTACGGCGAAGACTCGGTCGCCTACATACGTGACAATGTATTCACGGTTTGATTTGTCCTGCTTTCCGAGCAGAAAATTGGACTGGTCGATGCCGTCGATCGGCCGGTCCGTCGGAACACGGTTTTCTTCCCCAACGATATTGGCAAGCGTGGGTAACCAGTCAAGGTCGGAGAGGATTTCGTCGGTCACCTTATTCGCGGAGATTTGTCCTGGCCAACGAATCATGCCCGGCGTGCGTGTGCCGCCTTCGTAAGCGGTGCTTAAACCACCACGCCAGGGCCCATTTGAACGACCTTCACCGCCCCAGTTAATCGAATGCTCTCCGGCTGCATTGTCGCCAGTTAATATGACGATGGTTTCGTCCGCAACATCCGCCTCGTGGAGGGCATCGAGAATTTCGCCGACGTAATGATCGACCTGCATCTGAATATCGGCATATTCGCCCGCGCGTGACTTGCCCTCGAAGTCTGGATGGGGCAGAAACGGTGGGTGTATCTGAGTAAGCGCCGCGTAGATGTAGAACGGTTTCTTCGCACGGGCCTGCTTTCTTATGAATGCCGAGGTTTTCTGAACGACCTCTCCGTCAAGCAACGCGCGCGCCTCGAGGTCGAACTCCTTGACCTTCTTCGACGGCTCTCCCTTCTTGCCAGCCCAGATTTGAGGAATGTCGAAAACCTTAGGGTCGAACTGCGGGGTGCTCGTGTAACTCGCCTCCATCGCACTTTCTTTAGTCCCATACCACTCGTCGTATCCCTGGTCATTCGGCAGACGCCCATCCTTGTCACCTATATGCCACTTGCCGTACATGGCCGTTGCATAGCCGGCATCAGACAACAACTCTGCGATGGTGTACTCCCACGGTGCCATTCTCTGCGGTTCGCCCGGTGCCGGCACCTTTTGGGTGCCGGATCGGATCGGTAGCCTGCCGGTGTGAATCGCCGAACGAGTTGGGGTGCATTGGTTCTGCACATTGAAATTGGTAAATCTTATGCCTTGGCTCGCCAACGCCTCAATACGCGGAGTCGGAACGGTGCCGCCCTGCAATGAAATATCGCCCCAACCCCAATTGTCTACCAGGATATAGACAACATTAGGCTTATCCTGTGCTGATGCAACGGAACCCAACAGGCAGGAAAACAATGTAAATAGAGCAGCTGATTTTGAACCAAGCACTCGCAGAATCCCAAAAAACTTTTAGTCCGGCGACTATACCCGGGTAGCGAATTTCTGCGAAAGGTCAATGACCGCTTTGGGTTGCCGATTCAACCGGTCGATGCAACACATGCGGCAAAACGTTCTGCCGGGGTTTCGTAGTCTAGAGTTTTTCTTGGTCTCTCGTTGAGCTCGCGGGCAACCGCATTGAGTTGGGCCTGCGAATGACCTGACAGGTCGGTACCCTTGGGGAAGTATTGTCTGAGCAACGCATTGGTGTTCTCGTTCGAACCGCGCTGCCACGG
>Ga0265303_10003004_pt1 | contig 10539 bp, 9 predicted proteins | sample Helome_2_FD_192494 | JGI IMG/M metagenome (GOLD analysis project Ga0265303, IMG submission 192494) | Marine sediment microbial communities from subtidal zone of North Sea - Hel_20160317 (Illumina Assembly) | ecosystem: Environmental > Aquatic > Marine > Subtidal zone > Sediment ... | reverse complement strand
GGAATTGGTCCACCACGAAGATAATTAAAATATAGGCAAAAAAGAATCCGGGTATGGAGATCAGTAAATAGGAAAAAAACGTTGCGCTGCGATCATAAAAACCACCCCTTGCGATCGCCGAACGGATACCGACCGGAAAAGAAATGGTCCAGGTCAGGATCGTGCCCACTATGAAAAGTGGAAGACTGTTCAGGAAACGTTCCCAAATTTTTTTGAGCGCCGGTTGGTTGTCTTTCCAGGAAATTGTCGTGCCGTTGAAAAGATCGCGGTAAAAATAGAGATACTGGATATAAAGAGGTTCATCAAGGTGAAATGCCTGTCGAAAACGCTCCACCATTTCGGGGGTAAATTTCGGGTTCAACGGATCCACCTGACTGGGCTCACCGGGTGCCAGGTGAATGATCAGAAATGATACAATGGAGACAAAAAACAGCGTCACCAGTTTTTGAACAATACTGCGTCCGATAAATGACAGCATCTGACTTCCTTTAAGACGCCAGCTCGGGCATCTCGGGCAATTTGATCCATCGGTTGAAGTAGAATTGGAAACTGCCGGTCTTGGTTGGAGTGATTTTTCGGTAAATATCCTGGCCGGTGGCGTCGACTTCTCTTATGACGATGCGTTTGTCCAGAATGGCGGTCCATTTGCCGACATACAAAAAGGTGTAAGGTTGTTCACGGGCGATGATTTCGTGCAAGCGGTGGCAATATTCGACCTGGGTCTGATGGTCATATTCCTGCCTGATTTTGACGATGAGTTCATCGGCTGCTGGATTATCAAAGCCCACAAAATTCAGCTGGTGGGGACCTGTCTGACTGGAGTGCCAGATTTGGTAGAGGTCCGGATCAATTCCCATTGACCAGCCCAGCACCAGGGTATCAAAGTCCAACTTGTTTATCCGTTGCTGGATAAACACAGACCATTCCAGGAGATCTGTTTGCACATCGATGCCGATTTGTTTCCAGGCATCCTGAGCGATGGCCAGAATAGCCTTGCGGATGTCGTTACCGCTGTTGGTAATAAGGGTGAACGCCAGCGGCCGTCCGTCCTTTTCAAGCCAGCCTTTCGAGTTTTGCTTCCATCCGGCCTCAGTCAGTAATTTTAATGCCCCCTGGGGGTCGTAAGGTGCGGGCTCGACGGCATGATTGTAGAAATCAGTTTGCTTGACAAAAGGACCGGTGATTCGTTCGCCCTGGTTGTGCAACACATAGCGCATGATTTTTTTAGCATCAATGGCCATGCTCAGCGCCCGACGCACCCGCACATCGTTAAAAGGCTCACGCCGCAGATTATAGCCGATGTAGGTATAGCCGAAGGAGGTTCCGGAAAAGCTCTGGAAACGGGAATCGGATTGAAATCGTTCTACCTGATGAGGCTGAACGCCGTAGCTGTCGAGAGTGCCCGCATAAAATTCCATTTCCTGGGTCAACAGATCCGGTATGACCCGGAAAACATACTTGCGGTAGTTGGCAGGTCCCTCCCAGTAACCGTCGAACCGGTCCAAAATGATGTATTGATCCGATTTCCACTCATTGAATTTGAATGGTCCACAGCCGATGGGTCGCCGGTTGAATAAACTTTGACGCATCGAAAAAGTCGCTGATTCCTTACCGAGCCCGGCAGCTTCTTTTGCTAGCGCAGCATCGTTGAGCAGATGTTCCGGAAGGATTCCCATCGCCCACGTGCCGATAGCTGGAGAATATAACCGTTTGTATACAATGCGCACGGTGAGCGAATCGATGACTTCCACTGATTTTACCGGTTCATAATCGGCGATGCGGGGGGAAAGGTTTTTGGGATTTAATATGGCTTCATAGGTGAATTTGACATCCTGGGCATCAAATTTGTGGCCATCGTGAAAAGTAACACCGGGCCTCAAATAAAATTTGATGACGGGGTTGTGTTCGACGCTGGGCAGCAATTCGCCGGTAAGCGCGCGCAACTGGTCTGCGGGTAGCTCGGGAATGGTGGTCATGAAAGTATCCGGGCTGAAGGCCTGAAAATAATCTTTGCCTAGCAACCCGGTGAGGTTTTCAAAAAGTTCCTGATCCACCTGCGCCAAGTCTAACTTTATCCTGGCAGGGGCAGCCAGATCGATTTTTATATCAATTTTTTTCTGGTTGCCGCCGGGATCTCTGACCGATCTCGTAATAGCGTAATTCTGTGGAGGGATCAGGGATATTTTTTTAATGTTAGCCAGCGAGCTTTTTAATCTCTTGTCATATTGATCGCCGTCTTTGCGGGCCTGCTCAAGAAGCGCCATAATATTTTGGGCATTCGGACTTATCCCGGCCGGTATCATTGCCGATTTGTTGACATAGAAGTAGGCTTCTTCGGATATTTCCCACGACTTGGCCAGACGACCTCTGAATTGTAGGTTTTCATCCCGATCGATAAGGCCCTCGAAGACCTTGGATTCAATTTCGCTGCTGGCGCTGTCAGCCGAAAGGATCGGATTTAAAATTGCTGCATCTCCGATAGATCCTGTGATGTATTCATTAAAACGTTCGGGATTTCCCCGAGCCTGCTGCTCGTAGGTGGGCACCCAAAAATAAGACTGCAGCAGAAAAAGGGTCAGGAACAGGGGGGCGAATATGAGAACCCGTTTGGTCGACATTTATGTCCTTAAATTTATAGAACCGTTCGAATTCAGGCTATCGGCGTTGCATTCATCAGCATAAAAATTTATTTGATTACCGCATCATATGGCCTATAATAGATTTGATCTCGGCTTTCCAGTTATATAGTTCTGTATAGGCAATTAGAGTAACTTTGTAAATACCATTTTGACAGCGCACTGGCCGCAACAATGTTATGAAGGCATGCGAGAATGTCAATAAGATGAAGGCATTGTTTATTACAACTAATCGTATTATAAGAAAATTATCTTGAACTGGCAACTGTTCATGGCAGAGTCGAAAGTGACGGCCGGTTTGCAGGCCTTTGCGGCAGTAGAAACAAAATTGAACTAAAGTGGAAATGATACGATTGGGCTGCTGAAATCCTTGGATGAAATTCGGTTGGGCATGGACGGTCAAATTACCATTTCGATCTGGTTATTTCTAATACTGCTGGCTGTGGCGATCTGGGCGGTTCTGGATCGCGTGCTGATCCCCAGCACCCGCTGGTTTTTACGGCGGCGGATAAACCGGGTGATCGATGAGATCAGCATCCGGCTCGATATCCAGATCAAGCCCTTTCAGATTACCAAACGCAATGTGCTGATCGATCGCCTGGTGTATGACCCCCAGGTTATCGAAGCCATCCAGCAGGAGGCGATTGAACGGCATTGCCCTCGTGAAGTCGTCCAGACCGAAGTTGTATCATACGCCAAAGAAATCGTTCCCTCATTTAATGCCTATCTTTATTTCCGTCTCGGCTACTGGCTGGCAAAAAAAATCGCCCGTCTATTATACCGCGTGCGTATCGGGCTTGCTGATAACCAGGAGTTTGCAAGCATCGCCCCTGATTCTACGGTCGTATTTGTCATGAATCACCGCAGCAACATGGACTATATCCTGGTGGCCTTTCTGGCGGCGGAAAAAGCAGCATTATCCTATGCCGTCGGAGAGTGGGCTAAAATCTGGCCGCTGCAAACCCTGATCCGGGCGATGGGAGCTTATTTTGTGCGCCGCAGATCAGGCAACCCGTTATATCGGCGGGTGCTTGAACGCTATATTAACATGGCAACCAAAGAAGGGGTTTGTCAGGCTGTTTTTCCTGAGGGCGGACTCAGTCGTGATGGTCGCCTGCGGCCGCCGAAGTTGGGTATTTTTGACTATATGTTGCGTAATTTTGAGCCCCAGCGGGATCGCGACATAGTTTTTATTCCGGTGGGCATTAACTATGATCGAACAATGGAAGATCGGAGCCTGTTGCGGGCGCTGGATCCGGAAGCGCCCCAAAGAAGCCTTTGGTTTGCGATCAGGACCACCCTTCGGTTTATCCGGCGCAGCGTGTTTTTGATGATTCTCAGTCGCTGGCAGCGCTTCGGATATGCCTGTGTCAATTTTGGGACCCAGATTTCCATGCGAAAATACTGTCACGAGAACGGTATTGATTTCAGCCGGATGGAACGTGAGGCGCGGTTTTCTGAAATCGAAAAACTTGCCCTGCGGCTGATGTCTGACATTAAGCAGGTTGTCCCGGTTTTGCCCATCTCTATGGTGGCAACGGTTATGAGAGAAACCGGCGATCAAGGTATGAGTGCATTTGAAGTTGAGGCCCATGTCAACCAGTTAATCGAAAAGCTTCAGGACGACAATGTGCCAGTGTATGTTACCACCAGAAGCCGGGTCCAAACCATTTTAGATGCCTTAAATATGCTTAAATTGAGACATCTGGTTGTTGAATCCGACGGGGTATACAAGGTTGTCCCGGAGGCATATGATGTGTTATCCTATTATGCGAACTCAATCGTGCACTGGATTAATGACAGTTCGGAATTCTCGAAATATGAATAATTTTTTTAAAGGCGGGGTCCTTCTTATCGGCCCTCTGTGTCTATTGATATTCTGGCTGACGGAATTGCGGGCCGAGTTTTACAAATATGTTGATGATGAAGGAAGAATTTTTTACGTTGATGATATTTCCAGGATTCCGGAGAAATACCGCCATCAGATCAAAGTCTACACAGAGAAATATGACAATCTTTCAGATGATGAACGATCCCGGGCGCTGCAGAGGGAAAACGAACAGGTACAGGCGAAGGAGCAGGAGCATCAACGTCAGATAGAAGAGAGATTGCTCCAAACCCAGCAGACCGAGGAGGAGGAAAGGCAAAAACAAGCCGAAGCCGCCAGACAGAATTTACTGAAGAAGACTGAAACCAAGGTGATACTGGAAGGAAACCGGATATTGGTTCCCGTCACATTTAGTAACAACGGCGTTGAACTCGAGGTGAATCTCTTGCTGGATACAGGAGCATCCCAAATTGTTTTAAATCGAAGCGTGGCCGATAAACTTGACATCGTTGCCTTAAAAAAAGGACTGGCCCAGGTCGCCGGCGGCTCCAATATCTATACTGAGTTGGGTAAAGTCGGTTACGTAAAGGTGGGACCCTTTATAATGGAAGATGCCGGTGTGCTCATCATCGCCCATGAAGGTTCCCCGGTTAATTACAGCGGGCTTCTCGGCATGAATTTTTTGAAAAATGTCGAGTACTCAATCGATTATAAAAATCAGGTCATTCGCTGGAAACTGCCACAGGGGGCAACTGCCGCCAGCAATTAAGGTGTTCATGGAAAGTCTTTTAAATTGGGGAATTGAAGTTGTCCTGTGGTTTCAAAAGTTTAGCCCAACTCTGGATTTACCTTTCAGGATCCTGACCTCCCTGGGAGACAAAGAATTTTTTTTGCTCTTGATGCCGCTGGTTTACTGGTGCATCAATCGCCGGGCAGGGGCCAGATTGTTTATACTGCTGCTGTTTTCGGCCTGCTTGAACGAAGTCACCAAGTTGCTGGCGGATCAACCGCGACCATTTAACTATGATCCCCGGGTCATAAAAATGGTTCATGAAGACAGCGGCGGATTCCCCAGCGGCCATACCCAAAGTGCGGTTGTAGTCTGGGGTTATCTGGCCTGCCGATTTAAAAAGAAGGCGCTGTGGTTGCTTGCCGGATTTCTCATTCTGGTCATTCCTCTTTCTCGAATATACCTGGGAGTCCATTTCCCCACCGATCTAATGGGCGGATATGCAATTGGCGCACTTTTGCTCTTACTTTTTCTCCGGCTGGATTCTCCTATCGAATCCTGGTTCAGCAAAAAGGGAATTTTTTATCAGCTCGGGGGGTCAGTGGGGATGCCGGTATTGCTGATATTATTTATCCCCCCCGGCAATGACGACATGTTGACAGCCGTTGGGGCCTTAATGGGGGCAGCCACAGGTCTTGTCCTGGAACGACGCTGGGTAGGATTTTGTTCGGACGGGCCCTGGTGGAAGCGCTTTATGCGATATTTTGTGGGAGTAGTTGTTCTTGTCGGGGTGTGGCTCGGGTTGCGAACTGCCTTTTATCAGCTCGCACCTGCTGACCTGTACAGGGTTATCCGCTATGCCTTGGTCGGGTTGTGGGGCGGTCTGGGAGCGCCCTGGTTGTTTGTAAAACTGAAACTGGCCGAAAAAGGAACCAAATGAGTAACAAAAATGATGATACACATCGCAAAACGATTGGATATATCCTATGGATATTTGGTTTTACAGGTTCCCACCGATTTTATTACGGAAAACCCGTGTCCGGCACCATCTACCTGTTCACCCTGGGACTTCTTTTTATCGGCTGGATTGTGGACCTCTTTTTGATCCCATCTATGGATCGCCAGGCGGATATTCGATTCAATACAGGAAGGATCGACTATAATTTAACCTGGATCCTGCTGACGTTTCTGGGAATATTTGGCATTCACCGGATGTATATGGGTAAGTGGCTGACCGGCATCCTGTATCTGCTAACCGGCGGATTGCTCGGGATAGGGATCATATATGACTTTTGGACGCTCAATGATCAGATTACATTAATCAATGCATCATAATAGAGTTGCTATTGGTTATTAGCTATCTGTTATACGGTCTGTTTCTCTTGATCACCCGATTCAGGTGCAACCTAATAAATGAACGCAGGATTTAATTTGGTTGGCATTTTTGGTGGCGGGCTGGCAGCGCTGGGCGCTGCTTTTTTATTTGGATTTCAACGCCCTTGATTATTGCTGTTTTGTAGGATAAACATCTGCCGATGAGGTTTATCTATGGAGGATCTGTATATGTACTCGGCAGCAACGTTTTTCAAAATCATTGGTAGCTTTTTATGTATCATTCAGTTGGTTGCCTGTACTGCGCATTATCCCGTCAATAAATCAATCACCTCGGTCGACGCCATCGAAAGTTACTCGCTTAATAAGGAATCCATATCAGAGCGCGCTGATGAGCTCTTATTGATTTTAACCTTCTCCGGCGGCGGTACCCGGGCAGCCGGCTTTTCTTATGGCATCTTAGAGACACTTGCCGATACTGAAATTATGATTGGCGGCCAAAAGCGTCGCCTGATTGACGAAATTGACGCGATCAGTTCCGTTTCCGGCGGCAGCTTTACCGCCGCTTATTTTGGTCTTTTTGGTGATCGAATTTTCGAAGATTTCGAGATCAAATTTCTAAAAAATAACGTGCAGGGTGAGCTGCTTGGACGCATACTTTCCCCTTTAAACTGGCCGAAGCTGACCTCGCTTTTTTATGAGCGTAGTGAGCTGGCCGCCGATTATTACGATGAGTTGCTGTTCGAGAAAAAAACATTCGGGGACATTCTAAGCTCAAACTCGCCCCTCATTGCTATCAACGCCACCGATATCGCTTTAGGCGCTCAGTTTACTTTCCATGGGAACCAATTCGCTCCCATTTGTTCGGATCTGTTATCATTTCCTGTATCACGTGCTGTGACGGCGTCTTCGGCAGTGCCGGGCCCGTTTACCAGCGTTATTATTGAAAATTATGCCGGATCCTGTGGTTACGAAATGCCGGAATGGGCTGCGCGCGCCCTTCATGAACCATACGCTACTACCCACCGGTATCGACACGCCAAAAATCTTGAAACCTATATGAATGCCCAGAAATTTCCATACATCCATCTTCTCGATGGCGGCCTTTCAGACAACCTCGGTATCCGACTGTTGATAAATATTACCCGCAGTGAAGGCAATATATGGACGAAGCTTAAAGAAATTAACCTGGAAGAGACACGGCAGCTGGCTGTTATCGTCGTTAATGCTAGAAATGAGATGGATACGGATTTCACCCGGAGAAATTATTCTGTACCCATCATTGACACCCTGGGGGCCGCTTCCGCGATACCTCTCGATGAGTATTCTTTTGAATCCATGGAGGTTCTCAGAAGCAATATAGCAGACTGGCAAAGATCTGTTTCCGCCGGCCGCTGTCAGGAAAATTCAGATACTAAAGATCCGGCGAATAACGGTGAATTTGTCCAACGGTCAGCATGTGCTGCGCAAGTATATCTCATCGAAGTAAGCTTCAATATGTTACAGGATGAGGCCGAACGCGAGCACTTGCTAAAATTGCCGACCTCATTTCACCTTGACCCGGAAGATGTGGATCGGCTGAAATCAGCCGCCCGGACAGTCCTAAAGGAATCGAAAGTCTTTCAATCCCTTTTGAGTGATCTGGAAGCCCGCGATTTGAAAACAGCGAAATAAATCTCTACCGAATTCGGAGTTGTCAATGGGTTCTCACAAACCAAAGAAGAACAAAACCGGCAGAAAATCGACCGCGGGACATCCAAAGCAGCGGTTTTCCGTTAAGTGGGTCGTCCTGATCGTTGCCATTATAGCCGGAGCGGCCGGCCTGATCGGATATCAATTCCGGCCGACGGAATCGGATCAAATGCCTCTATCGGCAGCAGGCCAGTCCAAATCCGGCCAAACGGTTGAATTCCACCGACTTATCGGCCGCTGGCTGAGGCCGGACGGCGGCTACCTTATTGAAATCAGAAATATCAGTTCCGGAGGAAAGGTGGAGGCCGCCTATTTCAATCCGCGTCCCATAAATGTTTCGCGGGCTGAAGTTTTCCGGAAAAAGGGAGGACTTGAGGTTTTCGTTGAATTGCGTGACACGGGGTATCCCGGATCAACCTACACACTCACATACAATCCTCAGCAGGATATGATGACCGGTATCTATTTTCAGGCCACCTTGGGTCAATCATTTGAAGTGATATTTGTGCGGGCAAAATAGAAAAAATATCTGCCAAATGCACAGCCCCGGTAACAGAAAAGAACAGCGAAATGGGAAGAATTTGACGATAGATGGGATCGCGATGTTTAAAACAATACTTTAAAACTCTAACAATAAAATAATTTAATACATTATATAATAGTAACTAACTATTTGATAATTATATAATAGTTATTTTATTTAAAATGCTGTTTCCGGAATCAGGGATTGATGCGAATAGTAGAATTTACGCTTCGGAACAGGAGACTCACCGGCTGACTGGAAACCGCTTTATTTCATCCGCTTTAAAACCTTTCTAAGCATTTCTTCTGCGTCAGGGCTAATGTTTTTGAATTCCACCCCAACCCCTAACCGCGTTGCGTGGGCGATTTCCCCCCTGATTTTTAGCCATTTGTCAAAGCCTTCCAGTCGAAAGGTCATTATAATTTCGTCGCCCACCAATAAAGGCCGCTGGGTTTCGATAAACAGTCCATTGGTGCTGATATTTTTTATATGATTGGAGTAGACCCGATCATAGGCGGCAAAATTGATCGGAATGCTGCATCTTTTACGGATACCGGATCGCTTTTCTTTTACCAACAGCTCTTCTGCATGGTGCAGAAGCGCTTCTTGCTGTTCTTCCCCCAGATTTATAATAATTTGAAATAACTTAGAAATAACAACGTTATACTTTTTTGTTGCTTTTTCTTCAGGGTTCATACCACATAGCCGTTCAGGTTAAGATTTTTGATCCGGTTACTTTATAAATTATCGGAATTTTGTCAGCAAACTTTAGATCTTAATTCAGTAGCATTAAAGATATTCGGATTCAGCGGAAGGATTGCGGCGGAAAAACAATCTATGATGCTTCGAACACATACTGGAAAACTGCTTGACAACCGGATGAGTCGTATTTAGGTTTTGAGAATATTCTCATAAAGGAGTTATTATGGTTAGACCCCAAAAGCGTCGCAGAGTAGCATTTAATCCTGAGATCAGTTACTTCAAGCCCCGGGGCATTCCCATGTTTGATCTGGAGGAGGTTCGTCTCACGGTTGATCAACGCGAAGCCATTCGACTGTCTGATTGGCTCGGAATGTCCCACGAGGATGCCGGTCAGCACATGGGTGTTTCCCGCGCGACATTCGGTCGGATCATTCAGCAGGCTCGAAAAGCGGTTGCAGATGCATTGATTAACGGCAAAGCCATTAATGTTGAAGGCGGCAGTTTCAAAATAGTCAGTACAACGCGAATATTTTATTGCAGTAACTGCAGCCAGGAGTGGAAGGAACCTCTGGGTACAGGCAGGCCGGAGCGCTGCCCTTCCTGCAATGGAGATGATTTCCATCGAATCGGGAAAAAAGCAGCCCCAAGAGGATAAAAACATTGTAACAAGCCCAGCGCCCCTTGAAAATCAAAGGGGCCGTCATCATTATAATAATAAATTCAATATATAACGGCGAAAAGGAGTAGCTCGAATGGCTGATATTCAAAACAGTATGCCGAAGAATCAACAACAAATTCAGGCCGAACAGGATGCAGCGGTGACAGAATCCTTAGGAATTATTAAAAACAAAATACTCGTGATGAGCGGTAAAGGCGGTGTCGGTAAAACCAGTACGTCGGTCAATTTATCAATTGCGCTGGCGAACAAGGGCTATAAGGTGGGGATCATGGATGTTGATCTGCACGGTCTGGATGTGCCCCGGATGCTGGGATTGGAAGGTGCGCCCGAGGTCAATCAAAATAAAAAGCTCAATCCCTTGAGTTACTCGGATAATCTGAAAGCCATTTCAATCGAATCTTTCACGCCCAATAAGGA
>Ga0265303_10003003_pt1 | contig 10540 bp, 5 predicted proteins | sample Helome_2_FD_192494 | JGI IMG/M metagenome (GOLD analysis project Ga0265303, IMG submission 192494) | Marine sediment microbial communities from subtidal zone of North Sea - Hel_20160317 (Illumina Assembly) | ecosystem: Environmental > Aquatic > Marine > Subtidal zone > Sediment ... | reverse complement strand
GACCGGAGCCGGCGGCGGAGAACATTCTCGACCTGCGGGGAGACATCCACGCTTTCTCGGATCCGGACAGCAATTCGGGCCATCTGGTGACCCAGGCGGCCTTGGCGGAGATGCGGGCGACGACGGATACCTTCTTCAGCAAGACGTTCTTCACGTATTCACATCGGAATGTAGTGCGCGCCGTATCCTCGGGTCTGGCCGAAAGTGGCAGTGTCGACGGCTATGTCTGGGAGGTCATGTCAGAGATCGAGCCCGAGCTAACGACCAAGACTCGGGTGGTCCGCAAGTCCGAGTGGCTCGGCTTTCCGCCGGTGGCCTGCGCCAAGATCGCAGAGCATACGCCCATGACAGCCGACATCCGCCGGGCGCTGGTGGCCATGGGCGACGACCCAGCGGGGCGCAATGTCCTCAACCTACTGCGGCTGGACGGCTTCACACCCGGCGATGCTGCCCTCTTCGACGGCATCGCGCAAAACTACGATCTGGTGCGGAGCCTCGGATGAAGAGCCTTGCGCGCAGGCTCCGGGCCATGCCCTTTGCGATCAAGGTGCCGCTCATGGTGGCAGCGTTGATGGTTGCCGTCAGCGCCGTCCTGTCCAATCAGGTGTTGGTGCGTCTCTCGGCGACTCAGGAACGTCATCTCGAGGAATTGACCGGCGCCTATCTCGACGGGCTTTCCGCCTCGATCGTTCCACATGTTCTGCGTGAGGACATTTGGGAGATCTTCGACCAGCTCGACCGCACGCGGCATGCCTACGTTGGCGTGAGCGCGGTAAACGCCATTGTCGCCGAGACCGACGGCACGATCCTTGCGGCTTCCGACCCCCACCTCTTTCCCTCGCAGACGACGGTACCGGAGGGTCTCGTCAGTCGCTTTGCGGACCTTTCCGACCTTGTGCTGGACGAGGGCAATGGCCGGGCCTTCATCCGGCGCGCGCTCTCCTACCAGGACCTTCCGATCGGCTGGATTTACGGAGAGATCGACATCCGTGACCTCTTGGCCGAGCGCCGGGAAGTCCTGATGGCATTGGTCCTGACCAACATTGCCCTGACCCTGATCCTGGCGGGCGCCGGCTACCTTGTGGTGCGGCGCATGATCCGCCCGATCGACACCCTGGCAGAGCACCTCGACCGAGGGCGGGGCGGGCAGATGGAGCCGATCCCGGAGGAGAAGATCGGCGCGCGTCATAGCGAAATGGGGCGCCTGTTCCAGCGCTACAACGCCATGGTCAAGGCCCTGGACCAAAGAGAGGCGCTGGCGGCTCGGCTGGCGGAAGAAGAAAAGATGGCCAGCCTTGGCCGGCTCGCCTCCGGTATGGCGCACGAGATCAACAATCCGCTTGGAGGCATGTTCAATGCCATCGACACCATCGAACACAATGACGGCGATCCGGCGGTCCGTCGCGCATCGCTGGAGATAGTGAAGCGCGGGCTAGTTGGTATCCGAGACGTCGTCCGTGCGACGCTTGTCACCTACAAGAGCGGTACTTCGGATCGGCCCTTGCGTCCGCCGGAGCTGGATGATCTGCGCTTCCTGGTACGGCAAGAGGTCGCCCGCCGTGCATTGACGCTCCTGTGGCAGAATGAGCTGCCTCAGTCGCTGAACCTGCCGGCTGGCCCGATCCGGCAGGCTGTGCTGAACCTGCTGCTCAACGCCTGCGCAGCTTCGCCGATTGGGGGGCAAGTGGAGTTCCGCGCAGAAGCCAGGGATCGATATCTCGTGATCGAGGTCGCGGATTCCGGTCCCGGCCTACCCGCGGAGATTGCAGCTCTCCTTGAGAGCGACGGCAAGGATATGGCGCCACTGGTTGAGGGGCGCGGACTCGGTGCCTGGATGGTAAGCCGGCTGGTCGGGGAACTGGGCGGTCAGGTGCGCGCGGCAGTGCGTGCGCACGGCGGCACCAGGATCGAAATCACGGTTCCAGTGAAAGGGGGAGGTTTGCGTTATGTTGCCTGAACGCTGTCGTATCGGGGTGATCGAAGACGATCCGGTCATGGGTGAATCGCTTCTTCAGCGCCTCACGCTGGAGGGCTGCGATGTCGATTGGTGGACCACAGGCCAGGAGGCGATGACCGGCCTGCGAGACCTGGAACACGACCTCGTCATCTGCGACATTCGATTGCCGGATATGGCGGGCGAGACGCTCTTCCAGAAAACTGTCTGCGAAGACAACGCACCCCCCTTCCTGTTCATCACCGCCTATGGCGAGATTGACCAGGCCGTGGCGCTCATGCGCGCCGGCGCGGGCGACTACCTTACGAAGCCCTTCGCAATGGAAGACTTCCTGGATCGGGTGAAGGCGCTGTTAAGCCGACGGGATTCGCTGGCGGGTCAAGGTCCGACGCTCGGCAGCAGCAAAGCGATGCTCGCCGTGGAAGAACTGCTGCGTCGTGTGGCTGGCTTTGAGAGTGCGTTGCTGGTAACCGGCGAGACCGGTGTTGGAAAGGAAGTCTGCGCCCGTTTCGTCCACCAGATCTCGCCGGTGGCAGACCAACCGTTCATGGCGGTCAACTGTGCGGCCATTCCAAGCGAACTGCTCGAAAGTGAGCTCTTCGGTCACGAAAAGGGAGCATTCACCGGGGCCCATGCCAGACATCTTGGCTACTCTGAGCGCGCGAAGGAGGGAATCTTGTTCCTCGACGAGGTCGCCGATATGCCGCCACCTTTGCAGGCCAAGTTGTTGCGGCTTCTCCAGGATCGTTCCTTCCATCGTGTCGGCGGCGAACGTCCGGTTCCTTTCAACGCTCGTCTGATCTGCGCGACCAACCAGGACCTGGATGCCGCGGTTCGCAAAGGTACTTTCCGGGAAGACCTCTTCTTTCGCATTAATGTCATTCCTGTTCATGTCCCGGCGTTGCGTGAACGCGCGGCGGATGTCGCATTGCTGCTGCATCGTTTTGCGGCCGAATTCACCGTTGCGATGAGCCGTGAGCTGAAGGGCGTGAGCGCACTGGCGGAGGAGGCAGCATTGGCTCACGATTGGCCGGGCAACGTCCGGGAACTGCGCAATCGGGTCGAGCGCGCGGTGGCCTTGGCACGGGGCGCTTCGCTCATGCCCGGAGACCTATTCCCCGAGGTTGGGCGGGGGCAAGATGGTGCCTCGGGCGAAATCGCGACGCTTTCCGAGGTACGAGACGCTGCTGAGCGGCGGCAAATTCTTCGGGCTCTGCGGATGACCGACGGACAAGTAATGAAGGCGGCGGAATTGTTGGGCGTGTCCAGGACCACCCTCTGGGAAAAGATGCGGCGTCTCAGGATCGCCGCGGACGACAGCGCAGAATAATGTTCGGGTTTCCGAACATAGCGTCAACGGCGGGTTCGGATTCCAGAACAACGCCCTGACCCGAGCATCGTCAACACTCTGAAATCAAGTGCACTTCCAAATCCCTCTCCTTGGCATGCCAATTGCTCTACCAGGGCATAAGCCAAACTCAGGGGAGGAAGTAAATGCCCAAGTGCGATCGCCTCGTCAACGTCGGCCGGCGCCAGTTTCTGCATGGCAGCGCCGTTGCAGCTGCGGGCGTCGCCGCCGCGGCGACAGTGACGCCGTCAGCATCCGCTGCGGCGGCACCCCGTGCCAGGGTGGATTATCCGTCCGCGCGGCTCGCCAACGTCAAGGACCTTAAGAAGAACGAACCGTTGGACATCGAGTATCCGGACGCGGACTCGCCGGGCGTGCTCATCAAGCTGGGCCAACGGGTGCCCGGAGGCGCGGGGCCGGAGGGCGACATTGTGGCCTATTCAGTGCTCTGCCCGCACAAGGGCTACCAGCTTCTCTACCACGCTGCCGACAAAACTCTGAATTGTCCCGGCCACTACTCGCGCTTCGATACCGAGATGGAGGGACAGCAGATCTTCGGCATGGCGAATCAAAGTTTGCCGAAATTCAATCTGCGCATCGACGGCAGCGGCGACATTTTTGCCGAAGGCGCGGATGAGTTGATCTACGGCCGCACCAGCAACGTGCTAGAGGGATAGGGAGAAAGCCATGACTTACAAACGCGGTGTCGACCGACTCCCGATCCCCCCGAAGGACGCAAAGGTCCAGAATGTGACCTGCGACTTCTGCATCGTCGGCTGCGGGTACAAAGCCTATAGCTGGGATCTCAACAAACAGGGCGGAGCGGCACCTGGTGAGAACGCTTTTGGCGTCGATCTCTCACAACAGCAAGAGCCGGAATCCGAGGCTTGGTATCAACCGGCGATGTACAACATCGTTGAGCAGGACGGGCGACCGGTTCACCTGGTCATCAAGCCGGACAAGAACTGTGTGGTGAATGGCGGCCTTAATTCGGTTCGGGGTGGGCGTCACGGCGAAACCCGCTACTCCGAGCAGATGGGCACCATGACGGACCGTCTCACCCACCCCCTGGTCTGGCGCTACTCGCAGCACATGCCGACCTCCTGGGACGATGCCTTGTCGCTCGTCGCCGATGTGACGCGCCGGGTTGTCGAGGAGTGGGGCGAAGACGGAGTCATCGTCTCGGCTTTCGACCACGGCGGGGCCGCTGGCGGCTACGAGAACACCTGGGGCACCGGTAAGCTCTATTTCGAGAGCATGAAGATCAAGAATATCCGCATCCACAACCGCCCGGCCTACAACTCGGAGGTTCATGCCACCCGCGACATGGGCATGGGCGAGCTCAACAATTCTTACGAGGATGCGGAGCTGGCCGACACGATTTTCTGTGTCGGCGCCAATTCCCTGGAGAACCAAACCAACTACTTCCTCGCCCACTGGGTGCCGAACATGCGGGGCACCTCCATGGCCAAGAAAGAGCAAATGATCCCAGGCGAGGAGCATGCGCCCTGCAAGGTGATCATCGTCGACCCACGGCGCACTGTGACGGCAAACGTCTGCGAGATCGAGGCGGGGAAGGACAACTTCTTGCACCTCGCCATTCAGCCCGGCACGGACCTTGTGCTCCTGAATGCTTTGCTGACCGAGATCGTGGACAAGGGTTGGCACACCAAAGACTTCATCGCCCAGCACGCGAGCGGCTTCGAAACGGCGCTTGCCGCCAATCGAACCCCGGTCGACGAGGCGGCCCGGATCACCGGGCTGTCGGTGGCTAATATCCGCAAGGCGGCCGAATGGATCGCCAAACCGAAGGCCGGCGGCAAGTTGCGGCGCAGCATGATGTGCTACGAGAAGGGGCTCATCTGGGGGAACGACAACTACCGCACCAATGCCGCCATGGCGAACCTTTGCTTCGCGACTCACAATGTGGGACGTGAGGGAACGGGGTGTGTGCGGCTCGGCGGCCATCAGGAAGGTTACGTGCGGCCTTCCGACGCCCACGTCGGCCGGCCGGCGGCTTATATCGACCAGCTCCTCATCAACGGCGAAGGCGGAATCCATCACATCTGGGCGACCGACCATTTCAAGTCGACGCTCAACGCCGAGGAGTTTCGCCGCGTTTATCGGCGTCGCACCAACATCGTCAAGGAAGCGATGGAGGCGATTCCCTACGGCGACCGGGAAGCGCAGGTCGAGGCGATCGTCAACGCCATCCGGCGCGGAGGTCTGTTTGCCGTTGACGTTGACATTCTACCGACGCCTATCGGCGATTCCTGCCATGTCATCCTGCCGGCTGCGACGTCGGGCGAAATGAACCTGACTTCCATGAACGGGGAGCGGCGACTGCGGCTCACCGAGAAGTACATGGACCCGCCGGGGGAGGCCTTGCCCGATTGCCTCATTGCGGCCCGCCTCGCCAATCACTTGGAGAAATCCTTCCGAGCGGCTGGCAACGACGCCTATGCCGACCAGTTCAAGGGCTACGACTGGCTGACCGAGGAAGACGCCTTCATGGACGGCTACCACAAACACGCCGGGGGTGGCGAGTTCGTCACCTACGATCGCCTGCGCGCCATGGGAACCAACGGTGTGCAAGAACCGTGCGTCGGCTATGAAAACGGCAAACTGATCGGTACGTCGCGTCTCTACACCGATGGCAAGTTCGGCGGCAAGGACGGCAAGGCCTTGTTCCAGGCAGCCCAATGGCGTGGACTTCAGGCCAAGGGAAGGGAAGCACAGAGGGACAAGTATTCCTTCCTGATCAACAATGGGCGCAAGAACATGATCTGGCAGAATGCCTTCTACGATGTTCGCACGCCCTTTGTGCGGGAACGCTTCCCGGCCCCGCCCATTGAAATGCATCCGGACGATATGAAGGAGCTGGGTGTTGCGGCAGGCGACCTGGTCGAAGTCTACAACAACGTCGGTTCGACCCAGGCGATGGTCTATCCCATCGCCACGGCGCGTCGCGGCGAATGCTTCATGCTGTTTTGCTCGCCGCTCGGCCAGGTGGGCAATGTGGTCAGCGAGCACACCAACGAACTGATGATCCCCAACTACAAGAACGTCTGGGCCAACGTCCGTAAGATCGGGCGCACGCCCCAAGCCGAGGGCATCAGCTTCAAGGCGCTGGAATACCCACAAGATATCTAGATTGCGGGTTGTTGAAACGGACTAGCGGCGGCCCCTCGGCCGCCGCGTCCTCTTTCCAACAGTTCCGTCTGAAAATAAGGTGGGCCGACCATCTGCTAAGACTGTTCCTGGCACTGAGCGGCTATGCCGCCAGGTCGGCGGACACGTCCACTGAAAGGCTGCAAGCCGACATAGACAAGCTGAGCCGTCTCAAATGTCAGTCTTGTAGTACTCACCGAACATGATCCAGCTGACTGTCCGACAGCGTCTCTTGACCCAAAGCGGCCGAATTCTTATCACGGCGGGCGCAACTCTATCGTAGATCGGCGCAGCACGTTATCTAGGCTTGATGCTTCTCCCAAACGCAGCTCCACAAAATAAGTGCACCGTCGTGAGGCCCGCTGTCGTGCCGGATCGATGATGACGCTTGCGCACGGCAGGTGCCTTTGACAGCCTTCTCAGAGCTAGTTGTGTGGCGTCCAGATTGCTGTCCCATTTTCACTCCTTGGCGGTTACGATAAGCCCGAAACCCTCCTATCTGAGAAGCACCCTATGTGTCCTATAGGTGCTGATGCCGCACAGGGCCACTATGAAAAAGCTTGATGTGCTGATTGCATTGATGGTGCCCATCCTGTGGGGGATGGGACTGGTGATTGCCAAGCCGGCGGTTGATCAGTTTCCGCCCATTCTTTTGATGGCCATGCGCTTTGGCCTCACCGCTCTGCTGCTGGTATGGTTTGTCCCAGTTCCAAAAGCCGTACTTCGACCTCTCTTCCTGGTCGCGCTGATTGGCTCCACCCTGCAGTACGGCCTGACCTTCAATGGATTGCGTCTGCTCGATGCAGGAACCACCGCCCTGATCGTCCAGGCGGAGGTGCCTTTTCTTTCGTTGATCGCAGCGGTCTGGCTCGGCGAGCGACTTGGGCTGCGCAAGGTTTTCGGCATGGTCGTCGCCTTCAGCGGCATCTACTTGATCGCCGGGGAACCCCGCATCGAGGGCAAATTCGTCGGTATAGGTCTCGTGCTTGCCGGCGGGTTCATGTGGGCCGTGGGCCAGGCAATGATGCGCCGCCTGGGAGAACTTGGCGGCATTACGGCGATCGCCTGGATTGCTGCCCTGGCTGCACCTCAGCTGTTGGCCGCCTCGCTGATCTTGGAAACCGACCACCTGGCCTATATTCAAGGCGCCGATTGGAAGGTTTGGGCGACCGTCGCTTATCTGGGCGTTGTCATGACCGCAATTGGCTACGGTTGCTGGTACCATGTGCTGGGTCGTTATGAAGTGAACAAGGTGGCCCCGTTCATCCTTCTGACACCCGTGACATCCGTTCTGGGGGGGGCGCTTTTTCTCGGCGAAGGGATCACTCTTTACATCCTCGCAGGCGGCGCCTTGGTCATCGGTGGCGTCGGCATCATTGTGATCGAGCGCCGCAATCGGAAAGGTGACGCCATCGCGGCCCCTCCGGCGCAGCCCGCCCCTCCTGTTCCCAACCCCAATGATTGAACGCTAGAGCCATTCCTAGCCAGACCGAAGCAACGCCGCCGTCGGGCGAGGCCCTTGGCTTTGCGGATCATCTGATCGGCCGGGCGCTCTTTGCCCGCGTGAAGCGCCACGGTTGGGGCGAGCTTGCACGCCTCTTCAAGCAGCGCGGCGGACGACCAGCCACCGCAATATCAGAACCAGCGCCACCGCCCAGCCGAGCGCGAGCGCAATCCATAGGACGAGGCCGGGGCGCTCGGTGGGTGCCTTGAGTATTGAAACGGGCCCGGCGAACAGCTCTTCACCCGCCACCATCAAGGTCACATTCGGATCTCCCTTTAGCGGCAGGACGAGCGGAACGATATAGGTGCCGTTGCCAAGGTCGCGTACCGCCCCCAGCGTTGTGTCGCCAGAGACCTGCAGTCCGATCATGTGGCCATGGTCCGGCCCGAGATAGTTACCGAAGCGGTCGCGTGGGGTGAGGCGCAATGCCGCCTCGCGGCCGCGGTCGGTCTCGGCAAGCGTTTCCACCATCACAGAGGAGGACTCGAACTCGGCCGTGGCGACGCGCACATGAGTCGAGATCGACTGCGTGCGCCGCAGCGTACCGAGCTGTTGGTCCTGCGCCTCGATCTCGAAGGTGACGGTGTAAATGCCCGGTGTCGTGGTCTCGGCGAAGGAGGCCCGATAGATCCCTGCCTCGCCGCCCGCGAGCGCAATGGTTTCCGTTGCCGGTTGGAGACGCCGCCAGATTCGCTCATCCTGCAGCGCAGTCAGCGCAGCGCGCTGTCCCACCGTGGTTGCCGGTTCGAATACGATGCCGCGCGCTTCGGTACGGGCTGGGTAGGCCACCAGCAGGTTGCCGATACTGTCCGTCGGCCGCTGCACGCTGGCGGTCACCCTGGCGTTCTCTATTGGGCGACCGCCGGCGGACAGTCGAACCTGCAGTGCCAAGGGCTCGCTGACGGCATAGTTCCTTGCGCCGAGCGAAGCGCGGTAGTCGAGTTGCGGTTCGTCGACGATGGCCGCCGCTTCGTAGGCCACACCCGGCCGACCGCGGATCACCATGCGCCACTCGCCGGCAGGATCGACACTGGCTCCGGCGAGGCCCATTGGCAGATCCAGGGCAAAGATCTTGTAGAAGCCTCCGTCGATCCACTGGCCCGCAGCAGTGAGATCGACACCAGCCTTCTCAACCCTGAAATCCAGAGCAGCACCTTGTGGCCAACTGAGGCGTAAGACGATTTTCTTGGCGCCCGCGTTGACGGCAAATGCCTCGACTTGCTCGTCGTTCGTCAGGGTCCCGTAGCGATAGGCGATGAGCTGGGGGGAGGAGTCGCGCAGGGTATCCACCAGGGTCATCGTGAAGAACTGGTTGAGGACACTGGTATCGGTCGAGAAGCGGAATGCCCCGCCGGTCTCCGTCGAGAGGTCCGTCAGCAGCGCCTGCGAGATGGGGCTGACGCCGATGCCGATGGTGTCGATGGTGACGTTCTGCCCGACGATGGGGCCGGCAAACTCGATAGGAATACCGGCATCGACGAAGCCGGGGGCATTGACCAGAACCAGCTGTTGGTTGGCATCGTCCTCGATCTTCGGGTTTACGTTCTGCAGCCCATCGGTAAAGAGAATAACATGGCGGTTCGGGCCGACGCCGCGCAGCAGGCCGTCGAGGCCCTGCAATTCGCCGATGCCGGTCTGCAGGGCCGCACCCATGGCCGTCAGGCCGCTGGAATTGATAGCCTCGCTCTGTAGGTCGGTGATCAGCGTGCTGACGTCCGGCAGCAGGGGGATCAACGTGTCACCGCTGCCCGCCGCCGCGAACTGGTTGATGTTGGTCCTGAAATAGGTGGCGCCAATCTTGTCCCGCGGGCCTGCGAGGGATTGCCAGGTGCCGATGAACATCTCGACGGCAACCCGCAGCACTTCTTGCTTGCTGCCGCAGGCGGGACAGGCGGGAATGCCCATACTGCCGGAATGATCGAGCGCCAGGACGACGCCCGTCCCGTCGGGGATGATGGGGGCGCCCGAGGGCGTGGGTTCGCACACGGGAACGCCTACGTCCGGGGGCACACGATGGTGCACGACGGTGTAGAGCGCGCGGCAGATGACCTCAAAGGCCTTCACCGTGTTTTGGTGGACATCAGTGGTCCCCACGTCAATTTGGATGTTCTCGGCATTGACCCCGCGGTTGAAGGCCTGTTTTCGCTTCGGGGTGGTGCAGTCATTGCTGTCCGGCAAGGTGCCGCCGACAGGGTCGTCATCGTCGTAGATCGACACGAAAAGCGTGCCGTCGGCCACCGGATCGCCATTCGCGCGGCTGCCAGGAGTTTCATGGGCGCCGCTCCAATCGCCGTTGGGAGCCAGGCCGTTGAGCTTGGACATGAAGGCGGCGGCTAAAGTACTGGAATAGGCCGGACAAGGCAGCCCCCACAGCCCATTGCCGAGCTGCTGGATGGCCAGGCTGGTCGAGATAAGCCGCAGGCCGTGGTTGGGCGAGGCCAGGGCGACGAATTCGTTCACCGGGTTGAAGTTGGGGCTGTGGGGGCTGAGCGCGACATCGCCGGGAAATTCGCTGCTGAGGTCCTGACCCTGGCTCGCCATGAAGCGGCTGCGCAGGTAGACG
>Ga0265303_10003002_pt1 | contig 10540 bp, 7 predicted proteins | sample Helome_2_FD_192494 | JGI IMG/M metagenome (GOLD analysis project Ga0265303, IMG submission 192494) | Marine sediment microbial communities from subtidal zone of North Sea - Hel_20160317 (Illumina Assembly) | ecosystem: Environmental > Aquatic > Marine > Subtidal zone > Sediment ... | reverse complement strand
CAACTGGGCGGTTTTAGTGCGCGTCCATTGGCCGTAAGCGCGCCTGAAACCGCCCAGTTGTTACTGCCGAACAATGGCGCACGGCCCTGCTCCCGCGCGAGTGGAGCATTGTCGGACACGCTGCGGATCGAATACACGTCGGCGGTCGGAATCGGCGGCACGTCGAGTGACGCGCCCATAATCGGAGCGTCCCACGATGTCCCCCGAGGGTACATCCAGGCATAGACCTCCGCGGGCAGAACACTATGCGCCATTCCGCGACGAACTTCCCTGGTTGCCCGGGAATCGTTGAGATCCATGTACATGGCGTACACGGCGAGCACGGAGTCCAGCGCTTCCCATTCCCTCGGTTCGCTGCCCAGCACAAAATACTCGAACGGCTTCGCGCCGAGCGAGTTCAGGCCGGCATTGACGCCTGCCGCGTAGGATTCCATCAATGCCCGGTCCACTTCGGTAGCGGCCTCCAGCACAGCCTGGGCGCGCGCGCGGAAGCGATGGAATCGAAAGCGCTTGTCAGCATTGACCGCTGCCGCGCCAATCAGCTCGGAGAGCTCACCGGACGCCTTGCGGCGAATCAGGTCCATTTGGAAGAAACGGTCCTGGCCATGTGCAAAGCCGGTCGCGTACGCGAGATCATTGCGGTTTGACGCTGAAATGATGGGAATGCCGTCAGCGTCGCGCTCTATGGTGACAGCATCATCGATGCCGGTGACCGCGAACTCGCCGTCGAGCGTGGGCAGGCTCGCTCGCAAGCCAAGCCAGGCGACAATCAGGATCAGGGCGATGAGCGCGACAGCGCCGCCCACTGTCCGCTTCCAGAACTTTCCGGTCATTAGTCCGTCACCTGGAGGATCCTCAGCGCATTGGTGCTGCCTGATACGCCATCCAGGTCGCCCTTGGTCAGGATCGCGAGATCGCCGACTCTTGCATGACCTTCAGCGATCAGCTTCTTGAAGATGTCCCTGTAAAGGTCCTTGGGCTTGTCCACGTCCATCTCGAATTCGACCGGGTAGACGCCGCGATACAACGTGACACGCCGGCTTGTCGTCTCGTGCGGCGTCAATGCGTAGATCGGGATGTCGGACCGTACGCGAGACATCCACAGGGCTGTCGATCCGGATTCAGTCAACGCGATAATTGCACTGACCCGCAGATGATTCGCGGTGTACATCGCCGCCATGGCGATCGCTTCGTCCACACGCTCGAACTGGTCCGCTGCGCGTTGCGTGGAGGCTTGAGGCACCTGGAATCGCTCGGCGCCTACGCAAACTTCCGCCATCGCCTGAATCGCCTTGTTCGGATGATTGCCTACCGCGGTTTCTCCGGAAAGCATGACCGCGTCCGTTCCATCGATGACGGCGTTCGCCACATCGGATACTTCGGCGCGCGTGGGAATCGGGTTCTCGATCATCGACTCCATCATCTGGGTAGCCGTGATAACAACCTTGTGCGCCTTGCGTGTCTTGCGAATGAGTTTCTTCTGAATACCGGTCAGGCCGGCGTAGCCCATCTCCACACCCAGATCGCCGCGCGCGACCATGATGACGTCGGCCGCTGCGATAATTGAATCAATGTCGGTAACGGCTTCGGTACGTTCGATCTTGGCGACAATTTGTCCATTGCCGCCGGCCGCCTCGAAGAGCCGTCGTGCCTCATCGATGTCGGCGCCACTGCGTACGAACGACACCGCGAGAAAATCGATCTTGAGCTCGGCCGCGAGCTTGATGTTTTCCCGATCAACGTCGGTCAGCGCGGGCGCGGACAATCCGCCGCCCTTCAGATTGATGCCTTTATGATCGGACAGAATGCCGCCGTCGATCACTGTCGTGTGGATGCGCGTGCCGTCTACCTCGTCGACCTCGAGCGAAATAAGGCCATCGTTGAGCAACAGGATGTCGTCCTTCTTGACGTCATCGTGCAGCGTATCGAGCGCAACACCGACCCCTTTCTTCGTACCGTCATTCAGACCCAGCGTGCTATCGAGGAAGAACGAGGCGCCCGTCTCGAGTTTGACACTGCCCTTCTTGAAACGCATGACCCGGATCTTCGGCCCCTGCAAATCGCCGAGCAGGCCAACATCACGACCGCAGTCGTCGGCCGCCTTGCGCAAATGGCGCGCCCGCTTGCGGTGCTCGTCCGCGCTGCCATGGGAAAAATTCAGTCGCGCAACGTCAAGTCCGGAATTGACCATCTTGCGCAATACTTTGGGTCGCTCCGACGCTGGTCCCAGCGTGGCGACAATCTTGGTTCGTCTCAGCATGCGCGCGATTATTGCACAGCGGAGTCACATCCTGTGTGACAAATCTGCGCCGATGTCTTCCCGTTGTCATCTGACGAGTCTATGCTGCGCCTGTATCCTTGTAATACCGTGAACTCAATGATTGACCGCCGCCGATTCCTGCAAGGCATTGCCGCCGCCGCAGTAACCCCGTCTATTACGAGCGCCTGCACGGAAAAGGTCGCGGGTAACCGGCTAATACCGGACGCCAATCGCATTCTCGATCTGCCGGAGGGATTCGGTTACACGATCGTCTCGCGTGCAGGAGACCCGATGAGCGACGGCCTGCTCGTGCCGACCCGCCATGATGGCATGGCAGCGTTCCCGGCCGATGACGGGACCATTCGCCTGGTCTGTAACCACGAGCTGACGCCCGACTGGCCTGAAGTTCGACCTTTTCACGAACGCTGGCCAGGCCTGCCGGAATCGATGAAAAGTCGCTTCTACGATCGCGGTGGCGACGTAACACCCGGCGCTGGCGGCACGACGACGACTGTTTACAATCCGGAGACAAGGACTACCGAGCGGCAATTCCTGAGCCTTGGCGGCACAGAATACAATTGTGCCGGCGGTGCGACCCCCTGGGGCAGCTGGTTGAGTTGCGAGGAGTGCTTCGAGTACGCAGGCAACATCCGCTATTTTGACAGGGCAGCCCGGCGCGACCGCAAACACGGCTACGTCTTCGAGGTATCCGCCTACAGCGACGAACTCGTGGAGGCAGTGCCGATCAAGGCGATGGGCCGTTTTGAACACGAGGCCTGTGCCGTCCACGAGCCGACCGGGATTATCTACATGACCGAGGACCGGCACTACGGCCTGTTCTACCGCTACATTCCCGACGTTCCTGGCAAACTTATCGAAGGCGGTCTCCTGCAGGCGCTCGTGATCAGGGATCGCCCATCGAGCCAGACCCACAACTGGTCAACGACGCCGGATATGCCTCTGAACAAGTCATTCGCGACGGAGTGGGTCGATGTTGGTAACCCTGACCCGGAAGATAACAATCTGCGACTGACGGGTGCCAAGCTCGGTGCAGCGACGTTCGCCCGCGGTGAAGGGCTTTGCGAGGCGGGCGACCGGTATGCTTTCACGTGCACCAACGGTGGACGGGCACAGCTGGGCCAGGTCTTCACCTATAAACCAAGCCTGTTCGAGGGAACCGCGGCAGAGCAGAAAGAGCCGGGCGAGCTGATGCTGATCGCAGAGTCTGACCGGGACTCGCTGCTGCAAAATGCGGACAACCTGGTGATGGCGCCCTGGGGCGATCTGCTGCTCTGTGAAGATACGCCCGGGCATTGCGGCCTCGTGGGCATCCGTCCCGACGGCAGCCAATACGCCCTGGCCGACAACGTGTATTCGAATTCAGAACTTGCGGGCGCCTGTTTCTCACCCGACGGCAGCATCCTGTTCCTGAATATTCAGAATCCGGGGGTGACGCTGGCTATAACCGGACCCTGGCCTACGCCTGGCTAGCGCGTCGTTCGAGCATCTCGACCGCCGGCAAGGTCTTGCCTTCAACAAACTCCAGGAACGCGCCTCCTCCTGTCGAAATATAGGAGATGCCGTCGCGAACCGCGTACTTGTCGATGGCGGCCAGCGTATCGCCGCCGCCAGCGACGGAAAACGCGTCGCTCGCAGCAATGGCCTCAGCCAGCACCTTCGTGCCGTCGCCGAACGCATCAAATTCGAATACGCCCACCGGCCCATTCCAGATAATCGTACCGGCGCCCTTGAGGATCTCAGCAAAGCGCAAAGCCGTCTCCGGGCCGATATCAAGGATCAGCTCATCCGCCGCCACGGCCTCGACAGACCGGGTCGACGCTGTCGCGTCGGCCGAGAACTGATCCGCACAGACGACATCGGTCGGTACCGGGATTTCGGCACGCTCGTCCTTATTGGCTGCGAGATCACGTGCTGTATCGAGCATATCGGCTTCGTACAGTGACTTGCCGACGCCGTGACCGCCTGCGGCAATAAACGTATTGGCAATACCGCCGCCGACAATCAACGTATCGACTTTCTCTGCCAACGCACCGAGGACGGTCAACTTGGTCGACACCTTGGAACCCCCGACGATCGCAACGAACGGTCGCGCCGGATTGTCGAGCGCCTTGGCCAGCGCGGCGAGTTCGCCAGCGAGCAATGGACCTGCGCAAGCGACCGGTGCAAACTCGCCAACGCCGTAGGTGCTGGCCTGCGCCCGGTGCGCCGTGCCGAAAGCGTCCATCACGAACACATCGCAAAGGGCTGCCATCTTCTTCGCCAGCGTCTCGTCGCACTTCTTCTCACCAGCAAGAAAACGAACATTCTCGAGCAGCACGACGTCGCCCGGTGCCACGTCGACACCATCTATCCAGTCCTTGACCAGGGGCACGTCACGTTTCAGCAGTTTGCCAAGGTGATCGGCAACCGGCTGCAGCGAGAACTTGTCCTCGGGCTGTCCCTCGGTCGGTCGACCGAGATGGGACATCAACATAACCGCGGCATTCGCGTCCAGCGCCGCCTTGATCGTAGGCAAGGCGGCCCGGATGCGGGCATCGCTGGTCACCACCCCGTCAGCGACAGGGACATTCAGGTCTTCACGAATAAGAACGCGCTTGCCCGACAAATCTATGTCGGACATCTTGATGACGGCCATGTTTCTTCCCTTGTTTAAGCGATTCGCGGCTACTTCGCGTTCATCAATGCGACTGTCGTGTCGAGCATGCGGTTTGAGAAGCCCCACTCGTTGTCGTACCACGAGATGACCTTCACGCACGTTCCGTCGATAACCTTGGTCAGCGTCGAGTCATAGGTCGATGATGCCGGATCATGGTTGAAGTCGACCGACACCAGCGGTGCCTCGTTGTACGCAAGGACGCCCTTGAGCGGACCTTCGGAGGCCGCTTTCAGGATCTGGTTTACCTCGTCGATGCTGGTCTCACGCTCAGAGACGAACGTCAGGTCGACGGCCGATACATTGATCGTCGGAACGCGCATCGAAAAGCCGTCGAGCTTGCCATTGAGTTCCGGCAATACGAGGCCAACAGCCTTGGCTGCGCCCGTGCTCGTCGGAATCTGCGACATCGTGCCTGAACGCGCTCGGCGCAGGTCCTTGTGGTACACGTCGGTCAGAACCTGGTCGTTCGTGTAGGCGTGGATTGTCGTCATGATGCCGTGCTTGAGGCCAATTGCCTCGTGCAATGGTTGGACCAGCGGTGCCAGGCAGTTCGTGGTGCAGGACGCGTTGGAAATGATGTTATGGGCGGCAGTGAGATCGCCGTCGTTCACACCATAAACAAACGTACCGTCGATATCTGCGCCACCCGGCGCCGAGATGACCACCTTCTTGGCGCCACCGGCAATGTGCTTGCCGGCGGTCTCCGCAGTACGGAACAGGCCTGTGCACTCGAAAACGACATCTACACCAAGTTCGCCCCACGGCAGTTTAGCCGGGTCGCGCTCGGCAAATACCTTGATGCGATCGCCATTGACGATAATATCGCCACCATCGACTTCGACCGTGCCCGCGAATTTGCCGTGGGCCGTGTCATAACGCGTCAGGTGGGCGTTGGTCTCAGCATCGCCGAGGTCGTTCAACGCAACTACGTCGAACTCGTCGGTGCGGCCATATTCATGAATGGCGCGAACGATGTTGCGCCCGATGCGGCCGTAGCCGTTGATTCCGATCTTGATTGTCATGTTGATTTTCTCCAGTAATTAATTCAGTACGTCCTTCGCGACAGCAACAACGTTGTCTGTCGTGAAGCCGAAGTGTTCAAACAGTTCACCCGCGGGCGCCGACTCACCAAACCGGTCGAGACCGATGACTCGTCCCTGCTGACCCACATGTCGCCACCAGCCTTCGGTGACGCCCGCCTCTATCGCGACGCGCGCTGCGACAGCTGTCGGCAATACCGACTCGCGGTAGTCCGCGTCCTGCGCATCGAACGCGTCAGTGCTCGGCATCGACACGACACGCGCCGCGACGCCCTCCGCCGCAAGTGCATCAGCGGCGGACATTGCCAGCTCAATTTCGGAGCCCGTTGCGATAAGCAGAATATCGGGTGTCCCGGCACAGTCTTTCAATACGTATCCACCACGCGCGATATTGGCGATCTGCTCGGCCGTACGCTCCTGGTGCGGGAGACCCTGGCGCGTCAGGACAAGGCTGGTTGGCCCGGTTTCGTTGTCGATCGCGCAACGCCAGGCCACTGCGGTCTCCACAGCGTCACAAGGACGCCAGACGCTCATGTTCGGCATAAGGCGCAATGAAGCCGTGTGCTCGACCGGCTGGTGTGTCGGACCGTCCTCGCCCAGGCCGATCGAATCATGGGTGTAAACGAGGATGTTCTGAATCTTCATCAACGCGGCCATACGGAGCGCGTTGCGCGAGTAGTCGGAGAATGTCAGGAACGTGCCGGAGTAAGGAATAAAGCCGCCGTGCAACCGCAGGCCGTTGCAAATCGCCGTCATACCGAACTCGCGCACGCCGAACCAGACATAGTTACCCTTGGCGTCATCACCCGAGATCGGTGTCGACGCGTCGTGCTTGGTCAGGTTCGAACCGGTCAGGTCAGCCGAGCCGCCGGCCATCTCCGGCAGGAACGGGGCAAACGCGTTGAGCGCCCTGAGTGAGGCCTTGCGCGTCGCCATGTCGGCCGCTTCAGCGTCGATCTCGGCAATCATCTTGTCGGCATGTTTGCACCAGCCATGTGGCAGCTTGCCGGCCATGCGGCGGGCATACTCGGCAGCGAGCTCCGGATGCTTGGCATTGTAGGCTGCGAACATCTCATTCCAGCTCGATTCCACTGCAGCTCCCTGGTCCCGACAATCCCAGGCGCCAGCGATAGCCGACGGGATGTCAAACGGTGCTGAGTCCCAACCGAGCTCCTTGCGCGCAGCGGCGATTTCGTCATCGCCCAGCGGTGCACCGTGCGTGGACGCCGTGCCCTGCTTGTTCGGGGCGCCGAAGCCGATAATCGTCTTGCAGCAGATCATCGTCGGGCGCTCGTCATCTGCGACCGCCTGGTCTATAGCCGCCGCGATCGCTGCAGCGTCGTGGCCGTCGACATTCGGGATGACCTGCCAGCCGTAAGACTCGAAGCGCTTGGCCGTATCATCAGTGAACCAGCCGCCAACCTCGCCATCGATCGAAATGTTGTTGTCGTCGTACAGGCAAATCAGCTTGCCGAGCTTCAGCGTGCCGGCCAGCGAGCATGCCTCGTGCGAAATGCCTTCCATGAGGCAACCATCACCGAGAAACACCCAGGTCTTGTGATCCACGATGTCATGCCCGGGGCGATTGAACTCCGCTGCGAGCATCTTCTCCGCCATGGCCATGCCCACGGCATTCGTGATGCCCTGGCCGAGCGGACCCGTGGTCGTCTCGACCGGGCCACCGGCTTCGTACTCCGGGTGACCAGCCGTCTTGTAGCCCATCTGCCGGAAGTTTCGCAGCTGCTCGATCGGAAAATCCTCGTAGCCGGTCAGGTGTAAAAGGCTGTAAAGCAACATCGAGCCATGCCCATTTGACAGAACGAAACGGTCGCGATCTGCCCACTGCGGGTTGGCTGGATTATGTTTCAGATAATCACGCCAAAGGACCTCGGCGATGTCCGCCATGCCCATCGGTGCGCCGGGGTGTCCTGAGTTCGCCGCCTGGACGGCATCCATGCTCAGGGCTCTGATCGCATTCGCGAGATCGCGCCGGGCGGGCTGGCCGGCGGTTGCAGCTTGTTGTGACATCGGACCTGTCTTTGGCCACGGGGGCCTGCTTTTTGGAGAAGTGAATCGCTTGCGCGAGGCGCGCATTTTCCCTGTTATAGGGGGCGGCATCAAGGGTACAATGCGCCACCCCTTCGACTGGAACCCAATAGAATCATGACTGACGCATTTCTGTTCACCTCGGAATCCGTATCCGAGGGACACCCCGACAAGATTTCAGACCAGATCTCGGACGCTATCCTCGACGCCATCATCGCCGAGGACCCCAAAGCCCGCGTGGCCGTTGAGACCATGGTCAAGACCGGCGTCGCGATCGTTGCCGGCGAAGTCACGACTTCGGCCTGGGTAGACATTGAAGACATCGTGCGCGGCACGGTGCTCGACATCGGTTACAACAGCTCGGCGATGGGCTTTGACGGCGCGTCGTGCTCCGTCCTGAATGCTATCGGCAAGCAATCGCGCGATATCGCCATGGGCGTAGACCGCGAATCGGCCGAAAAGCAGGGTGCCGGCGACCAGGGCCTGATGTTCGGTTATGCGACCAACGAAACCAACGTTCTGATGCCGGCTCCGATCACGTTCTCCCACCGGCTGGTCAAGCGTCAGGCAGAAGTTCGCAAGAATGGCACGCTGCCGTACCTGCGCCCGGACGCGAAGAGCCAGGTCACCTTTGTGTACGAAGACAATAAGCCGGTGGCCGTCGATGCGATCGTCGTTTCGTCGCAGCACGACCCCGACGTTTCGATGGAGGACCTGCGCGAAGGCGTCATGGAAGAGATCATCAAGCCGATCATCCCGGCGGAACTGATCAGCGACAAAACGAAGTACCACATCAACCCGACTGGCCGTTTCGAGATTGGCGGACCGATGGGCGACTGCGGACTGACCGGTCGCAAGATCATCGTCGACACTTACGGCGGCTCGGCTCGGCATGGTGGCGGCGCGTTCTCGGGCAAGGACCCGTCGAAAGTCGACCGCTCTGCTGCCTACGCGGCGCGCTATGTCGCCAAGAATATCGTTGCTGCCGACCTCGCCGAGCGCTGCGAAATCCAGGTTTCCTACGCCATTGGCGTCGCCGAACCCACCTCGATTTCGGTCCACACCTTTGGTACCGGGAAGCTTTCTGATACAAAGATGACGGAACTCATCCGCGAGCATTTTGATCTCACACCCTATGGCATCCTGACCATGCTCGATCTAATCAGGCCGATCTACAAACAGACTGCCGCCTACGGGCACTTCGGCCGGGAAGATCTCGACCTGAGCTGGGAACGCACAGACAAAGCTGACGCGCTGAGAGACGCCGCAGCATAAATACGGTGCCAGTCACCCTATTTCCTGAGAAATAGGGTGACTGGCACCCCATTTAACAGGAGACAAACTATGAGCAGCGAACCTGTTGCCATTCAGCAAAACGACTACAAGGTCGCCGATATTTCCCTGGCCGACTGGGGTCGCAAGGAAATCGCCATTGCCGAGACAGAAATGCCCGGCCTCATGGCGCTACGCAAAGAATACAAGGGCAAGAAACCGCTCGATGGCGTGCGCCTGACCGGTTGCCTGCACATGACGATCCAGACGGCCGTGCTGATCGAGACCCTCAAGGATCTCGGCGCCGATATTCGCTGGTCGTCATGCAACATCTTCTCGACGCAGGACCACGCCGCGGCCGCGATTGCGGCAGCAGGCATCCCGGTATTTGCCTGGAAAGGCGAGACCGAGGACGAATACTGGTGGTGCGTCGAACAGACCATCAATGGACCCGACGGCTGGCAGCCGAACATGATTCTCGACGACGGCGGCGACCTCACACTGGTCCTGCACGACAAGTTCCCGGAGATCATGAAAGGCGTCAAGGGCCTGTCCGAGGAAACAACGACCGGCGTGAAGCGCCTCTACGACATGATGGCCGAAGAATCATTGATGTGCCCCGCGTTCAACGTCAATGACTCCGTAACCAAGTCCAAGTTCGACAATCTCTACGGTTGCCGGGAGTCGCTTGTCGATGGTATCAAGCGCGCCACTGACGTCATGATCGCGGGCAAGATCGCCATCGTTTGTGGTTTTGGCGATGTGGGCAAAGGCTGCGCGCAGTCGCTTCGCGGTCTTGGCGCTACGGTCTGGGTTACGGAAATTGATCCGATTTGCGCCCTGCAGGCGGCAATGGAAGGCTATCGCGTCGTTGAGTTTGACGAGGTTTGCGACCAGGCGGACATCGTCGTTACAGCGACGGGCAACTACCATGTCGTGTCCGGCCCGCAGATGGATCGCATGAAAGACCAGGCGATCGTCTGCAATATCGGCCACTTCGACAACGAGATCGATGTGGAATACCTGCACAAATACGAGTGGGAAAACATCAAACCGCAGGTGGATCACGTTATCCTCCCTGACGGCAAGCGCATCATCCTGCTGGCCGAAGGCCGCCTCGTAAACCTCGGTTGCGCGACGGGCCATCCGAGTTTCGTCATGTCCAACTCATTCACGAACCAGGTGCTGGCACAGATCGAGTTGTGGCAAAACGGCGAGAATTACGAGAAAAAGGTCTATGTGCTG
>Ga0265303_10003000_pt1 | contig 10542 bp, 11 predicted proteins | sample Helome_2_FD_192494 | JGI IMG/M metagenome (GOLD analysis project Ga0265303, IMG submission 192494) | Marine sediment microbial communities from subtidal zone of North Sea - Hel_20160317 (Illumina Assembly) | ecosystem: Environmental > Aquatic > Marine > Subtidal zone > Sediment ... | reverse complement strand
TGCCTGCAACGCACTCTAATTTTTTAATAGGGGAGTAATATCCTTAAAGGTCACCCCTTTCTCAGGAAAATCGTGAATATCTCTAATGTAATCTTTAAAATCCATTTATTATGCAGCTTGTTATTTTGCCCTAAATGTAAAAAGAAATATATTTGCAGCCCCATTGAGGAACATATTAATGAGGCCTCGTAGCATAATTGAATAATGCACTTGATTACGGCTCAAGAGATTACAGGTTTGAGTCCTGTCGAGGTCACTTAAAGCAGAAAGTCCATTACGCAAGTAATGGACTTTTGTTTTAGGAGAAGATCGAATGCATCGCTTTCTAATCTTCGAGTAAAATAAAAAATATGGCGCAGCCATGGACTTTCTATTTTCACTTGGGATCACAAAGGAAAACCATAGGTAATCTGCCGAGGTCACGGATAAATCGAAAAGCAGGCAAAATCTTAAAGCTTGCTTTTTTGATTTTGTTGTTTTTTGATTTTCAAAGCGGAGCTTTATCAGGAAGGGCGAAAGTATTGAGCCAACCCTGTCGAGGTCACATAAAGCAAAAATCAAAGGATTTTGTGATTCATTTAAAAAGGTGGCCTGTTGTCAGACCACCTTCAAGTATTAAATAACTATTCTACCAGACGGAGTTATACTTACGCCAAATCAAAACGATCCAGGTTCATCACCTTGTTCCAAGCTGCTACAAAATCAGCAACGAACTTGTCCTGGGAGTCCTCACATCCATAAACTTCTGCAAGAGCCCGGAGCTCTGAGTTAGAACCGAAGATAAGATCTACACGTGTACCAGTCCACTTGTGTGCCCCAGTCGCGCGGTCAAGACCCTCGAAAACGTCATCGGACTCCCCAATAGCTTTCCAGCTTGTACCCAAATCGAGCAGGTTAAGGAAGAAGTCATTTGTGAGCGTCTCCGCACGCTTTGTAAATACTCCATGCTGAGACTGATTGTAGTTGGTGTTAAGAACGCGCATACCCCCTACGAGCACTGTCATTTCTGGCGCAGTTAAGGTCATTAACTGTGCCTTGTCTACTAAAAGTTCTTCGGCACTAACCGAGAATTTGTCCTTAACGTAATTACGGAAACCGTCGGCAATTGGCTCAAGTGCTTCAAAAGATTCCACATCGGTTTGCTCCTTTGACGCATCTGTGCGACCTGGAGTAAACGGCACGGTTACTTCATGACCAGCATTTTTGGCTGCATTTTCAACGGCTGCACTACCACCTAAAACAATCAGGTCGGAAAGGGATACTTTTGTGTTTCCAGACTGCGCATCGTTAAATTCTGTTTGAATACGTCCAAGGGTATCCAAAACGTTCTCCAATTGCTTAGGATTGTTAACTTTCCAATCTTTCTGCGGTGCCAAACGTATGCGCGCGCCATTGGCGCCACCGCGTTTGTCTGACCCGCGGAAGGTAGCTGCGGATGCCCATGCCGTGGATACCAATTCAGAAATTGATAAACCAGAGGCCAAAATATTCGCCTTTAAGACTTTAATATCACTATCGTTGATCAATTCGTAATCTGCCGCAGGAATGGGATCTTGCCAAACTAATTCTTCTTTAGGCACTTCAGGTCCAAGATATCTTGCAATTGGCCCCATGTCGCGGTGAGTCAGTTTGAACCAGGCTCGTGCATAGGCATCAGCAAATTCATCGGGATTTTCATAAAAATGTCTTGAGATTTTCTGGTAAGCAGGATCCATTCGCAAAGAAAGGTCGGTAGTTAACATAAACGGAGCATGCTTCTTTTTAGGGTCGTGCGCATCAGGTATAGTACCTGCACCCTCATTGTTAGTAGGTTTCCATTGATGGGCACCGGCAGGGCTTTTGGTCAACTCCCACTCGTAACCAAACAAGTTTTCAAAAAACTTGTTGCTCCATTTAATAGGCGTATCTGTCCAGGTACCTTCTAAACCACTCGTAATTGTATCAGAACCTTTTCCTGTACCAAAGTTATTCTTCCATCCAAGACCTTGCATTTCGATACCAGCACCTGCTGGTTCCGCCTCAACATACTCTGCATCACTGGCTGCACCGTGGGTTTTACCAAAGGTGTGCCCACCCGCAATAAGAGCAACGGTCTCATAATCATTCATAGCCATACGACCGAAGGTTTCACGGATGTCATGGGCAGCAGCCACAGGGTCCGGATTGGCATTAGGACCTTCCGGGTTAACATAGATCAATCCCATATGTGCGGCACCAAGGGGATTTTCCAATTCTCCTTCTTTATCATATCTTTTTTTGTTTCCAAGCCATTCTGCTTCAGAACCCCAGTAAATATCTTCTTCCGTTTGCCAAATGTCTTCGCGACCTCCACCAAAACCGAACATCTTTAATCCCATAGATTCATGAGCACAGTTACCAGCCAGGATCAACAAATCTGCCCATGAGAGTTTCCTGCCATATTTCTGTTTAACTGGCCAAAGCAGTAATCGTGCCTTATCTAAATTGGCATTGTCGGGCCAGCTGTTTAAAGGTGCAAAACGCTGGGCTCCCGTACCACCACCACCGCGGCCATCCGCGATGCGATATGTACCAGCAGCATGCCATGCCATACGGATAAATAACGGTCCATAGTGACCAAAGTCTGCCGGCCACCAATCCTGGCTATCCGTCATTAATGCATAAAGGTCTTTTTTAACAGCTTCCAAATTCAGCGATTTGAACTCTTCTGCATAATTAAAATCATCACCCATAGGGTCAGATAAGGAGGAGTGCTGACGAAGGATGTTTAAATTCAACTGATTGGGCCACCAGTCTCGGTTTGTTGTTCCGCCACCAGCCGCTTGATGTAATTCTCCATTCAAAAACGGGCATTTGCTTTCACCGTTAACATCATAACTTGTTTCATTAGTAGTAGATTGACTTTTGTTATTATCCATAATATGATCGATTTTTTGTTACCTTTTCTTGCAATAGTAAAAGTACCAAAATGTTTGATCATTTAAATTGCTTTCTAATAGAAAATAACTATGAACCATTCTAAACTTTTATATGCAATTAAGTCACTGAAATACGGTTCATTTAAAAAGGTTCACACAGAATTAAAAGGTACTTGCAAACGATAATAAACAGTCCTTTCCATTACATTTGAAGTACAATTGCAAATTCACTATTTTAGAATCAACTAAAATACCTGAAGTACTCTCAAAATATTAACTACTAGTAGGTTGCCAAAAAATAAATTGATCTTGTAAATGAAAACAAAAAAAGAAATCGCTCTTAAATATTTGAATTATCTGGACAAAGGTGATATAGAGAAAATAATAAAACTATTTAATGAAAATGGGGTTGTTGACTCGCCCATTTACGGAATTATGCAGGCCGATAAATTTTATCCTCAGTTAAATAATGATACGAGCAACTCTGAATTGCATCTTAAAGGAATTTTTGAGGAAAATAATTCCAATAAATTGGCACTTTATTTTAGTTATAAATGGACACTGAGAAATAAGGAAGAAGTAGAATTTGATGTTGTTGATATTATAGAATTTGATTCATTAAATATGATTAATAAACTTAAAATCATATATGATACTGTGGTATCAAGAGCATTAGTTAATGATTTAGAATAATTCTTCATTGGATAATCCATTCTTATCTTCCTGCTTCACCGTTTTATAAAGATGCCTCGAACAGAATATGAAATGAATTTTGCGTAGTTTTTTTCTCAACAAAAGAAACAAACACTTACCTGGGAATTAATATTCGATTTCAACTTGTAAAACAATAGTACCCAAAACTATATATGGATATTCATTTCTTCAGAAGAAATAGAAACTGAAGGCATTTTATCCCAAATTATTTTAGTTCAACGGAATTTTTTTTTAGTAGGAAGAAAGGAGTCTAATTTTATTGTTATGAAAAGAAAATCCAAAATTATCAACTTTGTGCTGACCTTTGGCAGTGCTTTTGTTATTTTTATGGTATTCATGGTAGCATTAAAATTTATTTAGGCTCTACTTCAGTCAGATCAGTCTAATTTGTATCTTTGATTTACCTTTCTACTCCAAATCCATCATGGTGTTTTCATTAATATCATGATCTTAAAACCTAAAAAATGCAAAAATCCACCAAAATTTTAGCCATTGTTTTAGTTATTGTTATCCTGGGCTTTGGTATAGGAATATACTTGCAAGACTTAAAACATCAGGAAAGTACGGCTGCAGCCTGGGAAGCCAACCGGTTTAACGTGGCAAAATTCCACAAGATACTAAGGTATAATTCAAAGATGAATACAGCCAATTGGGCAACAATGAAAGATAGCATTTCACTACAATTAGACTCATTGGTAATCCTAAGATTCAGAAAGGAAATGGACAGCCTCAATGCACTAAAGAATCTAAACCCGTAATGATCTCTAAATTCTTAATCAAAAAAAGAAGCGACATCAAGCATATATTTCCTGAATTTCCTCTTTGTATTTCTCCCTTATCACCCTTCTTTTAAGCTTTAAAGTTGGAGTAAGTTCAGCTTCAGAATCATCTTCGTGTATAGGTAGCCATACAGCAGGGACCAAGCAGAATTTCTTTATTTGTTCTATATGACTGAATTCCGGATTGTATTTATCAATCACTTTTTGATATTTCGCAATTATTTTATCCTGCTTCAACATGTCTTCAAGATTGGTCCATTTAATTTTTTTGTACATACACCAGTTCTTTAACCCATCCTCCGAAGGAACAATAAGGGCAGAAACAAATTTTTGCTTATCGCCGATAACCATAATCTGATCAATAACAAAATTTTCCTTTATCCTGTTTTCAATAGGTGCAGGGGCAACATACTTACCACCGGAAGTTTTCAACAACTCCTTTTTCCTGTCAGTTATTTTTAAAAATTCCTTTCCATTCGGGCCTTTGATCAATTTTCCGATATCCCCGGTGCAGAACCATTTTCTGCCATCAATCTCTTTAAATACCTGAGCGTTAATCTGAGGTTTTTTATAATAGCCCGACATAACATTGGGCCCAATGGCAAGTATTTCACCTTCGTCTTCATTATATTCCCCTGAAGACCTGTCTATATATAATTCTACACCATTGATGGCATAACCTACTGTCCCTATAATGGCCCCTCCTGGTTCAGAGCCATTAACAGTTAAAGTAGGAGAAGTTTCTGTTAGCCCATATGCTTCCCGTATATTAATCCCAGCAGCGCAAAAAACACGTATTATCTTCAAAGGGCAAGGAGCAGAACCTGTCACAATCAGACGCACATTACCCCCCAGGGCCGCCCGCCATTTACTAAAAATCAATTTATCTGCGATCCCCCATTTTATTTTATTAATTGGAGATAAATTTTGATCCAGTTCATAATTATCTGTTAAGCGAAGTGCCCAAAAGAAAAGTGCCTTTTTTGCTCCCTTTAAAGTCAGACCCTTATTGTAGATCGCCTCATATACTTTTTCCAGCAATCTTGGAACTGTTGTAAAAACTACTGGTTTCACAGATGCCAAATCACCATTCGGTCCACTTAGATTATCCGTACCACAAAAATATATACTGGCAGCCTTATTAAACCATGCAAAGGAAACCGCTCTTTCATAAATGTGGCACAGCGGTAGAAAACTCAGCACTTTTTCCCCGGGATAAATTGTTACAAATGGGGAAGTCTCAAGTATAGCGTGCAAAATATTCTTATTTGTTAACATAACCCCTTTAGGATTACCGGTTGTTCCGGACGTATAAATGATTGTAATCAGATCTTCTCCCGTTGATCGATTTTTAATTTCCTCAATTTGGGGTAGATTTTCCTTGTCCAAAATTTCTTCCCAAAATGGTCTTTCTTCAGTTTTGTCAAAAGTGTATATATTTTTTAAACTCGGAACTTCTTTGCTCGCCACGGAAAGTTTGTCATAGAGATCAAGGCCTCCGCAAAAAGCCGCCTTTACTTCCGCCTCATTTAAAATATATTCAAACTCAGAAATACTAATTGTTGGATATAGTGGAATACTTGTCAAACCCGACATTTGCAAAGCAAAATCCATTATCACCCATTCTGGTCTGTTTTTATAGATTACCATTGCCACCTTGTCCCCGGGCTTTAGACCTAATTTCAATAAGCCGGAAGCTGCTTGTTCTGCATAATCTTTTACATCCTCCGTGCTAAAGGATTTCCAATTACCATCCCCATCACGACTACTTAAGGAAGCTTCTAGTGCGTTATTATTTAATTGATAGTAAAGAAGGTCAAAAACTCTGGTCATTGGCTTGTATATTTTAGGTTTGGAGTTAGTTTTTTATCAATCAAATTTTATTTGAAGGTCATTGTTAAATTTAAGAAATTACTCGAACATTAAACTAATAAATTCGGCCACACAAGCAGGTTTGTCAGACCCATCAGTCTCCACTATGCAATTCCAGGTAATTTTTATTCCATTATCCCCGTAATTTTCAATTTTTTGGATAGTACAGACTAACCTGAGTCGGCTATCCACTATTACAGGGCTTGGGAAGCGAACTTTGTTCAGACCATAATTCACACCCATTTTCACAGATTTGATCAACAAAACATCTTTTAAAAGCTTAGCCAGGAGTGATAGAGACATAAAGCCATGAGCCACTGGCTTTTTAAATGGGGAATATTTTGCTGCTTTTTCAACATCTACATGTATCCATTGTAAATCCATGGTTGCTTTGGCAAAGTCGTTGATCATTTCTTGGGTGACTGTAAGCCAATCTCCAGCAGCTAAAGTTTTTCCCTCTAATTCTCGAAACGATTCGAAATTCTCTAATTCCAGTTTGGCCATTGTTTCTAATTATCTTGAAGTTCCACCATCTATTGTGAGGCATATACCTGAAACAAAGCGAGCTTCATCAGAAGCCAGGTATAGGTAACCGTAGGCTATATCTATGGGCTGTGCTACGGTGCGCAAGGGAATACTTTCCTTAATTTTAGCAAAATGTTCTTCCGGAATCTTCTCAACCATATCGGTCATTGTAAATCCCGGCGCGATGGCGTTTGCCGTGATACCGTACTTGCCAAATTCCATTGTCCAGGTTTTGGACATGGCAATAACACCCGCTTTAGTAGCCGCATAATTAGTCTGTCCAAAATTCCCCCTTAAACCAACATTTGAAGCAGCACTTACTATCCTGCCATATTTATTTGCCTTCATATAAGGAACCACAGCCTGGGTGCAAATAAAGACTCCCTTAAGATTTACGTCTATAACTGCATCCCATTCGTCCTCACTCATTTTTTCAAGGGTTCTATCTCTTGTTATTCCGGCGTTGTTTATCAGGATATCTATTTTACCGTATTTATCATTTACCTTTTTGAAAACGCCTTCAACAGCAGTTTTATCCGTTACGGATACCTGATGGTATTCTGCCTTTTTTCCGGCATCATTTATGCCATCTGCTATTTTCTGTCCTTGCGGCAAAAGATCTACAATAATTACTGTTGCCCCTTCCTCCGCGAAGAGTTCTGAAATGGCCTGACCTATGCCACGGGCTCCACCCGTAACTATGGCTATTTTGTCATTTAGTCTCATTTTGTAAAATTGATTAAACTTGTTTTTTAAGAATTAAATACTTTAAACTTAGCTGAGCTTTGATCTTAAAAAAAGTATTATCCCCGTATTAGATAAACTTACATTTCTATTACTAATTTGCCCCTGACGTTCCTGTTCATTATTTCCTCCAATGCCCTGGCTGTATTCTTCAATTCATAGGTCCTATGAATATGAGGTCTAAGCTTACCCTCATCATACCATTTCATCAGCATCTTCGTATTCTCCATATTTTGCTTAGGGTTTCTCATGGCAAAATCTCCCCAAAAAACTCCTACAATAGACGCAGTCTTAAGTAAAGGCAGATTTAAAGGCATTTTAGGTATAGTCCCCGAAGCAAATCCGATAACCAGAAATCTGCCCTCCCATGCAATTCCCCTAAATGCTGCTTCAGAATAGTCGCCTCCAACAGGATCGTAAATAACATCAACCCCCTTATTATCGGTCAATTTTTTTATTTCGGACTTCAGATCATCTTTGGAATAGTTAATCGTTTGATCCGCTCCATATTCGCGGCATAATTGTAACTTGTCTTCCGAGGAGGCTGCAGCAATAACTTTTGCCCCCATTAATTTTCCCAGCTCAACAGCTGCCAAACCAACACCCCCCGAAGCCCCAAGAACGAGCAGGGTTTCCCCCTCAGACAGTTTTGCCCGGTCTTTAAGCGCATGGTATGACGTACCATATGCCACCATAAATGACGCTGCAATAGGGAAGTTCATTTTTTTCGATTTCAGGAAGCAGGTATTGGAAGGCACAAGAACTTCCTCTGCAAAACCCCCGCTAAAGACAAAACCGAAAACTTCATCACCTACTTTAAGATGTGCAACATCATCCCCGACTTCTTTGACGACCCCTGCTATATCGCTGCCCGGGGTGAATGGGAGTTCTGGCTTAAATTGGTATAAACCCTGGATAATTAAGGTATCCGGGAAATTTATACCACAGGCTTTTACATCTACTAAAACTTCATTGGCAGCCGGTTTTAACCCGGGCATTTCTTCCAGAGCAAGCGAAGACGGTGGTCCAAATTCTTTACATCGTATCGCTTTCATCTTCGCTTACTTTTAGCACCAGTTTACCTAATTTTTCACCTGAAAACAACCTTTGAAAGGTCTGCGGAAAGTTTTCAATTCCTTCATAAATATCTTCTTTGCCCTTTAATTTTCCCTCCGCCAGCCATGCGCCCATATCCCTGGCAGCTTCGCCGTACCTATTTGCGTAATCAAATACCACCATTCCCTGCATTGTTGCACGGTTAACCAGGAGCGAAAGATAGTTACCGGGACCTTTAATAGCCATTTTGTTGTTGTATTGAGATATGGCTCCACATATCACTATTCGGGCATGCATTCTAAGTCTACTGAGCGCAATATCAAGAATCTCCCCTCCTACGTTGTCAAAATATACATCCAACCCTTTTGGACATTCTTCCTTTAACCTGCTTCTAACATCATCGTTTTTATAATCAATAGCGGCATCAAAACCCAGCTCCTCTAAAAGATAACTACATTTCTTTTTACCACCGGCAATACCAATAACCCGACATCCTTTAATTTTTGCGATTTGACCCACTATACTGCCAACAGCTCCGGCTGCTCCTGACACTACCACAATATCACCTTCCTTTATTTTCCCTACTTCTAAAATACCAAAATAGGCGGTCATACCGGTCATCCCCAAAGTACTTAAATAAGTAGGAAGAGGAGCCAACCCAGGATCTACTACGCGGGTATTTGTACCATCTGAAACCGTATATTGTTGTACACCTCCAAATCCGGCCACATAATCCCCAATGTTAAAGTTGGGATTGTTATTAACGGCCACAACTTCACCTACCGCTCCGGCACGCATAACCGAGCCAATAGCCATAGGTTCTATATAAGATTTGGAATCATTCATCCATCCTCTCATAGCCGGGTCAAGCGAAATATAATGTTGTTTAACCAAAATTTCTCCATCCTTCAATTCAGGAATAGGATTAGTTTCCAATGACCAGGTTGAAGCGTCGGCTTCACCTATGGGTCTTTTTACAAATTTCAATTGTTTATTCATATTACTTTTCATTTCAGTTCTATCCTTTCTTTTTGTTTGTGAAACTCTTTACGTATGCTTCCATTTTGGTTCTGATTTCAGGTTTCCACCACAAGGTCGCGGCTTCTTTGAGGGAATTTTCGGCATTCAAATCGAGTTTGGCTAGTAAATTTTTGCGAAGTTTACTTTTTGTGTTAATAAGTATCTCCTGATCTGCCTTTAAATAATGCTTCATCTTCGCTTCTGACGTGGGTAAAACCTGCTCCAAAGGAACCAATTCATCTAGTAATCCAGCCGACAAAGCTTCTTCTCCATTTAGCAGTTTACCTTCCATAATATATCTGCTTGCCAAACCCTCACCTATCCAAAAGGCATAGGTTTCAATTAAGTTCTGAGATATTTGAATATTTACAGCTACTTCATTCAGGCCGATTATATATTGCTCGCCATCTGCCATAATCCGATTATCACATGCCACTGCAAGCACACAACCTCCCGCAGGGGCATGACCTGTAATAGCCGATATAACAGGTTTGGTGATATGCATAAGTTCTATAAAGAGGGCCCCGAAAACATGAAAAAAGTCTTCGATCTTTCTTTTGTCATATTGAAATAATTCAATTAAATCCAGGCCTGCAGAGAAATAATGTGGTTGCCCGGTAAGTATTGCTCCTTTCACTGCGTTGTCATTTTCAATATCCCGGAATACCTGCCTTAACTCCTGAACCATGTCGTAATTAATTGCATTTACCTTGCCACGGTTCATCTGAACAATGGTATATTCTTCTCTTTTAATAACCTTCAGTGTGTTCATTTAGAATTCTTTTTAATCTATTCAGCCAGTGATTTTCTTAGTAAACTATAATAGTGATGTTCCACCGTCTAATGTTATGGTTTGGCCGGTAACATATTTGGATTTATCTGATGCCAGCCACAAGATAGCTTCTGCAATTTCATCCGCCTCACCAAACCTACCC
>Ga0265303_10002997_pt1 | contig 10546 bp, 9 predicted proteins | sample Helome_2_FD_192494 | JGI IMG/M metagenome (GOLD analysis project Ga0265303, IMG submission 192494) | Marine sediment microbial communities from subtidal zone of North Sea - Hel_20160317 (Illumina Assembly) | ecosystem: Environmental > Aquatic > Marine > Subtidal zone > Sediment ... | reverse complement strand
CAGTCGAGCGAAACTGAAAAATCGAACAGCTCGGATGCGCTGGCGGTTTTGCAGGCACTGGGGGACGACATCGGCCTTGACGACGATGACGAAATCCTGCATCCAGACCAGGCATTTATCCTGTCGGCAAAGCTCGATGCCAACAACATCATTCAAACCAACATCCTGCTGGCTGATAATATCTATCTTTACCGAGACAAGATTCAAATCGCGCTGGTCGACGGGGATGGCCACGCGCTCGGCGCAATTTCCGTACCCCGGGGCAAAAAGAAGAATGACGAATTCCTCGGACCCACCGAGGTTATTTATGATCAGGTTAACGTTTCGATACCACTCATCTCGGAGGCGAATGCGAGTAGCAAGCTGGTATTGTCCTATAAGTACCAGGGCTGTGTAGAAGAGCGCATTTGCTACCCGCCGATTACCAAGTACCTCACGATTGACGCGGGCGAAGGACTGATCCAGGTAGTAAACGAAATCACCGATAGCGGCAGCATATCGACGGCCACTGGCGACACGGCCGCCGAGGCAACCCAGCCGCCGATGTCAGAGCAGGATCAATTTGCGCAACTGTTAAAAGACGAAAGCCTGCTGCTCATAGTCAGCCTTTTCTTCCTCGCGGGTATCGGGCTCACTTTCACTCCCTGCGTGTTTCCAATGATCCCGATACTCTCCAGCATCATCGCCGGTCAGGGCTCGTCCATTACTACGCGTAAGGCGTTTTCGCTATCGCTGGTATACGTGCTCTCAATGGCAGCCACTTACGCGGTGGCAGGCGCGATTGTCGGCTACTATGGAGCCGAATTTAATATTCAGATCTGGTTCCAGGATCCGGTCATCCTCAGTATTTTCGCAGCCGTGTTCGTGCTGCTATCGCTGTCGATGTTCGGCTTCTATGAACTGCAAATGCCAAATGCGATCCAGTCACGTTTGACCGCAATCAGCAATAGCCAACAGGGCGGCACGCTGGTCGGTGTCGGCCTGATGGGTTTGTTCTCGGCGATCATCGTCGGCCCGTGCATTACGGCACCCCTGGTGGGCGCACTAATATTTATTTCACAAACCCAGGACTGGCAACTGGGGGGGCTTGCCCTGTTCGCACTGGGCCTGGGGATGGGCGTACCGCTACTCTTGATAGGCACCTCGGCCGGCAAGCTGCTGCCGCGCGCCGGTGGCTGGATGGACTCAGTCAAGGCCGTGTTCGGCGTGGTACTACTCGGGGTGGCAATCTGGCTGCTGGAGCGAATTCTGCCGGTCAATCTAACCATGTTACTGATCGCCGCGCTGCTGATTGCCTCGGCAATATATATGGGTGCTCTCGATACTTTGAGCGAGACCGCCAGGGGATGGCAGCGGCTTCTTAAATCAGTGGGCCTGCTGATCCTGATTTATGGTGTCGCCTATTTAATCGGTGCCGCTGCAGGTAGTAACGACCTGATTCAGCCTTTACGCGGCCTTGCTGCTACTTCCGGTAATGCGCAGCAGGCTCAGCAACACGTGGTTTTTCGGCAGATCAAGGGCCGCCAGGGTTTACAGCTCGCCCTGAATGATTCAGTTCAGCAACAGCGTGGCACCATGCTCGATTTTTATGCCGACTGGTGCATTTCCTGCAAGGAAATGGAAAAATACGCCTTCACTAACACGAATGTGCTGTCCGCCCTCGAAGATATCAACAGCTTACAAGCCGACGTAACAGATAATGACAATATCGATACCGAATTGATGAGTTCACTCGGCATATACGGCCCACCTGCAATTTTGTTTTTCGACTCTTCTGGCCGGGAAATACGTAACCGCCGCGTCGTCGGCGAAATGTCGGGTGAGCAGTTTGCCGCTCACATCGTCGCTACCTACCAGTGAAACCTAACCTATTCGGCTTAGGCGCTATCGCGCTGGTGTCGATGCTGGTCGGCGCACTTTCGTTTAATCTGCTACAGAACAGTTCTCCCGCCACCAAACCCACCAGTGCCGAAGTTCAGGTCGAACTGCACTCGATTCCACTTTTCGATTTGACCGGGCATCAAACTACGATCGGCGACTGGAAAGGTGATATTTTAATCGTCAACTTCTGGGCACCCTGGTGCGCCCCCTGCCGACGAGAAGTGCCAGGCTTGATCAAAACACAACTGGAATATGCGCAGCAGGGAGTCAGTGTGCTCGGCATTGCCTTCGACAGCGAACCCCAGGTGAGCCGATTTGCCGCGGACCATCAAATCAACTATCCATTGTTCCTCGTCGGGAATCGAGCCGCGATGTATAACACTGCTTTCGGCAATTCAAGCGGCAGCCTGCCGTTTACCGCCTTGCTGGATCGCAATCAGCGTATTTTGTATCAGCATAATGGGGAACTCACTGCAGAACAGTTACTAGAACAGCTTGAAGCCTTACTATAAGTTGTTGACCTAACTATAATTATTATTAATTTGTCGTTAACTTCGCCAATAAAGGGGTTATCTCGCAAAAACTGGACTCTATCTTGCCGATATGCAAAAATCCGAATTATCGATTCCCAGGTGCGGAAATATCCCGAATGACTAACATTCTGGTCATACATGGCCCCAACTTAAATCTGCTTGGCACTCGTGAACCCGAGGTCTACGGTGCTGATACGCTGGAAGCTATCAACCAGAGCCTGTCGCAGATCGCGCAACAAAAAGGCGTAAAACTGACGACTTATCAGTCCAACACCGAGGGTGATATCGTCAGCTGTATCCAGCAGGCGGGGGCAAAGGAAATTCAGTTTATTATTATAAATCCCGCGGCTTATACGCATACCAGCGTTGCCATCAGGGATGCTTTTCTGGCCACGCGGATTCCGTTTATCGAAGTTCACCTGTCGAATGTATATGCCCGCGAGGAGTTCAGAATGCACTCTTACCTTTCCGACCTGGCGGTGGGAGTCATTAGCGGATTCGGCAAAAACAGCTACCTGTTGGCCTTCGAGGCCGCCATTATCCAGTGCAACCAATCAGCTACCTGAGAGAACCGAATAGATGGATATTCGCAAAGTTAAAAAACTGATCGAATTACTCGAAGAATCCGGCATCGCCGAACTGGAAATCAAGGAGGGCGAGGAATCGGTAAGAATAAGCAGACAGACTTCGACTGTCGTGCAGAGTGTCGCTCCGCTAGCAGCTCCACTGGCAGCGGCACCTCTGGCAGCCGCCCCACCCGCTGCAATGGCGACCCAGGAAGTGAGCGGGCACCAGGTCAAATCGCCAATGGTGGGAACCTTTTATGAGGCCGCCTCCCCAACTTCGGGACCTTTCGTGACTACGGGTCAACAGGTTGGTGTCGGTGATACGCTGTGTATTATCGAAGCGATGAAAATGATGAATCAGATCGAAGCAGACAAGGCCGGCACGATACGCTCAATTCTGGTTGATAATGGTAGCCCGGTCGAGTTCGATCAGGTCCTGTTTATCATCGAGTAGGCCCGGGAGCCCACTAAATGCTGGAAAAAATTGTAATCGCCAATCGAGGTGAAATCGCGTTACGCATTCTGCGCGCCTGCCGCGAAATGGATATCAAGACAGTTGCCGTGCATTCGACCGCAGACCGTGATCTTAAGCATGTGCGACTTGCCGACGAATCGGTTTGCATCGGCCCGGCTTCTTCCCTGGAAAGCTACCTGAATATCCCGGCACTGATTTGTGCGGCCGAATTGACCAATGCCGATGGCATTCATCCCGGATATGGCTTCCTCTCCGAAAATGCAGAATTTGCCGAGCAGGTCGAATCAAGCGGCTTCAAATTCATCGGACCCAGTGCCGCAGCGATCCGCACCATGGGCGACAAGGTCGCAGCTATCCAGGCGATGAAAATAGCCGGCGTCCCTACCGTGCCGGGTTCAGACGGCCCACTTGGAGACAACAAGGATGAGAACATCGAAATAGGCCGCAGGATCGGCTACCCGGTAATTATCAAGGCTGCTGGCGGTGGTGGCGGTCGTGGTATGCGCGTGGTACATGCCGAAGGCAGCCTGATGAACTCGATCCAGCTCACCAAATCCGAGGCGGCGGCGGCTTTCAACAACGACACCGTCTACATGGAAAAATTTCTGGGAGCGCCGCGACATATTGAAATCCAGGTGCTCGCCGATTCACATGGTAACGCCATTCACCTGGCAGAACGTGATTGTTCGATGCAACGCCGCCACCAGAAGGTTGTCGAAGAAGCGCCGGCACCCGGAATTACAGAGCAGCAACGCGACGCCATCGGCACCCGCTGCGCCGAGGCCTGCACCAAGATGGGATACGAAGGCGCCGGCACCTTCGAATTTCTATACGAAAACGACGAGTTTTATTTCATTGAAATGAATACACGGGTTCAGGTCGAGCATCCAGTCACCGAAATGATCACCTGGGTGGACATCATCAAGGAACAGATCTCCATCGCCTCCGGTAACCCTTTACGCTACAAGCAGGAAGATATTCAGATACAGGGCCATGCTATCGAATGTCGAATCAACGCTGAGGATTCGAAAACTTTTCTGCCATCACCTGGAAAAATTACGCTTTATCATGCGCCCGGTGGTCCCGGTGTGCGTATGGATTCACATATCTACAACGGTTATACAGTACCGCCCTACTACGACTCGATGATTGGTAAATTAATCACCTACGGTAGTTCACGCGAGTCTGCCATAGCCCGTATGAACGGGGCGCTCTCGGAAATCGTTATCGAAGGCATCAAGACAAATATCGATCTGCAAAAAGATATCCTCAGCGATGGGAATTTTGCCATTGGAGGTACCGATATCCACTACCTCGAGAAGAAGCTCGGGATCGACTAGCCCGATGGCATGGTGGCAATTCAGCCTGAATTGCCAGGCATCCGAACTTGAGCAAGTCGAAAATCTTATGATGGGGCTTGGCGCGGTTAGTATCTCGTTGAGTGATGCGGGTGACGAACCGATATACGAACCCCTGCCGGGAGATAATCCGGTATGGCAAGAGTCGATCGTTGCCGCGACCTTCGACGGCACGAGCGACCACGAATTCCTCTACCAGCAATTAACCGGCGGCTTACCCGATCACCTGGTGCAGGGAGTTCGACTTAAAACCTTGCAGGACCAGGACTGGAATCAGGCATACAAGCAGCATTTCCATCCGCTGCAATGTGCACCGGGCCTGTGGATCGTGCCCAGCTGGTCAGAACCCCCCGACCCTGCGGCTACCATTATTCAGCTCGATCCCGGTCTGGCTTTCGGCACCGGTAGTCATCCTACAACCGCTTTATGCCTGGCCTGGCTGGGCACCAGCGATATCGATGAGCGACGGGTTATCGATTTCGGTTGTGGCTCGGGCATTCTTGCGATTGCGGCCATCAAACTCGGTGCGCGACAGGTAATAGCGGTTGATATTGACGCGCAGGCCCTGACTGCCTGTCACTCGAACATGGAAGTGAACGGAATCAATAGTGAGCAGATACAGGTTATGCCGCCCGAGGAACTGGACGAATCCACAGTAGATCTTTTGATCGCCAATATTCTCGCCGGCCCGCTGGTCAGGCTTGCGCCCCGGTTTGCAGGGCTGGTGGAGCCCGGAGGCCAAATATTGCTCTCAGGGATACTCAAAACACAGCTGGAAGATATACAATTGGCCTACCAGCCCTATTTTAATCTTGCACCGGCCAGCTACCGCGAGGACTGGGTCTGTATCAGCGGCAATCGACTCTAACGGGAGGCAAATGTTTAGCAGCACACATCTCGGTGAAGTGATGGAAACAACTTGCAATCAGTGCAAGAGTCGATATCGCCTCACCGAAAAACAACTCCAGCAGGCCTATGGCAAAGTTTGTTGTGGCGAGTGCGGCAGTGTGTTCAATGCGATGACGACACTGAAAAACTACGAGGGAGAATTACCGCCCGACTATTTCGAAAAACAACTGGAAGAAGATGAACTGCAGCATGAAAAAACCTTGCCGGTAACCGACTTCGACCTTGAAAACAATTTTGTCGAACGCCGCCAGGTCAGCCTGCACGAGGCCATGTACGGCTCCGAACGCCGATCGTTTTTTTCGCTCGGCCCGCTGGCGTGGTTGGTCGGCATACTACTGTTGGTCGCAGTGGGTATCGCACAGGCAATTTATTATCAACGCTATCAACTGGTTGAAAATCCGCGTTACCAGCAACAGGTGATCAACCTGTGTCAGGTGCTACCCTGTGCTGAAACCGCTTTTTCCAGTACCGAGCAAATTCGGCTGCTGGAACGTAACGTGTTCACCCATCCGGTGGCTAAGAATGCGCTAATGGTAACCGGGTCATTTGTTAACCAGGCACCCTTTGCACAAAAATTGCCCGAGCTGCTGATCAGCCTGTTTGACGTGCAGGGTAGACTGATAGCGAATCGGCTCTTCGCCCCTTCCGAGTATCTGCTAGATGACAAGAATCGCGGTGTCATAAAGCCGGATTTACCGCTTCAGTTTCGTCTCGAAATCATCGATCCCGGAACCGACGCCCTGACCTACGAGTTCGAGTTTTTCTAATCCAGGCAACGCAACATTTTAAATAAGTCACATTAATACCAACATCGAAATATACTGGTATCTGAAGATTAAAACTCGGAGTATATTGCGCTTTTTCCGGGCCGTTCCAAGGGATCACAGAACCGCTAGCCGATGAATCTGAAAATTAATTTCGTTAAATTCTTCCCGTTCCTGCGTTGGGGCAGAAACCTGACCCGCGAAACTGTGCATGCCGATATGCTGGCCGGGCTCACCGGTGCTGCAATCGCACTGCCACAGGGTGTAGCTTTCGCGGCAATCGCAGGCATGCCTCCCGAGTACGGTCTTTACACCTGCATGGTGCCGGCGATCATCGCTGCGCTGTTTGGTTCTTCCTGGCATCTCGTTTCGGGACCAACCACCGCGGCCTCGATAATCATGTTTGCCTCCTTGAGTGGGATGGCCATTCCTGGCAGCGAAACGTATGTCGCCCTGGCCATCACGCTCGCCTTCATGGTCGGAGTTCTGCAGCTGGTGATGGGAATGGTAAGTCTGGGAGCCCTGGTAAATTTCATATCTCACTCGGTTGTGGTCGGATTTACCGCAGGCGCGGCTTGCCTGATCGCCGCCAAGCAGGCCAAGGAATTTTTAGGCATCGATATCCCTGACGGCATGCACCTGTTCAATACGATTGAATTTCTCTGGGTTAACTGGGAACAGTTACATCCATTGGTAATGCTGGTCTCGATCATCACTTTGCTAACGGGAATTCTGGCACAGCGACGCCTGGGCGGCATGAGCATGATAGCCGCCTTGCTGGTCGGCAGCGCCGCGGCAGTGCTGTTCAACCTCGCTTTTGGCGAACAGACTTCCGGCATCGGGATGGTGGGCGCCTTACCTCAACAATTGCCACCGTTGTCGATGCCGCAGTTTTCGTTCGAGACCTTTCGTCAACTGTCGCCACTTGCCCTGGCGATGACGCTGTTTGCCTTGACTGAAGCTGTTTCGATTGCACGTTCAATTTCCCTGAAATCTGGTCAACCCATTAACGGGAATCAGGAATTCGTCGGACAGGGATTATCCAATATACTCGGCAGTTTCTTTTCATCCTATGTTGCCACCGGGTCATTTAACCGTAGCGGTGCCAACTACGATGCCGGCGCGCGCAGCCCGTTAGCAGCGGCAATGGCAGGCGTGTTATTGATCGTACTCGTACTACTGCTGGCACCATTGACTTCCCACCTGCCCAAAGCGGCCGTGTCCGGCTTATTGTTTCTGGTTGCCTGGCGCCTGATCAATTTCGCACAGATCCATAAAATTCTGCGCGCCGATAAAAACGAGGCGATAATCCTTGGCGTCGTTTTTTTCGGCACTGTCTTTTTCTCGATCGAGTTCGCCATTCTTGCGGGGGTCATCTTGTCGCTGATGACTTTCCTGCGCAAAACTTCACGTCCCAGACTATCACCGCGTGTACCTGACCCGGAATCGAGAACGCGCAAATTTATCTACGGACAATTCCTCCCCGAATGCCCTCAACTCAAGATACTGCGTCTCGATGATTCACTTTACTTCGGTTCAGTAGCGCATGTGGGTGAACTGTTCCGTCGATACCGCGAGCACTACCCCGAACAAAAGCATTTATTCCTGCTAACCAAAGGTATCGCCCAGGTAGATGTTGCCGGCGCCGAACTATTGATCAAGGAGGTGCGGGAAAGACGCGATCTCGGCGGCGATCTTTACATGTACCAACTCAGGGATACTGCCTCCAAGGTATTTAATCGCGGCGGCTATCGCGATGAAATCGGCGAAGCTAACATATTCAAGAACAAGGAAGACGCAATCTCGACAATATTCGACAGGCTGGATAAAAATATTTGCGCTACCTGTGAACACCGCATCTTTGTCGAATGCAAGTCGATCGAGAAACAGGTTCAGGACCCGGAAAAGTAACCAGCCATGTCGTTTACTATCGGCCCTTATCGTTTTGCAAACCGCCTCGTGCTGGCGCCAATGGCCGGGGTCACCGATCGACCGTTCCGCCAACTGTGCCGACAACTCGGCGCAGGCATGACGGTATCTGAAATGATTACCAGTCGGCCTGATCTACGTAACAGCCGCAAGACACGGCTACGCATGGATCATCAGGGTGAACCGGGACCGGTAATCGTTCAAATCGCCGGCGGTATCCCCGAGATGATGGCGCAGGCCGCGATCTACAACGTTGAAAATGGCGCCCAAATCATCGATATCAACATGGGTTGCCCAGCGAAGAAAGTATGCAAGGTCGATGCAGGGTCGGCTTTGCTCAAGGACAGCAAGCTGGTCGAATCTATCCTGTCCGCGGTGGTCGATGCTGTTACGGTGCCGGTCACGCTCAAAATACGTACCGGCTGGTCGCGCCAGAGCAACAACGCTCTTGAAATTGCAGGCATAGCACAGGACTGTGGAATCCAGGCCCTGACCATCCATGGCCGCAGCCGCGAAGACAAGTATCTTGGCGCTGCAGAGTACGAGACCATTCGCCAGGTCAAACAAAATGTTCAGCTTCCGGTAATCGCAAATGGCGACATCGATTCTGTGCAAAAAGCAAAAATGGTCATGGACTTCACGGCTGCTGATGCTATTATGGTTGGCCGAATCGCGCAGCAGCGTCCGTGGATATTTGACCAGATCGAACAATATCTGGGCACCGGCATAGAACCCGGAGAACCCGCTGACGAACTAAAACAAACATGGCTTATAAGCCATTTGAAAAATCTGTACGCGTTTTACGGAGAGCATCAGGGGGTGCAGATCGCGCGTAAGCATATTAATTGGCAGCTTGGCCATAACCAGGCATATTTCCAGGTAAAGCCGCAGCTAATGCAGGCAGCAACAGCAGCACAGCAGCTGGAAACGATCGAAGCTTACTATAACGACTGCAATCTGAAGAGGTATGCCCGGGCATCCTGAACATCGCCTGTGGCGAAACATGGTTAGTGAGCGTGGCAAAAAAGAAAAATACAAGCTTATTGCAGCAATCGGTGGAAATGGCGATTCGCAAGTATCTGGACGATCTTGACGGTGAGCTACCCTGTAATCTGTTCGACACCGTGATTTCTGAAATCGAGCAACCGATGCTGAAAACCGTGCTTCGACATTGCGATAACAACCAATCCAGAACGGCGTCATGCCTCGGTATTAACCGCGGCACCTTACGTAAAAAACTTAAGCAATACCATATCGAACATTAATACTGTTGGTTTCGCAATCGGCTATAATGCCGTTTTTTTAAAAACCGATACGGACCAAATATGCCCCAAGCTATTCGCCGCGCACTAATCAGCGTCTCAGATAAAACCGGCATCATCGAACTGGCTCAAAATCTACACAATATCGGTGTCGAGCTGCTTTCCACCGGCGGAACAGCCAAATTAATCGCTGAACAGGGTATCGCGGTTACCGAAATCTCCACCCATACCGGTTTCCCCGAAATGATGGCGGGACGAGTCAAAACATTGCACCCCAAAGTTCATGGCGGCATCCTGGGACGCCGCGGAATCGACGATGCGGTTATGCAGGAACACGACATAGACCCGATTGACCTGGTGGTGATCAATCTCTACCCATTCCAGCAAACGGTCGCCGATCCCGACTGTAGTCTCGAGGATGCAATCGAAAATATCGATATCGGCGGACCCGCTATGGTACGTGCCGCGGCCAAGAATCATGCCAGCGTTACCGTGGTAGTTGACCCTGATGATTACCCGACTCTGTTGCAGGAAATGGAGACTAACGGTGAAGTCAGCGACACAACGCGTTTTTCACTGGCAATAAAGGCTTATGAACACACAGCGCAGTATGATGGCGCCATCGCGAATTATTTCGGGCACATGGTGCAACCTCCGCAAGACCAGGCTTTCCCGCGCACCTTAAACCTGCAGTTTCAGCATACGCAGGCAATGCGCTACGGGGAGAACCCGCACCAGGCCGCGGCTTTCTACACTGCCCCCGGCAACCAGGAGCCCAGTGTTGCCAGCGCGGTACAAATCCAGGGTAAGGCGCTTTCGTTTAATAATATCGCCGATACCGACGCTGCGCTCGAATGCGTCAAGCAGTT
>Ga0265303_10002996_pt1 | contig 10548 bp, 13 predicted proteins | sample Helome_2_FD_192494 | JGI IMG/M metagenome (GOLD analysis project Ga0265303, IMG submission 192494) | Marine sediment microbial communities from subtidal zone of North Sea - Hel_20160317 (Illumina Assembly) | ecosystem: Environmental > Aquatic > Marine > Subtidal zone > Sediment ... | reverse complement strand
GTCGCATCTGTTAAAACTTCTGGAGTGTAACCGACACGGATTTTCTTTTTTTTGGCATAATCGGTATCTATATGATCAAAACCTACACTGTATGTGCTAATCACTTTTAGATTTTTAGCATAATCTATTGTTTCTTTGTCAATTTTGTCATATGGAAAACAAATCAGTCCATCAATCTCTTTAATCTTTGATCGCAATTTAGTTTGTGGAATTGGAATTTGACCTGAATGAATTTCAATCTGATATTTTTTCTTTAGCTCTTTTAGTGCAAAGTCATGTAATGTTCTTGTAAGGAAGACTTTTTTTTTCATCAGTCTTGATATTCATCTCAAACCATTTATACGATTTCTTTGTAATTTTATTGATGTCTTCTAAAGTTGAAGAAGAGGAAGAATTTGCTATTTGTGTAGAATGTGGAAATTCGATTGAAAAATGTGTATGTGTGTGTCCTTATTGTGGTGAACGTGATAAATGTGAGTGTGCATTGTTTGATGCAGCCACCGGAGGTTAGAAGAAATGGACTATCATACTATTAAAATTCAGGAAATACGTGAATATCTGTGAGTTTAGTTGATTTCACGTGGCTGATTGGAGGTCCTCAAGGTAGTGGGGTTGAATCAGGTGCCAATATTTTCTCTCGTGTTTGTGCTGAAATGGGTTATCAAATTTTTGGAAAGAGAGAATTCTATTCAAACATCAAAGGTGAACACAGTTATTTTACAGTAAGAATTGCTGATAAAAAAATCCATTCAAATGTCAATGATGTAGATTTGATGGCATCTTTTGATGCTGAAACCATTTTCCGTCATTATGATGAAGTAGTTTCTGGTGGTGGAATAATCTATGATTCAGATATTGCAGAAACTAAAACTGATTCAGTTCACACTCTTGATGCACCGTTTAAAGAAAGACTGCACAAAGAACTAGAGTCAAAAAATAAACCGTTTACTGTTGCAGGAGTTTTAGAGATTGCAAAAGAAAAAGGTGTTTTACTGTTCCCTGTGTCTTTCAAATCAATTCTTTTGACTTTATCTGAGGAAACTGAAAATCCACGTCTAAAGGGATTAATTCGAATGTACAATGTAATTGGAGTATCGTTATCTTTGGGTCTTGTCAAAATGCCTCCTGATTCCTTACAGAAAACAATTGGATCTATGTTTTCAAAAAAACAAGAAATTGCAAAAATCAATCAACAAACTGCAAACTATTCTTACAATTATGCTACAGCAAAATTTGAAAACTTTGCTCATACCTTAACTGGAACACAAAAAGAACCAGGAACATTACTTGTTCAGGGATTTCAGGGAACTGCATTAGGAAAAATGGCATGTGGATGTAGATTCCAACCATACTATCCAATCACACCAGCTTCTGATGAATCAGTATACTTGGAATCAAATGAAATTTTAGAAATAATTGGTGATAGACCAGGTTCTACTGCAGTAATTCAAACTGAAGATGAAATTTGTGCAATGGGTATGACTATTGGAGGTGCTTTGACTGGAACACGTTCTGCTACTTGTACATCTGGACCTGGATTTGCATTGATGACTGAAATGTTGGGTTGGGCAGGAATGAATGAAGTTCCTGTAGTAATTACTGCATACCAGAGGAGTGGTCCATCAACTGGATTGCCAACAAGACATGGACAAGATGATTTACTATTTACAGTATTTGCCGGACATGGTGATTTCCCAAAGATTGTTTATGCATCAGGAGAAATTGAGGAGAGCTTCTATGACACTGGTAATTGTTTTAACTATGCGGATGTTTTTCAAGTTCCAGTAATCCACATGATGGATAAATTCCATGCAAGTTCTGTTATTACTTGCAAAAGATTTGACACTGAAAAAATTTCAATTGATAGGGGTCTATTACTGGATAAGGTTGAGGATGGTTACAGAAGATTTGAATTTACTGAAGATGGTATTTCCCCTCGTTCAAGACTTGGGATGGATAATGGAATTTTTTGGAATACTGGAGATGAATCCGATGAAACAGGCCATATCACAGAGGACCCAATCTTACGTGTAAATATGATGGATAAGAGAATGTCTAGATTAGAATTGATTTTAAAACGCATTCCTAATGAAGAACAAGCAGTATCATTTGGAATTGAAGATTATACAATAATTTCTTGGGGTTCTACAATTGGTCCAGTTAAAGATGCATTAGACATGCTAAAAAAAGAAGGAATTTCAATAGGGTTGCTTCAACTAAAACTAATGAATCCATTTCCAGCAGAATATGTTTCATCTTTACTTAAAGACGCCAAAACAATAATCGATGTAGAGGCAAATCACTCTGGTCAGCTAGGAAAATTATTCAAACAAAATACTGGACGTGATGTTGACTATTCTATCTTAAAATACACTGGACGTGCAATGACTAGTACGGAAGTTTATGATGTGCTTAAGAAAATTATTCAAAACAAAGCAGAAAAAAGGGAGGTTTTAATGCATGGCGCTTAAACCTGCTGAATTTAAAACAGATGTTCATAATGACTGGTGTCCAGGATGTGGAGATTTTGGTATCGTTAATGCTATACAAATGGCACTAGCTGATATGGGTCTACAACGAGACAAGACTGCCATATTTTCAGGAATTGGATGTTCTGGTAAAACATCTCATTACATTAACACATACGGCGTTCACACATTACATGGTAGAGTTTTGACATTTGCCCAAGGTGCAAAGATTGCAAATCCTGAGATGACTGTAGTTGCAGTAGGGGGAGATGGTGATGGTTTGGGAATTGGTGCTGGTCATTTTGTAGCAGCTGGCAGACGAAATGTAAACATGACATACATTATTTTTGATAATGGAGTTTATGGCTTAACAAAAGGTCAGGCATCTCCTACTTTGAAACTAGGTGAAAAAACAAAATCGTTACCTTCCCCAAATACAAATTCTAATGTTAATCCTATTGGATTGGCAATTGCTAGTGGTTTTACATTTGTAGCTCGTGGTTATTCCTATGATATTAGACATCTCAAAGATTTGATAGTTCAAGCTGTAAATCACAAAGGTCTTTCATTTCTTGATGTATTGCAACCATGTCCAACTTACAATGATCTTAACACTCGAGATTGGTATGCTGGTGCTGATTTAATGGATGAAGCTCAAAAAAGACATTCTAGAATTTACAAACTAGAAGAAACTGGATATGAGCCAACAGTACATTATGATTCAGAAGTTGAAGTTAACGAAAAACTATCTCAAGCTTTGATTAAATCACTTGAATGGGGAAATAAAATACCAACTGGAGTATTTTATAAAAATGAAAACACTACTCCATACACTGCAAGACTACAAGATAAAATTCCAAATTATTTGGAAAATCCTCCTGCAAAACAAAATATTTCAAAAAATGGTCATTCTAATACTGATATTTCAAAAATATTGGATTCTTTAGAAGTTTAGATTATCACTCTGAACCTAAGAAGTTATAGTCTAGTTTCTTACAATATTATTTTACATTTGAATATTAACGAAGCAAATAAAATATTTAGAAAATCTATCATAAAGGGTTTCTTTGAACCACAATTAGTTAATTTAGATTTTCAAAAATCATCTGTTAAACATCCCTCAATTAGTGATGATGGTCTTATGCAGTCTGATTTACTACATGTATTTTTTGATGTGGAAACTGGTTCTGATTATCCCGATGGCGATGAATGGTTTATTGTAGAAATGCTGTTTCCTCATGATGTGAAACTTCCTGATTCTTTGATAGGTACTGATTATTTTACTACCTTGTCTGTTGATGAGAATCAAACATTTTGGCATCATCGAGAACTAATTCGTTACAAATATGGAAAATCTAAAAAACTTGTTGATGCAATTGCATTTTTAGAATCAAAGTATAAAGAATTACATGAATTGCTAGAGCCTTTACAAAAAGATCTCACGTAATTTCATTCCACGAGTCTCCTCTGAATGTGTATTTTTTATTTTCAGATAAAGCTGTATCTAGACGCCATCTGATTGACTCTGAATCAAATTTGTATATTATTTCAGAAATATTTGTTGGAATTTTTTCTGGGTCTAGATGATATGGAAGTAATTCTAATACAAAATCAATTTTTTCTAATGCATTATCAAACCATTGTTTGTCTTCAATATCTATTCTGAAAATAATTTTTGGATTTCCAGAAAAATTAATTACAATTTTTAAAGCATTTCCACTACCTCTCCGTCTTTTCATTTCCTTGAACACTGCTTTGATTTGTTCCCAACGTTTGAAATCAAACCATTGGAAAAATTCTTCATTGAATTGAAGTGGAATATCGATATCTAAGAAACTAACAAAATTTTCATCATCTGCCTCTATTTCATTTTGAATTATGGTAAAGCGGGAATTTAGATATCCATATAGGACCTCAATCTCCCATGGTGAAATTCCATAATACCGTAATGTTGTTTTTACATTTTCTGACAATGATTTAAAATTCCAAAAATTGTAATTAAAGCTTCAAACATGCCTGATCTAGTGCAAATTGACCTTAAAATTAAAATTATATTGAATACCACACAACTTTAGATATGAAGAAAGAATTTGTAGTAAAAAGCATCGATTCAGCACCTGACGGGGCACCATATGTTGTAGTCTCATTGTCATCACTTAAAGATCTAAAGGAAGGAACTCAACCTCAACAACCTCCATTTGGAGCACCGAAAGTAATGGGATTCTCAAACATGAATGATATGATGAAAGACTTGAACAAGATGATGTCTGGTATGGGTGGAGCTGGTATGCAATCCGGTGTTACTCAATTAAAACTTGAAATGCACGAGTACAAAGAGATGGGTCTTTCAGTTGGAGATAAGGTCTTTTTAGAATTAAGTAAGGCTGAAACTCTCGGTGTATAATCTACCAGATTGTGTTAAAGTATTTCCAACCGTAAAATGCTGCTATAGTGCCAATCACAAACAACATTGGTTTCCATGCAAAAACTGGGATACTTGGTGTTGCAAGTTTTACTTTGTAATTATCAGCTATGGCATGTACATTTTTCTTAATTTTGTCGTGCCAAATATTGTAATCTACTTGATATTTTTTTAAAATTTCTTCTACTTCATAAACTACTGGGGTTCTTTGAGAAAACAAATGTTGTAGATAATCCCTTGAGACTTCTACTTCTGCATGAATTCCAATTAATCCTTTTTTCAAATCAACCATTCGAACATGCATTTCCCAAGGTTTTTTTAATTTCAAATTTAGACCACTTCCAATTTGATCCGGTTGTTTGTGCTCTAGTTTAACTTTAGTAAAACCTTCATCTGTGAAAATTTTTGTCAACTCTTCAAAACTTTTCTTAACTACAATGTGGAGTTGCTCTACACCGTCTTTACTATCAACATCAATCTTGTGTTTTATTCCATCAAAGAATGATACTGTTTTGGGATATGTGGTGAGATATTCCATTGAGTTTTTCACCAAATTCCTCTATTTAAAGAGAACCAGATTTCAGGTTAGAATTTTGGAGGATTTGACAAACCTCTAACGTAAACACATTGATCTGGAGAAATTGCCATCTCTGATGGACTGATCTTCCTATCTGTAAGAGTAGCCTCTGAATTTCTAACTATTGCAAATGGTTTTGATTCTGCCCCTTCTCCCATTTTGTGATTTGCAATTGTTGCCAGATTATCTACAACTGCTTGAAATGTAACTTTTAATGGATTACCGTCAAGATCTTCTTTTGCTCTCATATCTAAGACTGGTTCAATACCTGCACAAGATACTGCAACACCTGATGTGCCAATTCTTGCAGGCATTAGTCTGCTATCTACAAGAATTACACCTACATGAATGAAGAATTTTAAGAAAATTTTTCTACGAATTTCTTCAGCTGTTAGATATGGATTTGTTGGATATAGTATGGCCAACCCTTTTTTTGCATTTGATTTATCGATTCCTGCATTTGGTGCCATGATATTATCTGATGATGTAATTACAAATCCTCCAATCCCGCCAAAAATTTTATCTGATTCTCTGATAACTATTTCTGCAATTTCTGGTTTTAATTGATATTCTTTTGATACTTTATTTCCTTCCTCTGATGGACTGACTTTCTCCAAATCTATAATTCTTCCTTGTGAGTTTGAGATGTATTTTGTAGATATTACTAAAATGTCCCCTTCTTTCAAAGATTCATTGTTATTTTCTAATGTTTTTAGTAATGTTTCAAAAACATCAAATTTTGTATCCATTCTTTTTGCTAAAAGCGGAAACACCGTTAATTGCACAATATTCTAGACTTTCCTTTTCTTTTTTATTGTTGTGAATAATTGGAATATTTGAGGGATTAAAAATGGAACAAAATGAAATGGATGAAATTTTAGATCATATCAACACCAGAATTGGTGAAGATGTTCCCAGTCTTGTAAAAATGCTTGTTAGAAAAAGGATGGGCAGTTTTCAATCATTTGAGGCTAAATCTTTACCTGATTCTTTGAGAAATTGTTCTGTTGAGGAGTTAATTTCCATAGTTAAACACGGTCTTGATACTGGAAAATTAAAAATTTAGCACAAGATTAGATTCTGAAAAGCTTTTAATTTGTAGAAAAAGCTTTTTTGATTATGAATATTGTAGAGAAGATTCTTGCTCGTGGTGCAGGAAAATCTTCAGTTGCCCCAGATGACGTGGTTTTTGCTAAAGTAGACAAGGTCATGATGCATGATGTGTCTGGACCTGGAGTGATTAAGGTATTTGATAAATTAAAGAAGCAAGGGATCTCTGTGGATAAATTATGGGACCCTACAAAAGTTTGGGTGGCAGAAGACCACTTTGTACCTTCTGCAGAAAAAATGTCTGCTGAAAATATTGTAAAATTATCAAAATTCACTAAAGAATATGGAATTGAAAAACATTTCAAATATGGAATGGGTCAATACGGAATTTGCCATACAATATCTCATGAAGAAGCAATGGTTATGCCTGGTGATGTTTATGTCGGTGGCGATTCTCACACTAATACAACTGGAGCTTTGGGTGCTTTTGCTTGTGGTTTGGGACATACTGATATTGCATATGTTTTATTGAATGGAAAAATTTGGTTCAAAGTTCCTGAAACTTACTACTTCAAACTAAATGGAAAATTGCCTGAACATGTAATGGCCAAAGATCTAATTCTAAAAATTATTGGAGATGTTGGAACTGATGGTGGAAATTATAGAACTATGCAATTTGGTGGAAGTGGAATTGATGAAATGTCTGTTGAAAGTCGATTGACATTATGTAACATGACTACAGAAGCTGGTGCAAAGAATGGTATTGTTGAACCGGATCAAAAGGTAGTTGATTATCTTACTCAAAGAGGTGCAACTAATTTCAATTTGATAAAAGGTGATGATGATGCTGAATATGCAAAAATCTTTGAATATGAAGCATCTGAGATGGAGCCAACTGTTGCAAAACCATTTTCTCCTGAAAATGTCACAGTTGTTAGAGAAGCACCTTCTGTTGAACTCGATAAATCCTACATTGGATCTTGTACTGGCGCAAAATATGAAGACTTGGTAGCTGCAGCCAAAATTCTCAAAGGAAGAAAAGTAAAGATTAGAACCGAAATTTTACCTGCAGCAATTTCAATTTATCAAAGAGCCATGGAAAATGGATTGTTAAAGATCTTCTTAGATGCAGGTGTCACAGTTGGGCCTCCTACATGTGGTGCATGTTGTGGAGCACACATGGGTGTCTTGGCAAAAGATGAAATCTGCATCAGTACCACTAACAGAAATTTCCCTGGTAGAATGGGCCATGTAGAGTCTCAAACATATCTTGCCTCTCCACTTGTAGCCGCAGCATCTGCAGTGACTGGAAAAATCACTGATCCGAGGGATTTACAATGAAAGGTAACATCATAAAATATGCTCGAGACAACATTGACACTGATGTTATCATTCCAGGTCAATATCTCAAAGTACATGATTATGCAGAACTTGCAACTCATGCAATGGAGGGACTAGATCCTGATTTTCATTCTAAAGTAAAAGAAGGTGATTTTATTTTATCTGGTAAAAACTTTGGATGTGGTTCGTCTCGTGAACATGCTCCAATCGCATTATCACATTCTGGAGTAAAGGCAGTACTCGCATTATCTTTTGCAAGAATTTTCTATAGGAATTCAGTTGATGGCGCATTCTTACTTCCTATAGAAATTGAACAGGATGCATATGATGGAATTTCAGAAGGTGATGAAATTGAAATTAACGTTGATTCAAATGAAATTAAAAACATCACCAAAAATCAAACCTACAAAATGAAACCCTTTTCAGATATTATTGGAAAAATAATTTCTGCAGGTGGGCTCTTCAAGTATAAACCAGACCAGGATTAAAATGGGAAAAACACTTTTTGAAAAAATTTGGGAATCTCATATTGTTGTTGAAAAACAAAATAGCCCATCATTGATTTACATTGATAGACATCTTGTTCATGAAGTAACTTCTCCACAAGCTTTTGAAGGATTGCGAATCAATAACAGAAAAGTTAGACGACCAGATCTTACTATTGCTACAATGGATCATAATGTTCCAACAACTGACCGTTCTCTTCCTATTTTAGATCAAACTTCATCTGTTCAAATTAAAACTCTTGAAAAAAACTGTAAAGATTTTGGAATAAAATTATTTGATATTGATAGTCCAAATCAAGGAATTGTTCATGTAATTGGACCTCAGTTGGGAATTACTCTACCTGGCTCTACCATTGTTTGCGGTGATAGTCATACATCCACACATGGAGCTTTTGGAGCATTAGCATTGGGTATTGGAACCAGTGATGTAGAGCATGTATTGGCCTCCCAAACAATGTGGCTAGAAAAGCCAAAACCCTTTGAAATCAGAGTTGAAGGAAAGCGAAAAAACCCTCATGCTGTGACTGCCAAAGATATTGTCCTCTCTATTATCAAGAATATTGGAACTGGTGGTGGTACTGGAACCGTAGTTGAGTATCGTGGTGAAGGAATCACTGATTTATCCATGGAGCAAAGAATGACTATTTGCAATATGTCTATTGAAGCAGGTGCTCGTGCTGGTTTGATTGCCCCTGATGAGAAGACGTTTGAATATTTGAGAGGTAGAGAATACACTCCAAAGAACTATGAATCCCTAGTTGATTCTTGGAAAGATAATCTAAAGACTGATGGTGATGCAAAGTTTGAAAAACAATTTACTTTACACATTGATGATATTGCACCTCAGGTAAGCTGGGGAACTAATCCTGGAATGACATCTGATGTTACTGAATCTATTCCATCCCCTGATGAATTTTCTAAAGGTGATTCAAACCAAAAAAAGGGTGCAGAAAAGGCACTTGACTACATGGATTTGAAACCTGGCATGGCAATTGAGGATATCAAAATCGATAGAGTGTTTATTGGCTCATGCACTAATGCTAGATTAGAAGATCTAGTAGAGGCATCCAAAGTAATCCAAGGACAAAAAGTTTCTCCAAATGTTAATGCTATGGTTGTTCCAGGTTCTCAGATGGTAAAAAAACAAGCAGAAGAAATGGGCTTGGATAAAATTTTCATTAATGCTAATTTTGAATGGAGAGAAGCTGGATGTAGTATGTGTCTTGGAATGAATCCTGATATTTTATCTCCTGGAGAGCGTTGTGCAAGTACATCTAATCGAAACTTTGAAGGTAGACAAGGAACTGGTGGGAGAACTCATTTGGTAAGTCCTGTAATGGCAGCAGCTGCTGCTATTGAAGGCCATTTTGTAGATGTTAGGAAAATGGATTTGAATTAAAATGGAACCCTTCAAACCTGTTTCAAGCATTGTAACACCTTTGGATAAAGTAAATGTGGATACTGATCAAATTGTTCCAAAACAATTCTTAAAACTAGTTCAAAAATCTGGATTTGGAAAGTTCCTATTTTTCAACTGGAGATTTGATGAACAGGAAAATAAAAAACCTGATTTTATCTTGAATAATCCAAAATATGAAAATTCGCAAATTCTTGTGGCGGGAGATAATTTTGGCTGTGGTTCTAGTCGTGAACATGCTGTTTGGGCACTACTTGATTATGGATTTGCTGTAATTATTGCCCCTTCTTTTGCAGATATTTTCTTTAGTAATTGTTTCAAAAATGGAGTTTTACCAATTACCTTGGACCAAAAAATTGTGGAAAAATTGCTAGAAGAAACTGGTATGCTTGAAGTGGATTTGAAAAACCAAATTATTAAAACTCCGTCAAGTGAAATACCATTTGAGATTGATTCATACCAGAAAAAAATTCTTTTAGAAGGGCTAGATGATATTGCAATTACTTTTCAATATGAAGATAAAATTTCAGATTTTGAAAAACAATCTAAAATCCCATCTGTTTTATAATCTTCTTTACTGTTTTCTCGTTTCTCTCTAAAACCATTGGAGATTCTGCATCTAACCATTCTTTTTCACCGATATCAAATGCACTGATTTTTCCTTCTTTAGATAATTCTTGTAAAATATCAAATGAGAGATTAATTTTCTTTTGTTTTTGTTTTGCTTTTATTTTTTTAATGATGTCTTTTCCTAACATGTACACTCC
>Ga0265303_10002992_pt1 | contig 10551 bp, 7 predicted proteins | sample Helome_2_FD_192494 | JGI IMG/M metagenome (GOLD analysis project Ga0265303, IMG submission 192494) | Marine sediment microbial communities from subtidal zone of North Sea - Hel_20160317 (Illumina Assembly) | ecosystem: Environmental > Aquatic > Marine > Subtidal zone > Sediment ... | reverse complement strand
GATTCCTTCGAGCACGATGAAGTGGCCGTCGATCACGAACCCTCCTTCGGACTACCGAACTTGAAGGTCGCTCCGAACTGCCCGTAAACCAGCGAGTCCGGGTGGCCGCCTCCGAAGATGTCACCGAGCACCCGCCGCCTGTCTCCAGCAACGATACCTTCGATTTCAATCCACACGTTCCACTTCTTCGTTACGACGATTTCCAGTGAGCCGCCTAACCGGGCGCGCACCACATTCTGACGGGAAGAGCCTGTCACAGAGATGTTGCTATTGCGACCGGTGAAGTCCCATCGGTCGCTGTTGAAGTCCCCGGCGATCCAAACCGAGAAGGCGCCACGAGGCGGGAAGTGAACGCTGAAAATCGCGTCCAGGCTGATGAAGAAGTTGTTGCTCGGACGCCTGTCGCCGCTTAGGTCGCGGCGCGCGGGCCCAATACCGCCGCCGATCTGGAGATCTCCTCCCACGGAGAAGTAGGGAGACACGCGCCATCCCGCCTTCGTGCTGAGCGTGAAATCCGTGAGACGCCCGAAGGTTTGCACCGATATCCCTATGTCGAGGAAATCCGTCAGCCCTGCACGCAAGCCAACCCAGGCCAGCCAGGGCCAGCCGGTCGAAAAATCGAGGGTGGCCACACCGGGCGGAGTCGGCGCGCCTGCGTGCGTGACCGTGTTGCGAAGCGGGTTGTCGCGCTCTGCGGTCCGGTCTCGCTCTGTCGACGCGACGGGGACTACTGCCGGGGTGAGGATCACCTGAATAAGGCGGACGCGTGGCGATTTCTGGAGCCGAATCTGCTCGAGGTGGTTTCCCTGGCCCTCGGCTCGGACTTCCAGTTGATGGATGCCGGCAGCCAAATCGCCTTCCCAGGGAACGGGACCACGAAGCTCGCCGTCGACGTAGAGCTGCGCATTGGAGACGTTGGCTTCGACTCGAACCGGGACGCCGAGCGCGTTGAGCTCAGCGTAGATCTCGCAGTTCCGGCTCGGGCCCACGGAGCAGGTACGGCGCACCTCACGATACCCGGGCGCTCGCACGACCACGGAATGGGTGCCGAGATCCGCGGGCTCGATGGTGATCGGCGGGTTCCCGTATTCGTCTCCGTCGATTGTGACGGTCGCATCCGGGACGCTGGCACGAACGAGGATGCGGGGAATCTCCGTGCTCGGGGTGGTGAATCTCAGTGAGACCACCCGCTCGCGCCCGGCGATCACCGTGACGGTTTGGGTGACACTCTCGTATCCGCTTGCCGCGGCAGTGACGATATGTTCGCCGGGCAACAAGCCGCCCTTGGCGGCAGGCGCCACGCCGATCTCGACCCCGTCGAGACGAATGATCGAACCCGGCACGTTTGCGATCACACGAAGACTGCCGAGGTCGGGAGCGAGTCGGATGTTGGCCTCGATGGTGGTTCGCTGGTCCGGTTTGATGCTGACGACCTGAGAGAACGGCTGGTAGCCCTCGCCCGGGCTCTTGATTTCGACGACGTGTTCGCCCTCGGTCAGGCCGTCGACGACCAAAGGCGTGCCCCCTCGTCGCTGCCCGTCGATGTACACGGGCAAGCCCGTGACGTCGGCTGTGATCAGGAGTGAGCCTGTTTTCGCGACCGAGGGCTGGAGCGTCACCGGGATGGTCATCACCTGCCCAGCGACGAGATCCACCCATCTCGAGAAGGTCGCGAAGCCGCGCTTCCCGACCTGCACGAGGTGCCGTCCGGGGGTGAGCGTCTTTCGCAGCGGCACATTGCCCGATGGCTCACCGTCGATGCGAATCGCCGCCCCCGAGGTCGCGTCGTCGCTCGCCGTGATCACGATGACGCCGGGAGATTCCTCCTGCGCCGCCGCCCCGGAAGAAACGACGAAGAAACCGAGCACGAACACGAGTCGCACGAACCCACCAACGCCAAGCAACCCTTGCATAATCCCTCGGACGCAACGAAATTGGGTCGATTCACTGACGACCCCAGCGCCTCGAACGTGTTTACCCCCAGCCCCGGGGTCAGCCCAATAAATGACCGGGGGCGACTCCGGTGAGGCGAGAATTTTCGAACGCGGGCACGGCTAGGGCTCTACGAATAGGCTTTCAAACGGATCGAGCGCCTCCGGATCGGGAAACTCGGGCGCTCCGAGCGGCGGGAGGATCCGGGCGGCCGGCAGAGGGTCTCCCTTCCGACGAAACCGAAAGTCCTCGAGCTCCTGCAGGCCGTACTGCAGCGCTTCGGGACCGATGCGTTCCCGCTTTGCCATGTGCTCGAGAAGCCGCCGCATCTTGCTCTTCATCGAGCGGCTGAGCGTGCCGCGTTCGTACGAAACGTGGTAGCGCTTTGGCGACGGCAGCATGCACGCGAGGAAGGCGGACTCCGCAGGGCTGAGATCGATTGGATTCCTTCCGAAGTAATACGCCGCGGCGTTCCGTAGCCCGTACACGGCCGGCCCATACTCGATCACATTGAGATAGAGCTCCAGGATCTCGTCCTTGTTGAGTGCGTTCTCGAGCCACCAGGTGAGAATCACTTCTTGGACTTTGCGGGCGATGGTCTTCTCGCGCTGTAAGTAGAGGTTCTTGGCGAGCTGCATCGAGATCGTGCTCGCCCCGACGACGTACCGGCCCTCCCGCAGGTTCCGGACGAGCGCATCGCGAATGGCCCAGGGTGCAAAACCACCGTGCTCGTAGAACGCGCCGTCCTCGTGACTGATCGCTGCTGCGGGCATGAACGGGCTGATGTCGGAGAAGGCAACCCAGTTCGGAGTGCCCGGCCCGGTGCGCATTTCAAACACGGTATCGTCGGGTTCAATTGCGCGGTGTCGGAAAGGCGCTTGAAAGCGCTCGACGCGTACCCAACGGGGCGTTTTCTCAAACTGACACAGGTTTCGAACACGAATCGAGAGCTTGGTCGTTTCGAGCGCCCTCGAGTCCAGAGAAACATGCGTAAGCGCGCTCCAAGTACCCGACCATTGGAAGCGCGCGAGGGATCCCAAGACGTCCTCGGGGATCGCTCCGATCACGTCGTTGCAGCGAGTGGGTGGAAGCTTCGCGGTGAGGTCGACGCGGTAGTGGTCCGGCGTGCGTTCGAGCTCGCCGTCTATGAGCACGCGCACCTTTCCCATGCGGACTTCGCCCCGCTCGACTTGAAGGAGACGCTCGCCGGGGTACCAGTTTCCCTTCCCTTCGATATCCATGTTGATGTTGTCCACAGGCTCCGCTGCGATGCGCTCGGAATCGAGCGCGAGCTTGCGCAAGCGAAGGCGTCCTTCGATGCTGATCTGCTCGCGAGAGCTGGCGGCGAGCTCGAGCTCGGCGCTCAGTGTGCCGACGTCTTCGTCGTGAAAAGGAATCTCGGGAGCAAAAGGTGCGATGACCGCGAGTGAGATTCGACGGAGCTCGATGCTTCCCTCGGCACGTGCCTCGTTTGGCATGACACTGACGTCGACCTTCAAGGCCCCGTCGTTGGAGGTCTGACCGCCGACGAGTACGCGGTACCAGCCATTGTCGCCTCCGTTCAAGGCCCAGCGGAAGTCGCGAATACGCTCTACGTGACCTGCCGGGGTCCGGCTCTCGATTTGCGCCCCGGAAACGGCGACGCGAACATCCGGGGTCAAGCGTGCAAACAGGCGGGCTCCCGTCGGAGGGCCCATGGAATCTGGGGGCTCGCTCTTGGTGTCGGCCTCGGTGTCGGTCTCGTTGTCGGTCTCGTCGCTGCTTGCTGCGTCGCGGAGCTCGCTCAACGCGTCTCGAATCCGAGTTGCGAGAGCCCTTCGCGCCTCATTGCCGTTCCGAAGGGAGCGTACGCTTGCACCTTGGATCTCGAGCTCCCCAAGCTTCCAAGCTCCGTCACTGCGCCTGAGCTCGAGCTTGGTAGGGCCGATGCTTGCATGGTCCCCGCCTTGCTCGCCGAGCAGCGCGTCCCCAAAGCGCCCCAGCATCTGATCACCGTCCTTGTGCACGCTTGCATCGCTCATGGCTACGAGCTGCCCGTCGGTGTCGATGATACGAAGTGTCAAGTCCTCGAGCGCGTAGGTTCTTCCCTTAGCGCCGCTCTTGCTGGATGCCGTGGCAACTTTGGGACGAGGCCTCTTTGTTCGAAGCTGTTCGATCGAGTCACGGAACCCCTCGTGACTGAGGTCCACGGTCACTTGGACGCGGCGTGCGGAGAGACCGCGGACGGAGCTCGCACCGTTCAACAAGGCGCTGAGCAGGTTCATTCGCGCCTCGACATCCTCGAGGCGCACGACGAAGCCGCCATGACGAGCGTGCAGCTCAACACCCCGAAGCTCGACGCCACTGAAGGACAGGCTGCTTTCTTCAATCTGCACATCGACGCCGAGTCGCTCCGCGATGGCGTCCGCGGCGCGCGCAGAAACTCGGGGCATCCCCCAGGCCCAGAAGCCAAGCGCGAGCGCGAGCGCAACGAAGGCCGCGACCACCCATACGCGTCGCTCGCTGAGGAACCGCAGCATCGAGATGGGATTATGCCGCGTCTAAAACACGAAGCCTAATAAAGCTTTCGGCTGTCGATTTGGATTGTAACAGGGCCGTCCACCGTGGATTGAACGAGCATCATGGCGCGAAAAGTGCCTGTTTCGACCGGCAAACCCTTGTCACGCAAACGCCGGACCAGGTCCATGTAGAGCCGCTCGGCGTTTTCGGGGTCTGCCGCACCATCGAATGACGGGCGCCTTCCTCGTCGCACGTCGCCAAAGAGCGTGAACTGGGAAACGACCAGCACGGCGCCTTCGACGTCGCCGACGGACAAAGACATGCGACCATCGTCGTTCGGGAAGACTCGGAGACCCGAAATCTTTTCGGCAATGTACTCCACGTCCTTCGCTTCGTCTCCGTGCGCCGCGCCGAGAAAAACCAGCAAGCCTCGCTCGATGCCCCCGACCCTCTCCCCCTCGACGGTGACGCTGGCTCCGCTGACCCTCTGAACGACGGCACGCATTCGGTCTGCGTAGCACAGCGCGAATCCTCTTGCCCGGCGCAGACGATCCTCAATACTGGCAGCAATGAAGCCGGTTGTGGGTCTTACGGGGGGAATCGCGTGCGGGAAGTCGACCGTCGCGAACATGTTTGCTGACCTCGGCATTTCTGTGATTGACGCCGACGACCTGGCGCGCGAAGTGGTCGAACCAGGGACGCCCGGCTTGCAGATGATCGTGGACGAGTTCGGCAAAGGGGTGCTCGACGATTCAGGCCGCCTGGATCGTAAAAAGGTTGGCGAGATGGTCTTCGGTGACGAAGAACGTCGCGAAACGCTCAACGCGATCATGCACCCACTGATTGGTGCGGCGGGCGCCAAGTACATCATGGCGCGTCAAGACAGCCCCGCGCCCTACCTGCTCTACGAGGCCGCGCTGCTGGTAGAAACCCGCGCCTACGAGGCATTTTCGGCCCTCATCGTGGTGAGCGCGGAAGAATCGCTCCAGCGGCTTCGGCTGATCGCGCGCGACGGCTTTACGGCCATCGAGGCCAACGCCCGTATCGAGTCTCAGCTACCACTCGAGCGAAAAGTCGCCGTGGCGGACTACGTCGTCACGAACAACGGCGATCTCGATTCGACACGAAAGCAGGTCGCTGCGATTCACGAGGAGCTCGTCGCGAGATTCACGTCAAAGGAGTTGGCCTAATGGGCAAACTGACGGGTTCGGTTCTCGTGACCGGATTTCCAGGACGGCAACCGGCGGTGCATATCGTGCGAGAGCTAGCAAAACGCGGTGAACGCTCAGTCTGTTGCCTCGTGACGGAAGGCAGGCAAGAGCGCGCGCTCGAGCTGCTCGACGCACTTCCCGAATCTTCCCGAGACCGGGTTTCCATTTGGCTCGGCGATCCGCGCTCGATGGACCTCGGGTTGAGCGGCGAAGAGTTCGCGGTGCTCGCCGAAGGTGTCGAGGTGATTCACCACTGCGCCTCGATCACGGATTCCGCCGCAACCGAGGAGGAGGCGGCCGGCAACGTCCGCGCGGCGGCGGAGCTCCTAGAGCTCGCCGAGGCGGCCCCGCGCTTGAAACGTCTCGTGTGTTGGTCGAGTGCCACAGTCTCGGGCAATCGCGAAGGGTTCGTCAAAGAGAACGATCTCGACGACGCCGCGGGATTTCGAAATCCGGTCGAGGAGTCGCTGTACAACATGGAGCGGATGCTTCGCGAGTCGCTCGAGGAGCTACCCATCGTCATTCTGCGGCCCGCGGTCATGGTCGGGGATTCACTCACGGGCGAGCTCGAAGATCTGAACGGCCTGTATCTCTTGATCCGGTTTTTGCTGAGCGCGCCTGACGACTATCGGATTCCGACACCAAGCCGAACCGGCGTGCGAATCAGCGCCGTGCCGGTCGACTACGCGGTCCGCGCCGGTTTGCGTATCGCCGACGACGAGCTGTCTGTCGGACGCACGTTCCACATCGTGGACCCGAAGCCGGTTACCGTGCAGCACGCCCTTCGCCTCTTCGCCGAAGCGACGGGTCGCCCGAGCCCTCGCGAGCACGACCCGCTCAACCTCGCCACCGCCCTGATGCGCGCCCCGGGTTTGCAACGCTTTCAGAATACGACCCGGGCGTTTCTGGACCAGTTGAAGACAGACGTGATCTACGACGACCGGAACGCGCGCGAGCTGCTCGCAGGAACTGCAATCCAATGCCCGGAATTGGAGAGCTACGTCGATGCAATGGTCGCGAGGGCGCAGCGAGACTGACCCCCTGAACGTCGACGGTCACGAATCGGTGTCGCTGCTCTCTTTAGGAGCCGGCTAGGGTCATGGAGGAGACTCGGAAGGTTGGGGAGGCGACCGCGGTGCGGTGATCGAGGTCGTTGGCGACCGCGTCGATTCGTTGAAGGAGTTGATCCAGGTTCAGCGAGATGGTGATTTCGGAGACGGGGTGGCCGAGGGTGCCGTCTTCGATCAAGAAGCCCGAAGCGCCTCGGCTGAAGTCGCCCGTAACGGCATTGAAGCCAAAGCCCATCATGCCCGTGACGTAGAGACCATGTTTGGTGTCGGCGAGGAGCTCGTCTCGGGACTGGCTGCCGGCCTTCAAGATGAGATTGCTGCTCGACGGCGAGACGCCGCCGGAAGGGGAGCGAGCCGCGCTTCCGGTGCTCTTCAGCCCGAGCTTGCGGGCACTATACGTGTCCATCAGATAGCTCTTGAGGACCCCGGACTCGACGACCAGGTTGCGACGCGAGAGCAAGCCCTCTCCGTCGAATGCGCGGGAGCCCGGCGCCCTCGCGAGCAGCGGGTCATCGACGATGTCCACCAGGTCGCTCGCAACCCGAGTGCCGACGCGATCAACTAGATAGGAGCTCTTGCGCCAGACAGAGCCACCGAGAATACAACTCGCGAAAAGACCCAAGATCGAACGCGCTGCGTCTTTGTCGAAAACGACCGGGAGCTCTTGGGTGGAGAGTTTTTGGGCGCCGAGTTGGGCAATCGTCCGACGGGCCGCTTCTTTTCCGACGGCTTGGCTTTCCTCGAGGTCCGCATAGTGTCTGGCCGCCGTCCAGTGATACCCGCTCCGCTTCTTACCGCCCTCGTCATCGGCAACTGGGTTGACGACCATCGACGCATAAGTTCCGTAGTCGCTGCCGACGAAACCTCCGCTGGTGACTAGTGCGCTGATGCCTCTTGCGCGTGTGAACGAAGCGCCCTCGCTATTGCTGATACGAGGATCGAATTCGAACGCTGCGCGCTCGCCCTGGAGCGCTCGCTCGAGGGCTTCGTCGGCTGAAATACGGCTTACTCCTTCGTCGAATGTGTCCAAGTTCTTCCATTGTGAGGGCGAGGACAGTTCTGACGGATCGGGTGGACCTGCGAACGCGTCCGACTCGCTGAGCCGCGCCAGCTCGAGCGCGTCTTCGATCAATGTGCGCTTCCCCGCTTCACTCAAATCGCTCGTGTAGGTCGAAGCGACGCGTTTTCCGACCATGACCCGCAATCCTAACGCGCGGGAGCCGGCTTCTTCGACGAGCTCCGGCTTGCCCATGCGGACCTTCACAGAGAGGTGAGACCCGCTGTGCATCCCAGCCTCCGCAACATCGGCACCCGCCGCGGTTGCACGCTCGACCACCGAGTGTCCGAGCTCGAGCAGCGCTCTCGCGTCTTCCTCGGCTCTAGTCATCCGCCAGCCATCTGCGTTCCGCCCACGGTCATTGCGGCGATCTTGATGGTGGGGCAACCGACACCGACGGGAACGGACTGACCCTCCTTGCCGCAGGTCCAAATCCCATCGGACACCTCGAAGTCATGTCCCAGCATCACCACCTTGCGCATGGCCTCCGGTCCATTGCCGATCAGGTTCACCCCTTTGAGCGGCGCGGTGACTCTGCCGTCTTCGATCAGATAGCCTTCGGTCAGCGAGAACACGAAATCCCCGTTGGAAATGTCGACCTGGCCGCCACCGAACTTCTTGGCGTAGACGCCGCGCTTGACGCTGCGGATGATGTCCTCTGGCGCGTCGGCTCCCCCGAGAAGCATCGTGTTGGTCATTCGCGGCATGGGGTGAGAACGAAAGCTTTGCCGACGGCCGTGCCCATCAGGACTCGTACCGAAGAAGTCGGCGCTGTGACGGTCCTGCATGTACCCCTTCAAGACGCCTTGCTCGATGAGAACGGCGCGCGTCGGAAGTTGCCCCTCGTCGTCGACGTTGATCGAACCGCGCGACCCGTGGAGCGAGGCGTCATCGACGACCGTGCAGAGCTCGCTTGCGACTTCTTCGCCCACGCGGTCCGAGTAATTGCTGGTCTTTTTGCGATTGAAATCGGCCTCGAGCCCATGGCCGACCGCTTCATGCAGGAGGATGCCGCTGTCGCCAGGCCCCAGCACGACCTCCATCTCGCCGGCCGGAGCCTCACGCGCGTCGAGCATGATCAGGGCCTGCTGCACGGCTCGCTCGGCGTGGGCCTCGGGTGTCTTCGCGTCGAAATAATCGAGCCCCATTCGTCCACCCCCTCCGGAGGACCCGGACTGACGATTTCCGCCATCCTCTGCGATGACGCTCACGCCGAATCGGACGAGGGGCTGACGGTCTCGCGCCATGTGCCCGAGGCTGTTGGCGATCAGGATTTCGCGCATGCTTTCGGCGAACGAGGCATCGACTCGAATCACGCGGGAATCCGAGGCGCGCGCCGCTCGATCGGCTCGCTCGAGCAAGGCCTTCTTCGCTTCACCTTCGACGTCGAGTGACTCGACCCGAACGGGATAGCGGCTGGGAATGTCGCGCATCGACACGCCACGCGGCGCAACCGGCCGACCTCCCGCTGCGATTTGTGCCGCAGTCTCCGCGGCCTGCTTCATGGCGTCGAATGAAAAGTCCTCGCAGTAAGCATACCCGGTTGCATCACCCTTCATGACGCGAACGCCGAGGCCCATCGAGACGGCGCGTCTCGCTGATTTCAAGATCTGTTCGTCGTAGACGTAGCTGCCGCTGACCGAGTACTCGAAAAACAGATCAGCGTAGTCGCCACCCTTGCTGAGGGCGATCTTCAACAGCCGATTGGCGATGTCCGCATCGATGGAGTGTGACCCCTGCTCGGCGAAGGGTGCATGGTAGCGGGCAATCATCGACTGCTGCGGACTTTAGGGCGGAGGCGCCGCGATGGCCACTTCTATCGCTTGAGGAAGGCAATTACCGTGTCGATGATGCGCTGCTGACGCGCTTCACCGAGACCGGCAAAGATGGGAAGCGCCAGAACTTCGCGACTGGCCTGCTCGGAAACCGGAAGGGAGCCCTCTGTGTAGCCGAGCGACGCGAAACATTCCTGGCGATGAAGCGGCACGGGATAGTAGATCGTCGTCGCGATCTTCTGCTCCTGAAGATGTGCGAGTAGCTCATCCCGCCGCGAGCTGCGGATGACGTACTGGTTGTAAATGTGACCGTCGAATCGTCTGTGCGGAGGACGCAAAAGACCTTCGTCGAAGCTGGCAGCGGAAAACGCTGCGTCGTAGCGGGCGGCGTTCTGCTGACGGCCCGCGGTCCAGCCGCGGAGCTCGGGAAGCTTCACGCGCAGGAGGGCCGCCTGCAGGGCATCGATCCTGAAGTTCCCGCCGACCAGCGCATGGTAGTACTTCGGCTTGCTTCCGTGCGCGCGCATGACCCTTGCCTTTTCCGCCAACCCCGAATCCTGAGTGGTGACCAGCCCGGCGTCACCAAAACCGCCGAGATTCTTCGAAGGGAAAAACGAAAAACAACCGTAGGCGCCTAGGCTGCCCACGGGTCCGAGCGGACTCCGCGTACCGATGGCCTGCGCGGCGTCTTCGATGATGGGCAAGTCGTGCTGTCGGGCCACCTCCACGAGGGATTCCATGTCGCATGCCTGTCCGTACAGGTGGACGGGAAGAATCGCACGCGTGCGCTCGGTGACTGCAGCCGCGACCTGCTCGACGTCGATGTTGAAGGTATCGGGTCGAATATCGACGAAGACGGGTGTCGCTCCAACGCGGGCGATGCACCCGCCGGTGGCGAAAAACGTGAATGGCGTCGTGATGACCTCATCGCCCTGCCCGATTCCGAGTGCCATCAAGGCCACCATCAAGGCATCGGTGCCGCTCGAGACGCCGATCGCATGCTCGAC
>Ga0265303_10002991_pt1 | contig 10554 bp, 10 predicted proteins | sample Helome_2_FD_192494 | JGI IMG/M metagenome (GOLD analysis project Ga0265303, IMG submission 192494) | Marine sediment microbial communities from subtidal zone of North Sea - Hel_20160317 (Illumina Assembly) | ecosystem: Environmental > Aquatic > Marine > Subtidal zone > Sediment ... | reverse complement strand
CGACCTCGGCGGTGGACCCGTCGCTCGAAGTCCAGATCAGGCGCGCAATCGAGTTCCTGACCAGCGGCCGCACATCCGTGACGATTGCACACCGACTGTCGACTGCGGAGGCATCGGACCGCGTCCTCGTATTCGACGCTGGTGAGATCGTCGAGGACGGTACGCACACTGCCCTCGTTGAATACGGTGGTGTCTACGCAGCAATGCATGCGGACTGGGAAGGCGCAACGTCGTCGAGTTAGTCCGGATGCGTGCACACAGGGCGGTCAAAGCGAAGACGACGGCCGGCTGGCCGTCGTCATCGAAAGGGTCGGTGGGCGACTGGCTTGGTCTCTACGGATCACCCTGTTACTGGAACAAGTAGCCTCGCCGGCCTCCCACCTACGCGCAATATCGGCGCGAAGCTCCGAAAACTTGAGGACTTTGCTTCGGGAGATGTGGAGTCAGCGAGCTTCTCTCGCGGTAGTACGCATCACGCAGTCCGTCCAGCCGACCGAGACGCCCTCCGTTGTTCGGTGTCCGTACATTCCGTCCTACCGTTCCACCGATGCTCCAGATCAATCACATTGCCAAGCGGTTCGGGGATGTTGTTGCGCTGCGCGATGTGTCCCTCGACGTGCGCCCAGGACGCATCATGGGATTCCTGGGTCGCAATGGAGCTGGCAAGACGACCACGATGCGGACGATCTTTGGGCTCGTGAACCCGGACTCGGGATCGGTGATGTACCAGAACGAGCCGATCAGCCATGACACCAGGTTGCACTTCGGATACATGCCGGAGGAGCGTGGGCTGTATCCCAGGATGAAGGTCAAGGAGCAACTCGTCTACTTCGGGCGACTGGCAGGCATGACGCGTGCCGATGCCGGTGACTCGGCTGATCACTGGCTTGCGTCGTTTGGTCTCGCGGATCGTGCAGATTCGAAGCTCGAAGATCTCTCCCATGGCAATCAGCAGCGCATCCAGCTGGCAGCGGCGATTGTCCACGATCCAGAGGTGATCGTGCTCGATGAGCCGTTCTCGGGTCTGGACCCGATTGGCGTTGAGTCGTTGAGCAACGTGCTGAGGCAGTTCTCGGCGAAGGGAGCGGCGATCCTGTTCTCCTCGCATCAACTCGACCTGGTCGAACACATCTGCGAGGACGTGGCGATTGTCAACGAAGGCAGCATCGTTGTCAGTGGCGAACTGGATCGGCTTCGCGAAGATGCGTCGTACCGTCGAGTCGAGATCTGGGTTGACGGCACGCTGTGGGATCCCACCGTTGAAGGTGCCCACCGGGTGGACTCAGGAGGTCGGACGCACCACATCGTGAGCGCGGACATCGACGTCGAGCAGATGCTGGCGCTCGCGCGCGATGCGGGTTCCATCACCAGGTTCTCATACGAGCCGCCATCACTCTCCGACATCTTCTATGAGGCGGTGTCGGCATGAGCTACTGGGCACAGACGCTCATCATCGCGAGGCGAGAGTTCATCGAACGCGCTCGCAGCCGGGTCTTCCTCTTCACGCTCGTCGGCCTCTCCGTGCTCGTCGTCGCTGGCATCGTCGCGCTGTCGCTGATCGGGGGCGATGAAGCGGCGTTGCAGCTCGGTACCGCCGGCGACTCTCCTTCAGGCATCACCGAGGACATCGAAGCATCGGCAGCGGCCCTCGAACGGGACGTCGAGGTGACCGAGTACGCGAGCATCGATGCCGCACGAGCAGCTGCTGAGGATGGCGAGGTGGCTGCCGTGCTGGTCGATGGAACGACGATCGTCGCGAAGCAGGCCCCGTCCGGGACGACGGTGGCGATTCTCACATCCGCGGCCAATGCAGGCGTGCGTAGGGAGATCGCAGGGGAGCTCGGGCTCACACAGGATCAAGTTCTTGCGATCGTGGCCCCGGTTCAAGTGACCGTCGTGGAACTCGACCCGGAGGATGCAGAGGAAGTCGCCCGCCTTGCAGCGTCGTTCCTGTCTGCGATCGTGCTCCTCACGACGATCATGCTTTTCGGCCAATTCGTCGCGATGGGGATTGTGGAGGAGAAACAGAACCGAGTGATCGAGGTGATCCTGTCAAAGGTGCGCACCTCGTCGTTGATGGTGGGCAAGGTGCTCGGAATCGGCGCGCTGGGGCTGATCCAGATCAGTGCGCTGGGGCTCGCTGTCCTGATTGGTCTGACGGTTGCTCCCATCCCCGACGTTGGTGTCCCGGATCTCACCTCCATCGGGCTCACCGCGGTTCTGTGGATGGGGCTGTGGTTCATCCTCGGCTACCTGGTGTACAGCTTCCTGTACGCCACGCTCGGCGCAACCCTGTCACGGCAGGAGGACATGCAGTCCGTTGCGTTCATTCCGGCACTATTGATCCTGCCCGCGTACTTCCTCGTCACGTTCTCGTTGTCGAGCGGGTCTGAGAGTTCGCTGGTTCGCATCGGATCGTTCTTCCCGTTCTGGACGCCGATACTGATGCCGTTCCGTATCAACACGGGGGATGCAGCATGGTGGGAAGTCGCGCTCTCCATTGCGATCGTCGTTGCCACGATCATCGTGCTCGTGAGAGTCGGTGCCCGCATCTATCGGGGTGCAGCACTCCGTACGGGCAGCAAGGTGTCGCTCAAGCAGGCCTGGAATCTGGCACAGGAATAGAGACGGCGCGTCCCAGCGGCACCAGCGCCCGTGGTCGCAAACCGCTCAGCTGTCTACGAACCTTGCCGCCGCGCCAGCGGCAGGCGGAGGCCGTCGAAACTCGACACCCGCTGGGATCGGTGCGCCTGTTCGTTCCAACGCGAGCCACCACGATGGGGAAGATCCCATCGACCATCTCAGTGTGCTGACGAGCGCCTTTCCTGCCTGAATCGCTCCCGGATACTCCTTGACCCCGAGGAGGAGTTGGAGGCGCTCGGGGATTGTTGCTGCTGCCGCCTGGAACAGGATCCGATAGCCAACGTTCACTCCCACCGGGAGTGGCGGCTTCCGGAGGAACTTCATGGTTGCCTCCATCCCAGGGGACGCATCGAGCGCAGGGTGCGTGGAGATCCAATCGGAGAGACCCGCCTGTGTCGTTGGCAGGTCGGTCGAGCGCAGCATGGCCCCCAACTTCGTCTGTTCGGCAACAAACGCGTCTGAGCCGTCTCGCGGGAGCGGTTGGCGTCCGAACACCTGGTGTGCGGTGAGGAACGAGTCGATGAGGACGTTGTGTACCCACGATGCGAAGTCGCCCCCAGAGGCGGAGTATTGGGTCCCACGATGGGACAAGCCCTTCACCGGCACGTGTGCCCTCCGGACAACACTGAGCGCCTCCTCCACCTCAGGCATGGCGCCGTAGCCGGTTGCCGTCACGTATGAACTCGTCCGCGACAATCGGCCGAGTGGGTCGACCTCGTAGGTCGAATGGTCTGCGACTCCGGCGACGACCTCGGGGTGGGCTGCCTGGATCATCAGTGCTCGTACTCCCCCAATGAATGATGAGACATCGCCGAGCACATGCCACGAGGCAGAGCCCGGGCCGAAGAGCCCGGGATCCCCCGGATAGTCGAGCGAGTTGGCGAGCGGGTAGTCGGCGTACGAGAAGAGCCCAGCCGTCGATTCGGCCATTGCAGCGCGTGGATTCAGCAGATCAAGAACACCCATCACCAAATTCTACGGAGCCACAGTGTGATGTGGTTTGCCCCTTCGACCGACCCAGGTCTGAGTTCGTCGAGGGCCACCGGCCAAAAATGACTCCCACAACGGCGAGCAGCGCACAGGCCATGGTCACCGGTGAGGTTGACTCAGCTGCGGTCGGCGAGGACCCCGAGCAGCGCTCCGATCTCGAGATGATCCTCGAGGGGATGACGGAGAGGCAGATCGCTGTTGACCTCGTATCGATTCCTGCGACCGACCTTCTCGTGTGACAGGTATCCGGCTTCCTCGAGTTCCGATACGATCCGCTGGGCGGCTCGCTCGGTGATGCCCACCTGTGCAGCAACTTCGCGCATGAGTACGTCGGGGTTCTCCTCGATACACAGCAGTACGTGCGAGTGGTTTGTCAGGAATGTCCAAGTGTTTGGTTGTGGCATCGCCGCGATCATACGTCGTTCGTTACGTGACTTGCATTACACGTTCGGCCCTGCGGGATGTACCTCTTCCTTCTGGCTGAACATCGCCATGATCTTCGACTCCATCAGGCGGATTTCAGCCACGACTTCGTCAGGGTGTTCAGCGTTCAGCACGTGTACGTAGAGGTTGTTGTCATGGAGTTCGAGGGCGACCGTGCCTGGCGTGAACGAGATGGAGTTCATGAGCAGTGTGACCTCGTTGCGCGTGCGGACCCGCAGTGGGACTTCGAGGATCGCGGGCGAGATGTGATCAGGCCCGAGTCGCAGCGATCTGATCACATCGAATGTCGATGCGAACAACTGTGCCGTGAAATGCACCACGAAAGCTCCTGCCGCCACTGGGTGCAGGAGAGCTCGTGGCCAGCGAGGGGCGAGGTTCCTCAGCGTCCAGGCGATCACCCCGGCAACAATGGCTCCTCCAATGACGACGTTGGGTGCCAGGGAGCCGAATGCGGCAATCCAGAGTACGAAGAGCCACAGGGCAAGGAACCCGCTCGTCCCACCCCTGCGTCGGGTCGATGTTGATTCAGGAATGGGGAGTGCAACGTCCAGCTCTTTTGTGGTCGGTGCCCGCGGAGTCTCCGGATCGTGGTAGGCAGCTCTGGCGAGAAGGCTCATTCCCAGAGGACCCGAGAGGAACAGCAGGGCAACGACGACCAGCAGGATCAGGGTGCCCCCGAGGGCGCTCGATTCAAGGCTCGCAGCAAGCGTCGTTCCGATGACCCCCACGGTTGCTGCCTTTGTCGCCGCGTGCATGCGTGTGAACACGTCCGGGAATCGCAGGAGGCCAATCGATCCCAGCGCGATCAGAAGGGCTCCACCAACCACGGCTATACCGGCAATCACGTCGATGATCATCGGTCGGTCTCCGCCTCGATGTATCTGGCGACGACCACCGTGCTGATGAACGCCGTGAGGACCCCGACCACGATGACAGGGATATAGGTCGTGTCCCCTGTGGCCACCACGTACAAGCCGAGCGCGCCAACCCCGATGAAAAGGAGTGTGTCGAGGGCGACCATGCGGTCAGCAACGGAAGGTCCGAGAACAACCCGCACGACCGTTGCGACGGTCGCAATCACGAGAAGGATTGCAGCGAGGTTCACAGCTACCGTCACGAGCCTGCTCCAAACACGAGGCTGCGGTAAGCACCTTCGGTCAACAACTCTACAGAGGCAAGCTCTGCATACTCGATGAGGGGCTGTGCGGACAATGCGATGACCACGCCGACCACGACCAGCGCAGCAGTCGCCCCCACCATGCCCGGCGCGATCGCCTTGAGGGGCCGGTCGTCCGGACGACCCCAGAACACGCCTCCCCAGATCTTCGTCATCGAGAAGAGCGTGAGAACGCTCGCCACGAGCGAGACTCCGATGATGATCCACTCCTGAGCACCGAACCCGGCCTCGATGAGTGCCAGCTTCCCGACGAAACCTGAGAACGGAGGGAAGCCTGCGAGGCTCAGCGCCGCAGGAAGGAACAGCGCAGCAATGATCGGCGAGCGATGGGCGACGCCCTGGATGGAGTCGATCCTCCCCGTGCCCTCAGACTCCTCGACGAGTCCGCCGACGAGGAACAGCGATGCCTTGACGATGATCTGATGGATCACGAACACGATCGTTGCGGCCACACCAGCCACGGTGAAGAATCCCAGACCCATGATCATGTAGCCGATCTGGCTCACGATGTGGAACGAGAGGATTCGCTTGATGTCCTTCTGGGCGATTGCGCCGAGGACTCCGACGATCATCGTGAACCCGGCGATCAGCAGCATCAGGGTGACGGGCTCGTCGCTCGGGAACAACAGGGTCTGCGTTCGAAGGATCGCGTACACGCCAATCTTGGTGAGCAGACCAGCGAAGAGTGCAGTCACGGGAGTGGGGGCGAGCGGGTACGAGTCCGGAAGCCAGAAGAAGAGCGGAAAGATTGCTGCCTTGATGCCGAACACCATGAACAGCAGCCAGCCGAGTCCAGCCCTCACGCCGCTGGGCACGAGGTCGAGCTTGGTGGTGAGGTCTGCGATGTTGACTGTTCCGGTCACACCGTAGATGAGGCCGATCGCGGTGAGGAGGAGCGCCGATGCGATGAGGCCGATGACCACGTAGCTGATGGTTGCCCTTGTCTCGCGCCCTCCGGCGCGGTGAGTGAGAAGCACGTAGCTGGCTGTCAGCATGATTTCGAAGGCAACGAACAAGGTGAACAAGTCTCCGGTCAGCAGGGCCAGAGCCACGCCCGCGCCGAGCATCTGGTACACGGCGTGGAATCCACGCAGTTCCGTGTCCGTTGTGCGCTGCGCCACTGCGTAGATGAGGACGGCGAACAGGGCGACTGCCGATGTCGCTAGCAAGAGAACGGCGAGTCGGTCGGCAACAAGTGTGATTCCGAGAGGCGCTGGCCAGCCGCCGACGTTGACGACGATGGCGCCATTGCTTCCGACCTCGAATACCAGCCAGACGGCGATCGCAGCCGATGCGGCTGTCGCCACCAACCCGATGATTCGCTGGGCATTCAGGCTCCGCGCGAGGATCAGCGTCAGCGCGGCCGCGGCCAGTGGCACGATGATGGGGAGGGTGGCCATGGTGGTCATCGGTCGAACCACCTGAGTGCGATCCTGCGGTCCTCAATGTCGTCTTCGACCTCGTCCGAGCCCTGCTCGGTCCAGAATCGATATGCGAGGGCGAGCAGGAATGCCGTGATACCGAAGGTGATCACGATCGCGGTGAGCACGAGGGCCTGCTCCAGGGGATCTGAGTAGCTCACCGTCCCGTCCTCGAGTATTGGTGGCGAAGCAGGACTGCCCCCGGAGCCGAGCAGGACCAGATTTGCGGCGTGGGCGATGAGGCCGAGGCCGACGATGATCCGGCTGAGCAGCTTCTGGAGGACGAGATACGTCCCCGTTGCGAAGAGCACACCCGCCGTGATGGCGATCACCCAGGTCATGGCGCTTCCGATCCCAGTCTGAGCAGCGCCGTGGCGACGAGTCCGATCACCACGGCGTACACACCCAAATCGAACAGCAGGAGGGATGAGATTTTGATGTCCCCAACCAAAGGCGCAGAGAATGACGAATAGGTGTAGGTGAGGAATGTGCCCTCGAAGAAGAGTCCGATCAAGCCAGCGATCAGGGCCGCGGCCAGGCCCACGCCGATCACCTCGCCCGGATCAAAGGGCATCGCACGGGTGAGCCCCCTGGTGCCAAAGGCCAGGTACAGGAGAAGGAGGGCACTGGAAGCGATCAGGCCTCCGGCGAAACCACCTCCTGGAACGTCGTGTCCGACAACCAGGAGGTAGACGGAGAACAGGATCAGGGTCGGCACCATGGTTCGCGTTCCGGTGGCGAGAAGAGGGGAGAATCGGACCTTCATGCCTGGTCCTTGGTTCCACTGCTGCGCATCGTCATCACAAGCGTGGTGATTCCGATCGCAGCCGCTGCGAGGACGGTGATTTCGCCGAGCGTGTCGAGCGCCCGGAAGTTGGTGAGGATGATGTTCACGACGTTGCGTCCGCCTGCATCTTCGGCTTGTTGGACGTAGGCGGCCGTCAACGACCGGTCGGGTGTCACGGTTGAGGTGATGAGGGCCCCAATGGTTACGAACACTCCAGCGAGAATCGACACCGCGGCGCGAGAACGCGAGGAGAGCGATCGTGGCCGCACGCCGAAGCGACGCGGAAGCTTGACGAGGACGAGGGCGAACAGGGCAACCGTCAACGTCTCGATGAGGAGCTGGGTGAGGGCGAGGTCCGGAGCGGAGAAGATGACGTAGATCCCAGCAATGGCGTATCCGACAACGCCGAGGAGGAGGACGGAGGCCATGCGACGCTGCACGCGGGTGGCCGCGATCGCACCGACGATCGCCACCAGAGCAAGCCCGACCTCTGCAGGGGTGTTCCAGAGCTCAAGATCGATCGTCGCATCCCAGTTGAAGAACCAGACCATCGAAGGAACGAAGAGGACCGAGGTGATGATCACAGCGACATACACGGGGAGCGAGCCGTTTTGCACAACGCCGGTTGTGAACTCGGCTGTAGCGTTCAGCGCTCGTATCGACCACGCGTAGATGCCCTTGCCGGTCGGAAGGTGAAGCTCTTTGGCTGTTGGCAGGCGCTCAACACCGATGGTCCGAACACCCCACACGACAGCGAGTCCGGACAGGATCACGACGGTCGACAGGGCAAGAGCTGGCTTGAAACCGGGCCACAACACGAGTTTCACCGACTGGCCGACTGCCTCGCCGATGGCCTTGCCCAGTGGGCCTGGCCAGATTCCCAGGGCGATCGTGAGAACACCGAGAACGACAGGCGATGCGACCATGGACGGATAGGCGGGTCGAGCGTCCAGCTCGGATGTGATCTGCTGATTGCCAAATGCCCCGAACCACCACTGCGTCGAGTACGCAACGGTCAGGATCGAGGAGCCGGCAATCGCCGCGAGGGCGATCCACGCTTGATCAGCGATGAGGACGTCGAAGGCCGCTTCTTTCGTGACGAATCCGAGCAGGGGTGGGATGCCAGCCATCGACGCAGCTGCCACGGCCCCGGCGACCGCGACGACGGGAAGCCTTGCTCCAACCCCGTCGAGCTTTCTCACGTCCCTCGTTCCTGTGGACTTGTCGACGATTCCCACGATCAGGAAGAGAGCAGCCTTGAACAAGGAATGGGCTATCAGCACGGCCAGCGCGGTCCCTGTGTAGCCCAGGCCTATGAGAGCCGTCATGAATCCCAGCTGCGAGACCGTTCCATATGCGAGGAGGAGCTTCAGGTCGAACTGGCGCATCGCAACGACGGCACCGACCGCCATCGTTATCAGCCCGGTTGTCGTGACGACCCACAGCCAGACGTCGGTGGAGGCGAAACCAGGTGCCAGGAACAAGAGGAGAACGATCCCTGCCTTGACCATCGTCGCAGAGTGCAGATATGCCGACGCTGGCGTCGGGGCAGCCATTGCCCCAGGGAGCCAGAAATGGAAGGGGAACTGGGCGGATTTCGTGAAAGCGCCGATGAACACCAACACCAATGCAACCGTCACCGTGGTTCCGGTGGGCGGGTCGGCGACCAACGAGCCGATGGTGGTCGTTCCGCTCTCCAGTGCCAGAATCACGAACCCGGCAAGCATGGCGAGACCCCCGGCGGCGGTGACGAGGATGGCTTGGAGTGCGGCCGACCTCGCCGCTGCCTTCTCGTCATCGAATCCGATGAGGAGGTATGACGCAACGGTGGTGACCTCCCAGAAGATGAACATCCCGAACAGCTCGTTCGAGACCACGATCCCCGCCATTCCTCCGGTGAAGACGGCGAGGAGGCCCAAGAATCGCGCGCGCCGTCGTGCATCTGGGAAGTATCGATCGCTGTAGATGACGATCAGAAGGCCTATGCCGGCAACGACGGCTGTGAGCAGCAGGGTGACCGCGTCAATGCGTAAGCCAATGGCGACGCCGAGCGAGGGAATCCAATCGAACGACTCGGTGCTGGCTGGGTCTCGTGTCGGCCACCGAACCGTCACGAGCACGATCTGGCCGACGTACGGAACCGCCGCCACGAGTGTGACGGCGCGTCCGATCCGCCGTCCGAACATCAGGATGATGACGGCGACGACGAAGTAAGCGGCGATCGACAGAGTGAGTGGCATGGTGGGGCTCGAAGGTGTATTCGTTGGAGATCGTACTTGAGGATGGAATCCGGGTCAGCTGTCGAATGGACCCGGTGTTTCGCTCAGTGCTGGGAGCCGATCAATTCGCGATCGGACAGCACGGTTGTGCGATTCCGCCCGAGAGCAACAACCAGCGATGGAGGGGAGACTTCGCTGCTCGGCGTGAACGGCTCGGTCGCGATATCAGTCGTGACGACCATGGACAGGCTCTCTGTTGCCACCGACTGCCTCGCAAATGAGTCCCGCCTGCAATCGCATCCCCAGGTTCTGAGACGGTGTAGGTCAGCTCCCTTGCGGAACCGCGCTCGATGTCGGTGTTCCATTTCCCGATGTCGATCGTGCGTCCGAATAGTGCTGCCAACTAAATCCTGAAACACAAAGCATGTATCGTGGAGCAGGTATGAACGACAGAAATATACAACCGACGTGGCCCCTGATGTCGAACCATGGACACGTGCTCGTCTGCATCGCAAACGAGCCGACGATCCGCATCAGAGAGGTGGCCATGGAGGCCGGAATCACAGAGCGAGCAGCACATCGCATCGTTGCGGACCTGGAACGGGCCGGATTCCTCACACATGAGCGTGTGGGCAGGCGCAACGTGTACCACGTCGATCATCACATGCGCCCGCAGCATCCCGTGGGGGAGCAGCTCGAGGTGGAAGCCTTGGTCCGTCGAATATCCATGACTGAACACGCAGGAGGTCATCGTGAATCGATTCAGAAGCATCCTCGTCCTCGCTACAGACGAACACGATTTGGGTCCTCGTCTCGAACGCGCAGCTGCGCTGGCGGAGCGAAACAACGCCGAGATCACGCTGTTCAGCGTGG
>Ga0265303_10002990_pt1 | contig 10557 bp, 10 predicted proteins | sample Helome_2_FD_192494 | JGI IMG/M metagenome (GOLD analysis project Ga0265303, IMG submission 192494) | Marine sediment microbial communities from subtidal zone of North Sea - Hel_20160317 (Illumina Assembly) | ecosystem: Environmental > Aquatic > Marine > Subtidal zone > Sediment ... | reverse complement strand
GCCATGAAGACCTGGGACCAACTCACAGCGGAGTACCGGCGCCTCATCGAGGAGCGTGACGACCTTCTTTCTCGGTCGCAGGGCGAACCAACACCGGCAGTGCAGGGTCGGCTAGAGGCCATCTCTGTTTCCATCCTGAATCTACTACAAGAGCCAGTGGACCGGTCTGGAAATGAGCCATGATGGGTGACGTCCTACGCTAGGTTTCACCAACCTCCCGAACCTGCCGGCCGCGCTACGACGATTAAAGGCAGCTCCTGGCGGAAAGTGTGCAATATTGTAAATTGCGATGGTCCTCTGGGACCGATCATTGAATGCGATTCGAGATGCAAGATCCTGGGGAAGAATTCTGGCTCATTTGGTTTCCGTGCATATTGGCAGCTGTCGTGATCACGGCACTGTATTTCACGGGGAAGCTATTGTCCTAACAGTACGTCGGAAATGACCACATCCATAAGCCAAACAGATAGGCCAGCCAAAAGTAGAACGCTGATGTACCGAGGAGGATGGCTAGAATCGTAATAACCGCCCGTGGTGTGCGTCGTCTGTCATGAAAGATGTTTGTGTGTTTCGAAATCCACTCGATTAGCTTCCAGATCGTGAACGACAGTGCCACGACGAACATTAAGGTGAAGAAGTCATAACGCATATAAGTGATGATCACCTCTTCTGGTTATGGTCCTGCCCAGCCGAACACCCAGCTAAGCACTTTGTTTGAACTCGAAAGGGACTTTCGACAACGACTGAGACGTCAATTGCGGCAATTCATCTCGACCGACGCTTAAAGCGACGCTCGAACAAACTTATAGATCACAACCCACATATCAACCCACGGATGCTGCAGCTGGGATTCACGCGGTATCTCGCCCCCGGTCGGGCTGCAAACTCGAGAATTTGGCGCGCTTATGGCTGGCTTCGTCGTAGTTGGCTCGGCGGGGCGTGTACGGTTTCGGCTGGTTTCTTCCAAAGCCAGTCATGTAGGGAAGGTCCGGTTGTGGCTTTTGACGACATGCGAAAGCCTCGTCCTGGGCTCGGTGGACGGCCCGAGCCACCTTCAGCCAGAAGCATTGGACGGTGCTCTTACCTGAATTTTCAAGGCACCCTGCGAACCATGCCGGCCGCCTCGGACATACTGACCGACACGATGGCATAACGGGGTAAGCGTGATGATAAGGTATGGTTACCCTGTGGTCTGATCTGGATGGTGCATTTTTGATGATTCCAATCCCTGTTCTTGGAAAGAGCGTCCTCGTGCTGACGGGTATCTTTGTTGCTGGGTGCGCACGTATAAATACGCAGACGCTGATTACCGTCGCCGACGCCAGAGTTCACAAAGCCCAGGGTGTCGACATTGGTGAATCCGGCGATTCACCAGGAGACATGTTCGTTTTTGATCAACCGCTGCTCGATCAGCATGGCAACGACATCGGCAATAACAGTGGTACATGCGTCCGCACCCGCGTTGGACATAGTCTCCAGTGCCAATGGACCCTCACTTTGAAGAATGGCACCATCCAGGTCGCCGGGAGGGAGTTCGACGAGGGGGCATCAGATATCGCTATCGTCGGGGGTACGGGTGCATATTCAGGCATCGGCGGCTACATGAAGTCCGTCAACAGCGGCGATGGTACTTTTACACAGACCTTGTATTACCAGATCCGACAGCAGCATTGAAACACGGTAGGGTTGAAAACCAGCATCACGATAACTGGCATTGGCTGGGAGCGGGCGCAGCCGTATAGCGCCCGGAATGACCGCAGTTGGCCCGTTTGAAGTCAATGACACAGTCGTGCGCCCCGTTTTGCCTTCTTGAATGAAGGACTCGAGCCGCACGATGGCCACGAAATTATCTGAGGATCAAGCAGATGACAAAAGCTCGCGTTGCACTGGTCTCCGGGATTCTTCTGCAGGTCTGCTGTCTGTTCTCCACTCAGCCCCTGGCCCAAGAGGGCACCTTACTAATCGCCAATCGGGATGGCGGCAGCATCTCACTTATCGATCTGTCCACGAAACTGGAGATTGCTCGCCTCCCGATCGGGCCTATCATCCCCCATGAGGTCGCTGTCTCACCGGATGGAAAATTGGCCCTCACCAGTGAATACGGAACGAAGAAACGCCACGGCCAACATCTGGTACTGATTGATATCGTCAACGCATCAATTCTCTCCCGCATTGATATCGGACCAAAATCACGCCCCCATACTGCGCTGTTCCTGCCTGATGGTAAGCGTGCGGTTGCCACTATGGAGGAGTCGGATCAATTGGCCTTGGTTGACCTCCAGACAGGCAAACTGATTCGAACCTACCCGACTGGCGGACGGGAAGGGCATATGGTGCGTCTGAGTCCCGATGGCTCGCGGGCATACGTCACCAGCCGAAAGGGAGAAGGAACCTTATCTGTTGTTTTTTTCAATGAAGAACGCGACCCCGTTGTCATCCAGACTGGGCCAGGAGCTGAAGGGCTCGCAGTCAGTCCGGATGGTCGGGAAATTTGGGTCGCAAATCGTCGCGAAAAGACCATCTCCATCGTTGATGCCGAGAGCTTGAAGATTGTGGCGACTCTCCCCTCGCGTCTTTACGCCGGACGCATCGAAATGTCTGCGGATGGTCGTTATGCCATTGTCCCGAATGGGAGTTTGGCCGGCGAGGTGCCCAATTACTTGCGCCTATACGATGTGAAAAGCCGTCAGTTCATCGTTGAAACGCCGCTGCGAGACGGAACGCCGCAGCTCGGTTATTTTGGGGTTCTCATTCAGGGTGACACGGTATTTGTCACCGATCCGCGAGCAGATCGAGCTCAGTCTTTCAACTTACCTGATTTGTCGGGACGAAAACTCTTCTTGCAATACCATGAAGCGCCCGATGGTATGGCGTGGAGTCCCGTACGGGTCAAGGTGATGGAGAACGACGCGGAATAGTTGTCGCCCTATACAACGCTATGCGGACAAGACGAACGTTTGGGGGTGGTATGTCGCGTTGTTCGGGCGTAGTGGAAGCGAGTTCCTGAAAATCTGCAGCGGTCGCATGCCGGATTCCAGGTTTCCAGAACTCCAGTTTTTCACCACGCCGGCGGCTCTGGGGCAGCCATTAGTGGCACCACTACCTTGCCTCTGCCTTGAGGCTATGGAATAGGCTTTGCGGTGTCTGCTCCATCGACACGAAGCCGCCAAAAGGCAGTGCTATCGGACATGTCCGCTGCTACGAATAAAGCAGACACATCATCGGGAAGTCCATCTAATGTAGCTGAGAAAGTCGGTATCTGACCGGACAGACAGTGTACGATTTGGTCTAGACCGCTTGTCTGGGTTTATCAACACAAGCGGCCAATCTCAGACACGGCCAGGACACTGTTACAATGCTCGATTGCTCCCGCTTCGGGAGTTTTTGACTTGGAAATGGCAATGTCGTTCGAGCTTTGGATAGCGTTTGCGGTGGCCAGCTTTGTTGTGCTCGCCATCCCCGGCCCCACCGTAATGCTTGTGGTCAGTTACGCACTTGGTCGAGGTAAGAGGTCGGGCTGGGCAACCGTACCCGGAGTGACGTTAGGTGACTTCACTGCCATGACGGCATCGTTACTTGGTGCTGGGGCAATCCTTGCGTCATCCGCGATGTTGTTCACGGTTCTCAAATTAGCCGGAGCCGCATATCTAATTTGGCTCGGTATAAACCTATGGCACGCCAAGCCAAAGCTTGATGACCTACAAGAAGTTGGAGCGGCCAAGTCTCAAGCGACACTGTTCTGGAATGCCTATGTCGTCACCGCTCTGAATCCTAAAAGCATTGTGTTTTTTGTTGCGTTTGTTCCACAGTTTGTCGACCCAACAGCGCCTGCATTGCAGCAGTTCATCGTTCTTGAAGCTACGTTCCTGGTGCTGGCTGCTGCTAACGTGGCAGTGTGGGGGGTATTAGCGGGTCAAATGAGAGAAAAGTTCAGGCGACCCGCAACCTTGAAGTTGGTGAATCGCACTGGCGGCGGATTCCTTGTGGGGGCCGGTCTCCTGACTGCGGCAATACGGAACTAGTAAAGACCAGCGGCCTTCGTCCGCTGTGTGGGCAAGAATCAGTCAAAGCGAGAAGGATGTGACCCGCGCTAGTCCGTATGTGTTCTGACAGTGTCTGTCGGGGCAAGTACCAGCTATTACATGTAGCTAACTGAGTTTACCTAACCGTACCAAACGGGCAGATATTGCTCCTTTCGTTCTTGAGTGCTCGACAGCTAGCTCACCGATGCTAGCTCCGTTTTCAAAAGCCTTAACAAGCTCACTATCTTCTTCTGTAGCCCATGCTTTTCCTGCGTTGTCGGGAAGCGGTCCTTTTCTACTTTCGATTTTCTGAACTCTTTCTAATGCGTTTACTGCAACAGCCAACGCCCTTATAACTCGGGGCTCATTAAAAGTGCTTTCATCTTCCAGGACTTCTCCGGTTTCAGGATCAATTCCTTCCGATAATAGTCGAGTGATTTTAAGTGCTTCAGATAGTTCCATACCTTTCGCTTCCCGGCATTTCAAATAAGTTCGATTATCTTGAAGTCCCATGAACCCTGGCAAGCCCCCAAGCGTTGTTTCAACTTTGGAAGTTGGCTCATGATCAAACGCAGTGTTCAAGCCGCTCGGCGATAATTGCGCAGATCTTGCCGTGATCGGATGGCCGCTCTGCAACGAAAAGCTGCCGGTCGTTTTGCGACCGTGAAGGGCAGTCCTATGGCTGACCGCCGTCCTTAGCCGCAGCCTGTGTGACTTCTGCCAGACAGCGGCCTGGGCAACGGCAGCAGTGAAGGCACACAAGGGACATTCCCTGGTCGGATCGCTAGGGTGTCAAAATGCTTTTCACTAAAATCACATCCAACGGCAGCTCCTGCGGCGCGAAGCCGTCATTTGTTCAACACAATCCTTGGTCCGGTTGCCACAGAATAGCGGACGCGACGAAATACGGGTCTGAGTGAAAGAGTTCGGCGAAACCTCCGTCTGATACGGTGGTTCAACAGGTTGTACTGGAGTATGCGAACGACGCCCAGTGATTGCTGAGCGTCGGGATTTTTCTGGGCCATCTTAGACACTGCTCGCCAAACTCAAACGTTATCGAGGCATCAGCTTCATTCACGACGGAAGTTTGCTCCCGCGATCATGTCTTATTCGAAAATTCTCTTGTAAGTTTTTTTACACAAAGAAATAAAACGATTAGTCAGTATTTTTGTAATCACAACCAGATCAAAAACATATTTACCCTGGCATGGTTCCTGCCTCGCTTGATTCGCAAACACAGAGTGAAACATCTTCATTGATGGGTAAGCCATTAAAAGGGAATTACGGTTGTGAGTGTTATGCCAAACAGTTCAAGAACGCTTCAACTTGGCAAAGCGATGTTCGGCGCAACCAAGTTGCGTATTGGTATCTTGCTGGTCACTGTGATCGTCCTTTTTTCACAGCTGATCGGAATGAATGGCGCCCGCGCAAGCGAGGCGATCCGGTCCGATAAATATCGCATTAGCCAAGCTCTAGCCAGAATCCAACAAATAGCGCAGACATACACGGGAACCAGTCACAAAGAACTATCGGTGAGCACGTATCTGCAGAACGAATTGCGCTGCCTGGCTTTGAACATCTATTTCGAAGCCCGTAGTGAACCAGAGTCAGGTCAGCGCGCTGTTGGTCACGTGGTCATGAACAGAGTTGTGCATCCGAAATACCCGGACTCTGTTTGCAAGGTCGTTCAACAAGGTGGAGAACAGGTGCTTCATCGCTGCCAATTCTCGTGGTGGTGTGACGGTCAATCCGATAGACCCATGAATCAGGAAGCATGGGTCAAATCACTTCGGCTTGCGTGGAAGGTTTACTTCGGTGTCTTGGAAGATACGACCGGTGGCGCCCTTTGGTACCATGCAACGTATGTCAAGCCGTATTGGAGCGATTCTCTGCTTAAAGGGGACAGAATCGGGCATCATGTTTTCTATCTTGAAAACCGAAAGCCCAGAGAGACGCTTTAACTGCACTTATCCTTTTCAGATGCTCCACATTTTTGCCAGCCGTCCGCGTTGCGCGTGCATCGGGCGTTTCCACAAAACATCGACTAACTGCTGCTTTGTGTTGCTGCCAGAGTCAGCAGCTGACACCTTGACCGCTTAGGCCCTGGAACGGACCGAACGGCAGTCAGGTGAGCATGGGCGCCGCTGGCCTGTTCCGACTAGTCCAGCTTTGAGGCTGAACCTCTCCTCGTGAGTGATTGCTGTCCTGGCACCAAAACCTGAGCGATCCCGTCAGGCATGAGGCAGCAGTCGGCACACTGCGATCATTACCGGGCAGGGTCGCCGGAGTGTCAGATCGCTTTGCACCAGGATCGTGGCCAACGGCAGCAGACACACTGCGGCCGAATTTGTTATCGATATGAGCGTTTGCGATTTTGCAAAAGCGGACCTTTGGCACGGCAAGCATGATGGCGATCGGACGGCTTTCGGCCATTGCTGGAACTGAGCTAGTCTGGCCGTGACCGGTGGCCAGACTTTTCGATCACCTGCGGCGGGCTATATGGGGTCAAAACAGCGTCAACAACGCTGCATTTGCAATTGCGAAGACCAGCAGGAACACCCCCAGCAGAATGATCGCGTAGCCGACCACGAAATAGAGGATGCGCAGTGGGACCGGTGGCGGCGCGACCAGTGCCGCGTCGAGGCGCCCTTCCTTCTCCAGTCGTGCGACCCACCCGGGGTGCTCGTGACGTGCATCCTCGAGATCGACCGAGCCATCGAACATGGAGGCGTTGTAAGGGAAGGCACTGGGACGCCAGTGTGCAACGATGAAGTGGATGGTGAAGATATGGCCCATCGCCAGCACCGCCTCGATACGGTGCACCCAGAGTGCGACATTGAGCAGCCAGCCCGGCATGAATTGACTGGTCAGTACCGGGTCGTACAGCATCAGCCCGGTGACGCCAACGATGATGAGGCCCCACCAGACCGCCCAGTAGTCGAACTTCTCCCACCAGCTCCAGCGGTCGAAGTTGGGATGCTCTCTGAGGCCGAAGATCCAGCCGAGGTGGGCAAAGAACCCTTTCACATCGACCCACTGGAAAACGAGTGTGTCAGGACCAATTAGTGAGCGCGGGAAGCCCTTCCAGTCGATCTGGGTCAGCATAAACACGATATGTGCGGCAAATCCTGCCATCATCACCAGTCCGGCGATGCGGTGGACCTCGAGCGTTCCGCCGTAGCCGCCGAACAGGCTGGCCAGGCCGCGCCCCCAGGCTGTTTCGTAATACATCCAGGCGATGCCGGTCACCGACAGCGTCATAAAAACCAGGACGAGACCCAGGTGCCACAGGCGGTTCGCCGGGGAGAATCGCTTGAGTCGGGTGCGTTCCTCAGTCATGACGCAACTTTCCTGTCAGTTTGGCGAAAAACTCCCGTATCCACCACAGTGCCGTATAGGGCAGGAAGATCACGAACACCCCGCCTGCCAGGATCAACATGAACCAGATGCCATAGTAGAGCAGCGGAAACGATTCGCGGGACTCGGAGGCAAGGGGGTTCGGTTCGTGCACCATGTAGGATGCGAACGAGGGTGTTGCGCCTTCGTGGCACTTGGCGCAGACATAAGCATGCCGGCGGATCGGATTGAGCGCTGAATAGTAATGCAGGACACCGGCGACCGGCACGTTGCGGTGGCACTGCACGCAGGTAATGCCCATCCTCAATCCGTGTAGATCTCGGGTCTCCGGGGCGTGGCATGTCTGGCAACGCGACTGCGGACTGTAGTCTGCCACGTCCGCATGTGCATCGGCATTGAAGGTGGATCGACTGATCTTCTTGCGAGTGGGTCCCAGCCCCCACAGCCCGGCCTCGCCGCCCGGGAGTTGCTGATAGAAACGGAACGAGCCCGGCAGGGTGTCCTGGTCGCGGAAATATCCCGTTCCCGCCAGCTCGTCGGGCTTGTCGGCCGCCTGCCCGACAGCGGGCAGGGCCATCAAAAGTGCCACCAGTAGGCAGAGAGTTGTGTCGCCGATTCGCATCGTACCTTCCCGTGTCGGGTTACGGTCAGGTTACTGGTTGGCTTCTACCATTACCTTACCCGCGGCAGGCTGCCGCTCGGTCAGGGCGTCCCAACGCTTCTGCAGATCGGCCAGGTCTTCGTCCTTGTGCTTGTGACAGGTCTGGCACGAGTTCGGGATCTTGGTCTCAAGGGTGTCCTTGGGCAGCAGGGCAGTGAATACATGGCTGCGTATGTCGCCGGACTCCGCACTCTTGGCGATCCTCGGCATGTGGCAGTTGGCGCAGTTGCCGAACGAGTGCACCGAATGGGCACCGACCTCAGCGACCTTCACGTGGCAGGAGGTGCAGAGCTTGTCACCCTCGAGCTTGGTCTTGCTGCGGAACAGCGGGTTGCCGAGTTGGTGGACCACGTGGCAGGACATGCAGCTCACGCCACTGTCGGCATGTTTGGATTGCTTCCAGTCGATGTATTGCTGGTGATGGCTTTTGGAAAAACCGCCGGGATACATCTTCTTCTTATGGTCGGATGGGATCGACTTGTAATAGGTCTCCAGGGCCTTGCCCGGGCGGTAACCCACCGGCCACCCGGAACCCTCGACCTTGGTCGCCTTGCCGCGATTGTGGCAGGAGCCGCAGATCTGCACGGCCACACCGCCGGTCAGTTTGCTTGGGTTGACGATGGTGCCGCGTTTCTTGAACGTCTCGGCCGCGGGTTGGGCGGCGTGGTGCGATCCGGGGCCGTGGCAGGCCTCGCAGCCGACCCCCGGCTCCTTGAAGGTTTCCTTCTCCAGGTCGACGCCGGTCGCGTGACAGCCACCACATTTCTTCAGCCAGGGGCGTTCTTTCCAGTTGTGCTCGTGATAGTTGACCCAGCGCCCATTATCAATATTGAACTGGGTCGGTGCGATGAAATAGGTACCGTCCTTCTTCACCAGATAACGCTGTTTCCACTGGCTGCCGATGGTGTAAAGGACGTCCTCGCGTTTGGGAAAATAAATCTGGTCCATCGGGACCTTCAGCTTCTTCTCGATCTTCTTGAAGTCCTCTTTCATCACATTTTCGTCAATTTCCGTGACGAGCACGTCCTCATTCTTGGACACGTCCTGCAGCATCTTGCTGTGCAGTGTCCTCTGCCAGGCGTCATAGTGTTCCAGGTGACAGGTCCTGCAGATCTCGGAACCGATGTAAGTATTTGGTTCAGCCAGCAACTCTTTCGAGTTGATCTCTTGAGCGAATGCCGTAGAAAGGGTGAACGCGAAGATTAGGGAAAACAGGAAGATACACCGAGACACAACCACCATCGTTTCGCTCCTTAAGTTACCACTCATTGGCGATGATCCATCCCATCGTCAAGGCAGAAAACGCTGCATTGGCGACTAAGGGTACTTGCAGAGCAGAATGTCAACTCACGCGTGCTATTTAGACTGGCCGAGTGCGTTTCAGTATGCAAACGCAAACGGAAGATTAATTAATCTGAGTTAAGTTTTTTTGATTTGAAACAAACTGGCACAAGGAACGCGCCGCTCGCGCAGCAGCGATTGGGAAGCACGTTACATATGGAACGGGAAACTGTCCGCCTCGTGGCGACGATGATGCTTCGCGAATCTCCGCTCAGCTGCAGGCACCCGCCAGTTACGCTGCGTCCAGACCCCCAAGCGTTGGCGCAAACGAACCGCTGCCCTCTTTGGTTGGCGTCATCCAGATCTTTGGGTCTCAAGATCATCGCAGAACGCGTGGAGAATCAGCTGCAGGCAAAGTTTCTGAGCAGGACATGGATGCCAGGAAGTGCGGGTCTATCTGTTTAGGAAGCCGGTATCGGCAGAAGAGTTCACGCGACCTGCTGATGCAAAAAGGTGCTGTGCCAGTGGCCTGTTCTGCAAGGCTGAGCAAATCCCCTTTTGAACTCGAATTTGGTCAGTAAGCAGGAGGAATTCCGTGCCGAACTCGGCGAGGGCTGCCCTATTGTACCTAGGAAACTAAGGAGTTGATTGAACCACATTGATAAAGATCCGCGTTGGAATGCCGAGATACCAAATGTCGCAAATCACCGGATACATGGGTTAGCTGCAGTATTTCTTTTCCTACTCAGGAGGTAAGTATGTCAACAACAGAGCTGGACCCATCTGATTGGACAGTCATTGGACGAAGATAAGTGCTTTCCTCCATCATGAGCAACATGCTCTGGAGAGAAGTAATGAGAAGGAAGAGACGTTTACATTCACCTGAGTTCAAAGCGAAGGTCGCCCTGGCAGCGATACAGGGTGATCTGACAATGGCCGAGCTGGTCAAAAAGCATGACGTGCATGCCAACCAGATCACCGACTGGAAGAAGCAGCTGCTGAGTGGCGCGCCAGATGTGTTTTGCAAAGGTGCGAGGAAGGCTGAGGAATCAGAGGAAGCGGTCGCGGCACTGCATGCCAAGATCGGTCAGCTTACGATGGAGAACGATTTTTTAGAACGCGGGCTCGAACGGATTCACGGGCCCAGAGGAAAGAAATGGTGAGGCGGAAGGATCCGCTGCCAGTGACGCGCCAGTGCGCCTTGCTGGAGCTACCTCGCTCGACGTTCTATCACGT
>Ga0265303_10002988_pt1 | contig 10559 bp, 9 predicted proteins | sample Helome_2_FD_192494 | JGI IMG/M metagenome (GOLD analysis project Ga0265303, IMG submission 192494) | Marine sediment microbial communities from subtidal zone of North Sea - Hel_20160317 (Illumina Assembly) | ecosystem: Environmental > Aquatic > Marine > Subtidal zone > Sediment ... | reverse complement strand
TTCATCATGCTGAATGTCATGTTGGCTACACGGTAGCAAACGACCATCGGGCGATTGATCAGCATCACTTCGAGCGTTGCGGTACCCGATGCACAGACCACTACGTCTGCGGCTGCGATTACGTCTTTACTCTGACCGGAATACACCCGGCAGTTCACACCGGGATAGCGGAGCATTTCTGACTTGAAGTAGGAACCAATCATTTCCGTCGCAGCAGGCATCAGAAAACAGATACCGGGAAATCGTTTACCCAGAATATCTGCGGCATCAAGCATTTCACCGGAGAGCTTCTGGACTTCGCCCATCCGGCTGCCTGGCAGCAGCGCAATACAGGTATCTTTGCTATCTACACCTAACGCTGCACGAGCAGGTCCGGCATCGACTTGCATTGGAATCTCATCTGCCATGGGGTGACCGGTGTAGTCAGCTGACACCGGGTAGTCTTGATAACATGCCGGTTCAAATGGAAAAAGGCACATCACACGGTCTGTTGATTTTGTTATTTTTTTAACCCTGCCGGCCCGCCAGGCCCAGATGGTGGGGCTGACATACTGGATGACCGGGATGGATCTGGCTTTTAGTCTTTTTTCAACACCAAGATTGAAGTCCGGTGCATCGATGCCAATGAAAACATCCGGTTTAAGCGCTACTACCCGGTGGATAAGTTGGCGTCGCAATTTGATCAGGCGTGGTAGGTGGGAAATGACTTCAACCAGGCCCATTAGCGAAAGCAGACTGGTGTCCCACCAACACTCGCAACCTTCGGCTTTCATTAATGGACCGCCAATACCGGCAAACTTGATGTCGGGTTCTTTCAGACGAATCGCTCGAATCAGCGCCGCACCCAATTGATCGCCAGAGGCTTCCCCGGCTACCAAAACAATGTTCATTAGCGAAGTATGCCGCGCTCAGCCAAATTCAGGAATTCTACCAGGGGTTGTATTTCAGGGGAGTTAACCGCCATTTCTGTCAGCCGGGCGGTTGCTTCTTCCAGGGTCAGACTTTCGCGGTAGAGCGTTTTGTAGGCGCGTCTTACCTGTGTTATCTGCTCGCTCGTAAAGCCACGGCGTTTTAGTCCTTCCGAGTTGATCCCTTTGACCCTGGCTTTTTCGCCTGCCACCGTCACATAGGGCGGTATGCTCTGGTTTACATAGCTGGCAAAGGACGTGAAGCTGTGTTCACCTATAGAACAGAACTGGTGAATCAGTGAGTAACCGGACAGTATCGCGTAGTCGCCGATGGTTACGTGTCCGGCCAGTGACGCATTATTAGCCATGATGATGTTGTCACCCAGGATGCAGTCATGGGCAATATGTACGCAGGCCATAATCCAGTTATTGCTGCCGATGCGGGTAACGCCGCCGCCTTGTGCGGAGCCACGACTGAACGTACACATCTCACGAATGGTGTTGTTGTCGCCGATGATGAGCTCGGTATCTTCACCCGCATACTTTTTGTCTTGCGGTTGTTCTCCAATCGATGTGAATTGGAAAATATGGTTATTTTTGCCAATGGTTGTGCGACCGGTTATTACCGCATGAGGTCCGATCCGTGTACCGGTATCGATGCGCACCTTGGCATCCACGATGGTAAAGGCACCTACTTCGACATCATCGGCAAGTTCGGCTTTCGGGTCAATCAGGGCTGTTGGATGGATCATTGTCTAGTTACCTTGAGTGAGTTCTTGGGGACGAGCCCCTAACCTTCGGAACAAAGGATGTCACAACTGGCGGTACGCTGACCATCAATGCTGCAGCGTGCTTCGTACTTGCCCAAACCGCGCATAATTCTTGTCTGTTTAACTTCTATAAGCAGCTGGTCACCGGGAACGACCTTTCGGGCGAACTTGGCATTGTCAATTTTAACCAGGTAGTAAATGCCGCCGATGTCCCCTTCAGTAGCCAGGGCGACGTGGGCCAGCACACCACAGGCCTGTGCCATGGCCTCGAGAATCAGAACGCCCGGCATGACGGGTGTTGTGGGGAAGTGACCCTGAAAAAACGGCTCGTTGATGCTGACGTTTTTGATCGCGGTGAGCGTTTTCTCCGGTTCCAGTGTGTAGGACATGACACGGTCAATCAGCAGGAATGGATACCGGTGCGGCAGCAACTTCATTATTTCGGCACTTTCAATGGGTGTCGGGATCAGTTCTTGTATCAGTTTCTCAGTCATATCGAGCTTATTTCCCGCTTAGTTTTTCAAGGTTTAGCACACGCCGTGCCAGCTTTTCCAGTTTGCGCAAATGGACAATCGTGCGATTCCACTCCCGTATGGGTTGAGCCGGTATAATGCAACTCCAGGTTGTTCCAGGCTGCGTGATTGATTTTGTAACCGGACTGCTTCCTGTCACGGTGGTTCGATCAGCAATCCGGATATGTCCAACCGCGGCGGATCGCCCTCCAAACATACAGTATTTTCCAATTTTTGTACTACCGGAAATACCCACATAGGCAGCCATGGCGGTATGAGCGCCGATCTCTACATTGTGGGCAATCTGTATCTGATTATCGAGTCTTACATCGTCTTCAATAATTGTATCGCCAATCGCGCCACGGTCGATAGTGGTGTTGGCGCCAATTTCACAATCATCACCGATCTGAACACTGCCAATTTGCGGGATTTTAACCCAGTGGTCTTTGTCAAACGCCAGGCCAAAACCATCTGATCCAATGATGGCGCCAGGATGGATGATGGTTCTCCTGCCTATCTGCACACCTTCACAAATGGTCACATTCGCAACCAGGCGGCTACTGCTGCCGAGTTTACAGTCTGCCATTAACACACAACCTGGTCCGATAGAACAAGCATCTTCGATTTCGCATCCGGGGCCGATAACCACATTGACACCAATATATACGTCGCGCCCGATAATCGCAGTGGGATCAATAGAGGCGGAAGAATGTAAACCGGGACTGATGGGTCTTCGAGGGTCAAAGCGCTGCGCTATTCTGGCATAGCTTACATAGGGATCATCGGCAATAAGAGCATTGACCGGACAGTATTCGGCGTCTTTTTCAGAAACAATGACCGCCCCCGCCCCAGTGGTATTCAGTTGATCGCGATACGCCGGGTTGGAAAGAAAACTGAGTTGTGTTCCGGTGGCATCAGTCAAGGTCCCGATGCCATCGATCAAGGTGTTGCCTGCACCTTTCAATTTCAGATTGAATTGCTCAGCTAATTCGCGAAGCCTGAGACTACGGATAGAATTTTGCATATAAGAAACCGCTTAAATCTTCGTGACGCGGACAATACGCATTAGCGCAGGGATCGTTCCCGTTTATCCGCTTCGTACTCCAGCCTTAGCTGGTCCAGAATAAGCTGGGTTATATCCAATGACGGGTCAGCGTAAACCACCGGACTGGAAAGTATCAGGTCATAACCACTGTCGCGTGCGATCTCCTGCACGGCCTCGTTGATCTGTTCTTCCAGTTTTTGAACCTCTTCAGTACGCCGGAATGAGAGTTCATCCAGCAGGTCTTCCTTTTGCCGGTTAACGTTGCGTCGCATTTCACGTAACTCACGGTCAAGACGTGCTCTTGCGTCTTCCGCCAGGTCACCCATTTGCAAGCGGTCTTCCATGGTTTGCACCTGGCGTTCCTGGAATTCAATGGTCTCATTACGGGGCCGGAATTCGAGATCCAGCTTTTCCCGGCCTGCCAGAACCTGGGGGGCGTTATCAAGAACTTGTTTCATATCCACATAACCCACGCGCAATTGCTGGGCAGTCGCTGGACCTGCAACAAGCACAAAAAGCGTCAGTAATAAGGGTATTAAACGTTTCATAACTTCGAATTGTACCCTTTTTGAGCCTTTGTATTAAGTTTTAAGCGTTAGCGTGACCCAGCGAACCTCTGAGCAAGTCTATGGCTCCTCTGGCTTACAGGTAATTCAAGGCTCTCTAGAACGTGGTTCCAAATGAAAATTGCAAGGCCTCGGTACGATCACCCCGGAACTTCTTGATCGGGAAGGCATAGTTCATGATGATAGGCCCGATGGGTGCCTGCCATGTAATTGAAAGACCGGTTGAAGCCCTGAACAGGCTGGCATCAAATTTGCTCCAGTTTTCATACACGTTACCAACATCCACGAACAACGCGATACGCGAACCGCCGCCCTTGGTAAACGGGGTTGGAATGGCGAGCTCAAGACCACCTGCAATTTTCAAATCACCACCCACTGCCCGGCAATTGATAAGACCGTCTTTGGGTCCCAGTGTATTGTCTTCAAAACCACGTATGTCGCGTACACCACCACCATAGAAGTGTTCGAAAAACGGCAAGCCGGTATCCAGCGTCATCACTTCTTCCTGCAGACAGTCCAGGTTGTCCACCTGGTCCGGGGGAATATCGGGGGTGGGAACCGGGGTGGCCAATGACGTACGGTCATAGTTATCATAAGAGTCACCAAAACCGACGTCACCATGGACCGAGAACACCAGGTCGCCCCAGATAGGCCAGTACTTTGCAGCGCGGTAGAAAATTTTATAGAACTCGCGGTCACTGCCCGGTAGTGATGCCTCCACGGCCAAACGCTGCGATGATCCGCGTGTCGGGTTTAGGAAGTGATTACGTGTATCCCTGGACCAGGATGCCGTGAAATCCAGGCTAAAAAAGTCCCGCTCATCGGCTTCAAGTCGGCCATCACCATTATGATCAAGCGATTTCGACAGTGGGTCCCCCGGGGTTGGAATCAAATATGTCTCGGGGCAGATGCCATTCTCGGGGGGTCTTTCAGTACAAACGGTTTCGCCTGTTTCAGGATCAATAGATTCCCGTTCGAAGAAAAAAGTACCGATATTCAAATCGGTCTGCCTGAGACCAAATCCGGCACGCAGATAATCCACTTCAGTTATGGGTATACCGAAGCTCACACCAGCGGCTGCTTCGGTACTGGTGAAGGTCGAGATATTGGCACCCCTCTGGTCAAACTCCTGATAACGGAGATAGTAACCGCGACTGACACCGTCTTCGGTCGCATAGGGGTTGTCATAGCTCATTTGAAAGCTACTGATAATGCTACTGTGAGAAATGGATACGCCCACCCGTTTGCCACTGCCCAGGAAATTATCCTGTTGAATGCTTGCTGACAATATAAGCCCCTGGACTTGGGAGTACCCAAGACCGACCGAGAAACTACCCGCGGCGCGCTCTTCGACGGTGACAACCACGTCAATCTGATCATCTGTGCCGGGTACAGCAGGCGTTTCGATGTTGACCGTTTCGAAATACGTCAGGCGTTGCAAACGGATTTTGGAACGGTCAATGGCGTTCTGTGAGAACCATCCGCCCTCGAACTGACGCATTTCCCTTCTCAACACCTCGTCCTTGGTACCACTGTTGCCTACAAAAGTAATTTGACGAACATAGACTCGCTTGCCGGGATCAACAAAGTAATTAATGGTGACCAGACGATTTTCCCGGTCAATCTGCGGGATTGGATTTATATTGGCGAACGCGTAGCCGATATTTGAAAGAATAGCCGTAATATTTTCAACACTCTGTTCCATTTTTTTGCGTGAAAAGATGTCGTTGTCCTGGGTCATGATCAGACGTCTCAGGGTTGCTTCTTCGATCACCAAATCGCCGGTTACCTGAATTTTATCCACTGTGTACTGCTCACCTTCAATAATGTTTGCAGTAATGTAGATGTCCTTTTTGTCAGGGCTGATTGAAACCTGTGTGGATTCAACATTGGCATCAATGTAACCACGGTCCTGGTAGTAAGAACGGATTTTCTCGAGGTCTCCGGAAAGTTTCTCACGGGAGTATTGGTCATCTTTTGACCAGAATTTCCAGCGCGGTGGAATTTTGGACTCGAATTCACTCTCAATTTCCTTGTCGGTAAACAAGGTATTGCCAACGATATTGATGTGCTTGATTTCTGCGGTATCACCTTCATCGATGGTGATGGAAATTCGCACCCGGTTGCGATCCAACTCAACAACCCGGCTATCCACGGTGACCGCATAACGACCCTGGCTAAAATATTGCCTGACCAATTCCTGCTTGATGCGATCCAGGGACTGCGGTTGGTATACCTCACCCGTTGCGAGACCAATGTCTGCAAGCACGGGTAGCATATCTTCATCCTTGATCGCCTTGTTGCCCGAAAGTACAACTGCTGCAATAGCCGGCCGTTCCTGGAGCTTGATGATAAGAATGTCACCTTCGCGTTCGAGATCGATTGAACTGAAGAAGCCTGTTTGGAACAGGGAGCGGATCGCCTGGCGTGCTTTGGCCGAGGTTAACAACTCTTTGGCGTCTATCGACAAATAGTTGAATACCGTGCCTTCTGAAATACGTTGTAATCCTTCGACCCTGATATCAGAAACCACAAACGGATCAAGCGCCATAGCGGACTTTATTGTGAAAAGACCACACAGCAGGATAATTAAGATTCTTCTCATTTATTCGGATCCGTAAGGGTTTCTTATTTTGGGCAGGTAGTCTATCCGACCAGTCGTAAAATATCGTTAAAAAATGCAATACCCATCAAGCCAAACAGTGCCATCAGACCGATATATTGTCCCTTTGCCTGAATTTGTTCGGACACAGGACTTCCTTTCACCAATTCTATCAGGTAATAGAGCAAATGCCCTCCATCCAAAACAGGAATTGGCAGTAAATTCAGAATTCCGAGACTGAGACTGATCGCACCCAGGAAAAACAGGAAGCTGGAAACACCCGCATTGGCCGAGCTGTTGGCAAACTGGGCAATGCTAATAGGGCCGGAAAGATTTTTAACCGATGCACTACCGGTCAACATCCGGCCAAGCAAACCCAGGGTGGTGCCTGTCAGGCGCCACATTTCGGATGCCGCAGCACCGAGTCCGTCAATCAGACCGAATTTGTGTAGAAAATAGGCACGCGAGAGCTGGGCCTGTAAGTCGGCATCTGCCGGTTTATTGGTGATACCCAGGATAAGGCGTTTGGAGAAGGTGCCCGAACTGCTTTCAGCCGGCGTAACACTCAGTTCCAATATGCCACCGGAGCGTTCGACTTCTACGGCCAACACTTCGCCAGCCGTTCCATGCTTTTGAATCAGAGCACCCACCCAGGCCCAGTCGGGAACCTGTTCACCGCCAATGGTTAAGATGCGGTCGTTCACCTTGAAACCTGCCTGGAAGGCGGGACTGTCTGTACTTACCTCACCCACTATCGCTGGGAAACTTGCCCGCCAGGGTGTGATGCCGATTCCTTCCAGGGCCTTTTCCTCCTGAAAATCACTGCCTAGCTGACCCAGGTCGAGTTCCACCCGCCGTTGTTCACCGTTGGCCTGCTCCAGCTCCAGTGTAACGCTCTCGCGGTCCAAAGCAGGTGTAATCAATCCCAGGATGGCGTGAGACCAGGTGTCTGTGTCAGAGCCGTTGAGTGAAATGATCCGGTCGCCGGCTCTGACCCCCGAACTGGCGGCAATTCCGCTGACTTCACCAATTACAGGTCTGGAATCGGGCATGCCGACCATAAACATCAACCAAAATGCGAATAAGGTAAAAACCAGGTTAAAAGCGGGGCCGGCTATGACGATGGCAATTCGCGCCCACACTGATTTGCGGTTGAAAGCCTGCCCGAGATCGGACTCGCTGACTTCGCCCTCGCGTTCATCCAGCATTTTGACATAACCACCCAGCGGGATGGCTGCAATCACGTATTCAGTGCCGTCGCGGCCCGTTTTTGACCACAACGTCTTACCGAACCCGATCGAAAATTTGAGCACGCGAACACCCATTCGTCGTGCCACCCAGTAGTGACCAAACTCATGAAATGTGATTAACAGCCCGAGAGCGACCAGTAACCACCAGATTGAACCAAGAAATTCCGACATTGTTAGTTTTCAAACACCTTTTTTGATTGAATAATCCTGCCGGTCGCGGCGCGCGCCAGGCGATCAAACTCCAAAACATCCATCAGTCCGTTAATTTTACCCGTTTCACAAACATCAAGTGCAGCAGAAATGATCGAAGGAATTTGTAAAAAGCCAATACGATCCTGTAAAAATGCCTCGACGGCGATTTCATTGGCCGCATTGAATATCACGGGGGCATTACCGCCAGCTTCCAGCACCTGGAATGCGAGCCCAAGACCCGGGAAACTTTCCAGGTCGGGGCAATAGAATTCCAACTGGTGTATGTCTGCTAGATTGAGGCGCTTGACGCCGGCTTCAATACGTTCGGGCCAGGCAAGTGCAAATGCGATCGGTGTTCGCATATCGGGCATGCCCATTTGAGCCAGTACCGAACCGTCCCGGTAAGCCACCATCGAATGCACGATGCTTTGCGGGTGAATGATGACTTCAATCTGATCGGGGCGGGCGTTGAAAAGCCAGCGCGCTTCGATCACTTCTAAACCCTTATTCACCAAAGTGGCAGAATCGACGGATATTTTGCGGCCCATATCCCAGTTAGGGTGATTGCACGCCTGCGCCGGTGTGATGTTTCGTAAGGAGTCCCGATCCTGGTGCAGGAAAGGTCCACCGGAGGCTGTCAGAATAAGTTGTTCCACACCTACATTTTCGAGCCCGGCATCAAAATTTTCCGGTAAGACCTGAAACAGTGCATTGTGTTCAGAGTCGACAGGAATGATGGTCGCGGCATGCTCAGTAGCGGCTTTGCGGAATAGTTCACCGGCAATGACCATGGATTCCTTATTGGCCAATAACAGGCGCTTCCCGTTTTGAACCGCAAGGAGTGTCGACTCAAGGCCGGCAGCACCGACAATGGCAGCCATCACAACTTCAGTTTCATCCATTTGCACAACGGCATTAAGCGCATCCTTGCCAGCCAGTATTTCAGATTTGCAATTTAGCTGATCAAGTGCAGATCGCAGCGCTCCGGCTTTTGTAACATCACTGATAACTGCATAGCGTGCATGGTGCTGCAGACATTGCTCGGCAAGGCCGTTTGCATTTGAATGTGCGCTCAGGGCGACCACATGATAGGCGTCCGGGTGCCGGGTCAGCACGTCCAGTGTGTTTTTGCCAATTGAACCGGTGGAGCCCAGTATTGTTATACCCTGGCTGCTCAAACGTTTTGTCCCCAGAACCCTGAAACCAGCAAACCCAGGGCAAAAAATGGCGCAGCAGCCAACAGGCTGTCCAGGCGGTCAAGTATGCCACCGTGGCCGGGTAACAAGCTCCCGGAATCTTTAAATCCACTGATACGTTTATGCAGGGAGATCATTAAATCACCACCAGCAGATACCAGTGCCACTACCAGGCTTAGCAGAACAATCCAGACGGGATCAATGGTGTTGATAGGCATCAAATTCGATGCCAGCAGAGCAATCAGCGAAGCAGCGATCAAGCCGCCCAACAAGCCTTCCCATGTTTTTCCGGGACTGATAGACGGTGCAAGTTTCTTTTTGCCGAAAGTTTTCCCGGTGAAATATGCACCGGTATCTGCCGCCCACACGATTAACAGCAATAACAATATTAACCATGAACCTTCCGGCTGAATCCGTACCCAGCTAAGGGCAAACCAACCGATTGTCACAGACAGGAAAGCGGTGACCACGGAGATACGCCGGTAAGAGCTATCGAGCGGTGTGTCAGGGCGGTAGAGAGGCAAACGGACGAACATTAACATCCATGCAAGCTATGGACAGATAAACCCATATACCTGTGTTCCATTGATCAGAGCACCAGAACAGCCCAGCCAGTATTGCTGCCTGCACGAAAACCATTAAATACCCGCCAGGATGACCGGAAACCCCCGCCAGGCGTCTGTATTCCCAGATTCCACCCAACAGGATGATGGCCAACAGGATCAAAAACCATGATGGGGGTGCGACGAATATTGCGGCCATAACAAGCGGCAATAGCAACAATGCCGTAATTACCCGATGCTTAAGCATTGACGATGTCCTTTACCTGATCACCGGTGCGGCCGTAGCGCCGTTCACGTGACTGAAAAGCTACGATGGCTTGTTCAAGAAGTTGCCCGTCAAAATCAGGCCAAAGTACTGATGTGAAATAGAACTCCGTGTAGGCTGATTGCCATAATAGAAAATTGCTGATACGCATTTCGCCGCCGGTGCGAATAAACAGGTCAGGATCCGGAGAGTCCGCCAGTGCGAGAAAACTTGCAAATTGCGGTTCAGCAACTTCCTCAAGTTTCAAATTGCCTTCAACCACCGCTTCGGCCATACGTTTGGCTGCCTGGGTGATATCCCAACGCCCTCCATAGTTAAGCGCAACATTGACGATCAGTCGTTTGTTATCGATGGTCAAAGCCTGGGCTGCTGACATTCTGGTCTGGATGGCTGGTTTGAACGCAGTGAGATCGCCTATAAACCGCACGCAGACACCATTTTCATGCAGTTCCTTGACTTCTTTATCCAGAGCCCGTAAAAAAATTTCCATCAGACGTGAAATTTCACCTTCCGGTCGATTCCAGTTTTCGCTGGAGAATGCAAAAACAGTCAGGGTTTTTACACCCAGACGCACGCAATGCTGAATCGTTTCCCGTAATGCTTTAAGTCCGGCCTGATGGCCCATGCTGCGCGGACGATTACGTTTTTTCGCCCAACGACCGTTTCCATCCATGACGATGGCGATATGCC
>Ga0265303_10002987_pt1 | contig 10560 bp, 10 predicted proteins | sample Helome_2_FD_192494 | JGI IMG/M metagenome (GOLD analysis project Ga0265303, IMG submission 192494) | Marine sediment microbial communities from subtidal zone of North Sea - Hel_20160317 (Illumina Assembly) | ecosystem: Environmental > Aquatic > Marine > Subtidal zone > Sediment ... | reverse complement strand
GATACCGAAACCATGGCCGCGATGAAACAGGCGTTACCTGCGGACGCAATCTGGGCCGGTTTCGGTATCTCCAAAATGCAGATGCCGATGGTGGCCCAGGCAATACTGCTGGGTGGTAACGTCCGTGTCGGTCTTGAGGACAATATTTATCTCGATCGCGGCGTACTCGCGAGTAATGGCATGCTGGTAGAGCGCGCGGTTGAAATTATCGAGCGTATGGGCGCCCGTGTGCTCGACCCGGACGAGGCGCGCTCGAAGCTCGGACTGAACTAACCACGGGTAGAAAACAGAAAAGTGCGAAACGCGTCACCCTTGATAAAATCGTGATTGCATATATATATAACCTATGAGCATAACGAATACACAATTTGCGATTGGACAGGTGGTAAAACATCGCCTTTATGAATTTCGCGGTGTAATCATCGATGTCGATCCCGAATTCAGCAACACCGAGGAATGGTGGCTTTCGATTCCCGAAGAGTTTCGACCCCGCAAGAACCAGCCGTTTTATCATTTGCTCGCAGAAAACGAGACCATGGCTTACGAAGCCTACGTGTCGGAACAGAATTTATTGGTCGATGAAACCGGCGAACCCGTTAATCACCCCCAAGTCCCCGAAGTGTTTGGCGAATTTATGGGTGACAGTTACGCGTTGCCGGATAGCTATCGAAATTAATCCGATCTGACTTCAATAGACAAAAATAAGGGGTAGCGTTGCTACCCCTTTTTCATTCAGGCACAGAAGACTTTCTCTATCCACAGAGTTGATTTTTTTCCCGGTCTTCAAATCCCTGCAGATGGCACAAAGCCGAGCTTTTTATCGACGATATTGTTTAACGGCTCGCCCGCCAGGTAATGTCCCCAGTTAGCCATAAACTGGTCGGCCATTGCAGTTTCAAATTCGATAGTGTCACCCGACATGTGGGGCGAAACCAGGCAATTCGGCGCACGCCAGAGCGGGTTTTCCTGCGGCAGCGGTTCTTCGACAAACACATCCAGTGCGGCGCCCGCAATCTGGCCATCGTTTAGAGCCGCAAGTAACGCATCTTCGACCACTAGGGCTCCCCTGCCAACGTTGATAAAGCGAGCATGTGTGGCCATCGCAGTAAATTCTGCAGCTCCAAACAGGTTTCGGGTTTGTGCGGTTAACGGCGTAATCAGTACCACGTAATCGGCGTCCGGCAGGTGGGCATGTAGCTCATCCACGGCATGAATATGGCTAAAGTCCTTACCGCCTTCACGCGCGCTGCGGCCGATGGCGTCGACCTCCATACCGGCCGCCTGCAACAGGCGTCCTATCGCACGGCCGATCGAACCGACTCCGACCACCAACGCGCGCTTACCGGCGACGGATTCAGTGAGTCGATGTTTCCATTCGACCTTCGACTGGTACTCAAGCGTCTGCGGAATTTGCTTGGCAAAGCAAATGATCATCCCGAGTACCCATTCGGCAATCGGAATATCAAAGATGCCCCGGGCATTGGTGAGCTGCACCTCACTTGCAACCAGTTCGGGAAACATCGCTGCGTCCACCCCGGCACCCGCCCAGTGGATCCAGCGCAAATCACGCGCACTGTCCCAGGCCGCGCGCAGGCTGTCGGCACGAAAACTCCAGCCCAGCATGGCGTCAGCCCCGGAGAGGGCTGCGCGTAATTCGTCGGTTGTCGTCGCAAACCGCAACTCGGCCTGCTCGCTCAACTCTTTAAGTCGGGGCACCTCGTCTATTCGTTGTGCTCCCTGTATCACCAGGACTGGTTTCAAATTCGTTCCCCTTTTGTCGCGTGCTGCAAAATTAGCGCCCTGGCTGGCCGTTTAAAGTCCGCAGATGGCGAGATTTACTTATTATATCTTCACCTTGCTGTTCAAGGAAAACCCTGCCGAACTTGCAATACTGGCACCTACACAGCACATTAAGTCCAACCATCAGTAATTCAGGGAAAACATGCTTTCATATTGTGAAACGAAATTTTATAGTTAGGTATTCAATGAGAGGTTGGTAACCAATGACTGAACAGGCGACGCAGGAATATGACGACAATTTAATGGCTTTACTGGAAGCTATCTGGGGTGAAGGCTTTATGTCACCCGGTGGTGTTGATGAGGTAGACCGCTATTTGAACGGGATTGAGCTTACAGGACTTTCCGTACTTGACATCGGCTGCGGTCTCGGTGGAATTGACGTTCACCTGGTTAAGCGACGCGGGGCAGCAATGGTTACCGGAATCGATGTTGACCCGGCGTTAATTGACCGCTGCGACTTATTGGCGCAAAAGTACGAAGTTACGGCTCAAATTGAATTTGTTTGCGTCAAACCGGGTCCTCTACCCTTTGGAAATGCAAGTTTCGACATTGTTACCAGCAAAGATTCGATCATACATATCCCGAATAAAAAGGAGCTGGCTGCTGACGTTTACCGGGTACTCGAGCCAGGCGGCTGGTTTGTCGCCAGCGACTGGCTTGCGGGCTACGAAGACGAACCGTCGCACGAAATGACGGAATACCTCGTGACAGAGGGCCTGGATTTCGGGCTCGCATCAGCAAAAACCTATCTGGAGGCGTTAGAAAGCGCGGGTTTTACTGACATCGAAATTGTCGACCGTAACGATTGGTACCGGCAGCAGGCTCGCCAGGAGCGCGAACAAATGGGCGGCATCCTGTACGATGGCCTGGCATCGAAGGTCGGAACCGAATTTCTCGAGCATGAAATCGAAGTCTGGGACAAGATGATAATTGCAATCGATCAGGGGCAATTACGCCCATCCCATCTGCGCGGACGGAAACCAGGTCGGGGCTGAATCGAACACTGCCGAGAGTTCGACAATGTTCTGCACAACTTCAATATTATTTTTCTACAAACGCTCGTTCGATCACGTATTCTCCGAGATCATTTTTACGGGTTTCGGTAAATCCAAGTTCGTCGAGAATTTCAGTCAAACTAGTCAGCATACTCGGGCTTCCGCATAACATGAATCGATCATGCTCCAGGTTCAGAGTCGGCGTGCCTATGTCTTCAATCAGCTTCCCGGTCTGCAGCAGGTTGGTGATACGGCCGTAGTTAATATATGGCTCGCGTGTTACCGCAGGGTAATAAATCAGCTTTTCCTTAACACTGTCACCGAAATACTCGTTGTGCTTCAACTCATGGGTAATTAATTGCTGATAGGTCAGTTCGTTGATATAGCGACAGCCATGAACCAGAATGACCTTTTCAAAATTTTCGTAAACTTCCGGGTCTTTTATGATCGAAAGAAACGGTGCCAGTCCGGTTCCGGTACTCAGTAAATAAAGGTGCTTTCCAGGTCGCAGGCGATCCCACAATAATGTTCCCGTGGGTTTCTTGCTGACCAGTATTTCATCGCCAGCAATAATATGTTGCAAGCGCGAGGTAAGTGCCCCCTGCTGAACCTTGATGCTATAGAACTCAAGATGGTCTTCATAGTTTGCACTTGCCATACTGTAGGCACGCATCAACGGCTTACCCTCGACTTCGATCCCCATCATCGCAAATTCACCGTTGCGAAAACGTAAGGAACGATCGCGCGTGGTTTTTATCGTAAACAGGGTATCCGACCAGTGGTGTACGTCGATTACCCGTTCTTTATGAATTTCCGTCATTGACTATTTCCTATTACGGTTTGGTGTTCGGGGTTTTGAGCTACAGAGTCCTCGACACCAGGAAGGGCGAAAGCTTTATCAAGCGAAACAACCCTGCTATTTGCGGAATTGTCGAGGATCAAGGCATCATCAAAACCACAGAAACGCAGCGCAGTATATTGATCTGGCAAAACATTTCCAACTACTGTCAACTGACCGCTATACCCGCGTAATCGAATTTGTCTACCGATACTGAAAAATCGACCATCATTGAAGTCAGTAGATGTGATCACTATCCGCTCAAGCCTGTTGAGTGGCCCCTCCAGAAACTCAAGCGCGGAATCAGCGGCAACCACAAGCACCCTGGCCTGGTTTTCATCATCTTCGACTTCCCTATCAAGCTGATGCCACTCGTTTACCGCGATTGTATTTTCGGAAAAATTGAGGTTATCCATAAACTACCTCCTTGAAAGCATCAATACCAATGCGGTCAAGCGTGGTTAAAAAGTCCTCCCCCTCGTCTAACCGGTTGTGCAGATAGTGACGAATAATCGACTCGACAGCGCTTACGATCGAGTTCCGATCGACGGCGGGACCGAGTCGCTCACCGATTTTGAGGCTCTGATCCGCTCGTCCTCCAAGCGTAATCTGAAACCATTCCTCGCCTCTCTTGTCGACGCCGAGAATTCCAATATGGCCGATATGATGATGACCGCAGGCATTCATGCAACCAGAAATCTTAACTTGAATATCCCCCAGGGCATGCAACTCATCTGTATCGCCAAATCGATTTTGAATTTCCTGCGCAATCGGTATCGACCTGGTATTGGCGAGACTGCAGAAATCGAGGCCTGGGCAGCAAATGACGTCCTGCACCGTGCCGATATTGGCAATCGATAGATTTGCCTCGTTGAGCGCCTGCCAGAGTTGCACAAGGTCACTTTCATGGACTAGCGGCAGCAGCAAATTCTGGGTATGAGTAGTTCGTATCAAGCTACCGCTGTACTTGTCGGCCAGCTGAGCAATGAAACGCATTTCTCCCGCCGTTAAATCCCCGGGCGCACGATCAGGATTTTTGAGCGAAATATAAACCGATTTGTAGTTGTTAAACTTTGTGCCCATGGTGTTTTTTTTCAGCCATCTTGAATAAGTTTTTTGTTCGTCAGCTGACAGCTTGTCAGATCCCAGATTTACAGGAAACGGAAACACAGACCTGAATCGGCTCTTAACCGTCGAGATATCCGTGCTCTGATTCAGTAGGGTTTTCGAATCCAGGTTCTGAAAAACGAGTTCGACTTGCCCCCTGAAAGGATCCAGACCGATTGCCTTCACCAGTATTTTGATCCGCGCTTTATATTTATTATCTCGCCTGCCATTTAAATTGTAGACACGCAGAATCGCTTCGAGATAAGCAAGCAGATCTGATTTAGGTAGAAAGGCCTTGATTTTGCTGGCGACAATAGGAGTACGACCCAGACCTCCGCCGACGTGAACCTCAAATCCTATTTCACCGGCGCTGTTCTTAATCAATTTCAAACCGATGTCATGCGCCATCGTGGCGGCCCGATCGGTGGAGGAACCGGTGAACGCTATTTTAAATTTGCGCGGCAGGTATTGAAACTCCGGGTGCATGGTTGCCCATTGCCGCACCAGTTCACACCAGGGCCTTGGATCTTCCACCTCGGTTGCATCGATCCCCGCCAAATGGTCACAGGTAATATTTCTGATACAACTACCGCTGGTCTGAATCGCGTGCATCTGCACCGAGGCCAGTTCTTCGAGGATATCGGGCACCTGCTCTAGTTGTAACCAGTTAAACTGAATATTCTGCCGCGTCGTGAAATGACCGAAACCCCTGTCATAGGTTTCGGCAATAGATGCCAGCCCGCGTAACTGTCTAGAGCTTAGTTCGCCATAGGGAATCGCAACCCGCAACATCGGTGCATGCCGCTGTATGTAGAGTCCATTCATCAGCCGCAGTGGTCGGAATTGTTCGTCGCTTAATTCACCCGAAAGGAAACGTCGGGTTTGATCACGGAACTGGAACACCCTTTGGTCTACCAGCTGTTGATCGTTAATTGAATAGTTGTACATCGTATCGCCCTAAAAAAATTTGAAAACCAATCAGGGAACACCCTGAATCGTGAGGGTTTTCGGGGAGCGTTACGGCGAGTAGATTAAACTGGGATAGAAATAAAATTAACCGGCACTAGCACACGACAACGCGCCCCGATGTACAGATACAGCAGCACATAGGGTTTTGGTTGCGGGTGTTGTGTTGGTTAATTCTCATAAGCGCTCGACGGTAGCAAAAACATATGTCGATGGCAATGCATTTAACACTGATTATCACGGGAGACTAACAACAGTGTTGCCTGCTTGGGTATAATCGCCCGATTCAAATAACCAGGATATCTGGATTACTGCTATGTCTCAGAAACAATCGAGTTACGAAGTGGCCCGGGCACTAATCGATGCCGCTAACAGCGCCGACCCCAACCAGGTAACCGCTGACGGTAAAGAATGGCCCAAGGAACTGCTTTATTCAGAGCGCATGTCGGATATGCTTGAGCGCTATGCCCCGAATGCCGATGATGCGATGAAACTCGCGATTCGAGCACAGCATATCGAGCGCTGGAAATCCCCGCGTAATGCCTATCCGATGGACCGCGTCGGCTACCTGAAATGGCGTAAGGATCTTTACAAGATTCAAGCCAATCGGGCTGCAGAGCTGATGCTCCAGGCAGGCTTTGACGAAGCAGAGATCGAGCGTGCCAGAAATGCGGTGGCAAAGAAAAATATCAAGGGTAATCCTGATACTCAATTACTGGAAGACGTAACAGACCTGGTGTTCATGGAGCACTACATGCTGGAGTTTGTCGGCAAGCACCCTGACTATACCGAGGAAAAGTGGGTAGAAATTATCCAGAAGACCTGGAACAAAATGTCCAGCAACGCGCACGAGTTCGCTTTGTCTGGAGCAATCAAGTTACCAGAGCCTTTAGTGCCACTGGTTCAGAAAGCAGTCTCAGGCGATACTAAAAACTCAGGATAAATCAGCCAATGAATACTAATAACACACGGCCCCCGGTCTGGGTCGGACACGTAGCCATGTACACCCCGTGCGTAACCGAATCAACCGAGTTCATGCAACTGTTAGGGATGCGCCTGGTTGCAGACGGTGATGAATTTGCGGTGCTGGAGATGAGAGGCGGTACTCACCTGGTGCTGACAAGCGACCCGGATTCGGCCCTGATCAAGGCTGACTTTGATCTGATGGTTGAAGATCTTGACACTACCCACGCGCGTCACACCGAGCTCGGATTAGATCCCGGTGACATTGAACGAGGCGATATTCACGATAACTTCGAACTGCGCGAACCCGGCGGAACAGTCATAACTATCAATTCAAGTCACGTCGGCAAATTACCGGTCTGACACAAATTGCAAAGGCCCGCGTGGGAGATATTTCTAAAAAAATCTCGTAGCAACAATTGAGTGGGAGAGGTTTGACTCCAATGCCATTGATAATTCTGGAGTTTTTCGTCTATAGTTAATTTAATGGTATGGAGTTCGGAGGCATCCATGCGTTTTGATTCACAGCAACTGCCCATCACGGAAACCTCGCTTTCCAGTTATTTCAGCAAGCGGCTGAACCGCTACGCCAAACGCTTTCGCCCGCCGCCCCACGAGGACACCTGTTGGTACCTGGGCAGCCTACTGGAACGCTTCGGTCGCAGTGAACAACTGTTTGCCTATCAAGACGGACAAATGATGCTGCGCCCCCTGGCCCTGCTCTACAGCGATGCCATACAGGCTAACAACGCTCGTGAGCGCTGTCTGATGCTGCAGCAACTGGGGGACATGGCACTATTTCTCGGCGCGTTGTTTCCGGAACGCTTCACCCGCCACGGCATTCTACAGGACTACTTCATCGGCATGGGCGGCAGCGCCTACGACTACCTGGCCGACAACGCCAGGGCGAACCGGCACATCTTCGCCGAGTTGGCCAACACATTCACCCGCATGCTGGAGATGGTGGCCAACGCCTGTTCCAACACCCAGCGCCTGACCACCGAGGAGGTGCTGGCCCTTTACCAACGCTGGCTCAGTACCCGCGATCCGGTGATCGAGAGCCAGTTGCGCGCATTGGGGATCGAACTCTCGGAGAACGAGCGGTTGCAGTAATTACTATGAAACGACGATTGATTTGAGAAGTATGCATATCATTGTGCTTAAGCGTCTGTCGACATATAAAAATATAAAAGTAATCCTGTCCTAATAATCCCCGAATTAAACACCACCTCCAGCGACCGACTCTCAATTGAATTCTGTCGGAAAGGATGTATGTTGTTAATTTATTGAACAGCTCGCCTAAGGCGGTAATAATATCTCTCAGGCTGGCGTCCGCTTTTAGTCAAAAAACCCAAACATTAGATAATCAAATGCATGAATAACGATAAAGCAGTTAAGCATTATGAAGAAGCAAGGGCTCATTATCGAAAGGGCAAATTTGCTAATGCCGAAAGGGCCTATAAAAAGGCAATCAAGATCAACCCCAACTATGCCGATGCGCACAATAACCTTGGAAACCTTTATCTCGAAAGAGTTCGATTTAAAGAGGCCTTCAATGAGTATCGAAAGGCTCTCAAAATGGCGCCAAACCACCCGATATTGCTAAACAATATTGGCAATGTTCTGCAGCTACAGGGTGAAAACGAACAAGCATTAAATTGGTTGGAAAAGGCAGTCAATCAGGATCCTGCGAGCGCGCCTGCCCATTGTAATTTGGGGAATGCTTTACGGTCCCTCGGCAAAGACGCGGAAGCAGTCGTTGCATATAGACGTGCGCTTGAATTAAATCCTGACCAGGCCGACACCTATCGCAACCTGGGTGGTATTTTGATCGAACTGGAAGAACTGGATGACGCTATCAATTGTTTCAATCAGGCATTGAGAATCAATCCTGAAGACAAAAGGGCCTACCAGGGACTTGGAAGGACACGAAATGCACAGGGCGATCTTGATCAGGCGGTATCCGCATTCCAGAAAGCCATATCTATCGATCCCGCCAACGCCGAGTATCACCGAGAACTCGGCAGAGCGTATGGTGACCATGGAGAGATTGAAAAAGCGATATCCGCCCATCGAAAAGCCGTAGAAATCAATCCCAAATATGCAAAGGCCTACCAAGCTTTAACCAAGAACAAGAAATTTACGGAATATGATGACGAGATGAGGGCGATGGAATCTTTGCTGTCGACGAAAGGAATTTCAGATAAAGATAGCATTCACCTTGCCTTTGGTTTGGGCAAGGCCTATGAGGATCTCGGCGATTTTAATAAATCGATGGAGTTTGTCATTAAGGCTACACGGTTAAAACGCGGCACATATGACTATTCGATTTCAGAGTCACAGAAACAGTTCGATCGAATAAAAGAGGTCTTTTCGCCTGGCTTTTTTTCCAGGTGGCCTGACATAGGTGCGCCTGATCGAACGCCAATATTTATTTTAGGAATGCCACGGTCAGGTACCAGTCTTGTCGAGCAAATACTGGCGAGTCATCCCGAGGTTTTCGGCGCCGGCGAGCTTAATGACCTGCCGATAGTTTTTGAATCGATAACAAAGCCGGTCGGCAGGTTGCGAACCGATACATTTCCGGAGGGATTACTCGAACTTGATGCCAGCGCGTTTGCAGATTTGGGCAAACAATACGTAGCAAGAATTCGAAGATATTCATCCGATGCAAATTTTATTACCGACAAAATGCCACATAATTTCCTGCGTATTGGCTTCATCAAGGCAATCCTGCCTAATGCCAAGATAATCCATTGCACCCGAGATCCGATGGATAATTGTCTGTCTCTTTTTAAGACTGATCTGCTCAAAGGGCACCGGTATTCCTATGATATGTCGGAGTTGGGGCAATATTACAAATTGTATCTCGGCCTAATGGATTACTGGAGAGATTCCCTGCCCGGCTTTATCTACGATCAAAGTTATGAGGAACTTGTTAGCTCTCAGAAAGAGCAGGTGAGCCAGTTACTACAGCATTGTGGACTACCCTGGGATGATTCCTGCATGGACTTCCACAAGACACGACGAAAAGTCAATACTGCCAGTAATGCCCAGGTTATTCGTCCGATCTATCAAGATTCCGTGAAGCTCTGGGGGCGTTATGAAAAGCAGCTGGAACCTTTAAAAAACGCAATTTACGGGTGAATTCGTCTCGCTCCCGAGTCATGCTCAATTCAATAAAACAGGTTTACCAATGGGATAGGGAATTCCCCCACCTGGCTCAAGGTTACAGTCAAAAAGCAAGCCTAACACTCATTCGGTATTGACCTGTATAAGTGGGTGCCACCAAGTCAGATTTGCTTAACAGCGATCCGTTGAGCAATCGATAGATCCCGGCATCGCAATTTGCTGAGGTCATATCATTGCCACTGGACAAAAAAAACCCCGATCGAATTAACGATCGGGGTTTTCAATTTTAATGCCTGGCAATGACCTACTTTCACATGGGGAGACCCCACACTATCATCGGCGCAGTTCCGTTTCACTTCTGAGTTCGGGATGGGATCAGGTGGGTCCAGAACGCTATGGTTGCCAAGCAAACTGATTTGAAGAGCGAAGCGATTCAAATTACCCCGGACTTGATCCGGGGCCTCATCGCCCTTCGTGATAGAAAATCGAAGTCTCCCTCAACTTTCTACCTGAATTTGAATACTGTAATAAAGCTAATGTTGCATCGGTATGACGCGACATAACACACAACATAAAGTTGTTTGGGTGTTATATGGTCAAGCCGCACGGTCAATTAGTACCAGTTAGCTACGCACATTACTGTGCTTCCACACCTGGCCTATCAACGTCGTAGTCTTCGACGGACCTTCAGAGACTTCAAGAGTCTAGTGAGAACTAATCTTGGGAGAGGCTTCCCGCTTAGATGCTTTCAGCGGTTAT
>Ga0265303_10002986_pt1 | contig 10561 bp, 12 predicted proteins | sample Helome_2_FD_192494 | JGI IMG/M metagenome (GOLD analysis project Ga0265303, IMG submission 192494) | Marine sediment microbial communities from subtidal zone of North Sea - Hel_20160317 (Illumina Assembly) | ecosystem: Environmental > Aquatic > Marine > Subtidal zone > Sediment ... | reverse complement strand
AGGGTGGGTTGAATCTGCGGCATGGTTACAGTTCCTGATGTGTGCCATCACAGAAAGGTTGGCTGGCCGTGTTTTTACACCCGCACAGGTAAACCGTTTCTGATTTCTCTGCAGTGAAGGCAACAGGTTCAAAATTTGTGCCCTGGTGAGACCCATCGCAGAAGGGCTGATTTATGCTGCGACCACAGGCGCACCAGTAATAGGTTTTTCCAGCCTCTACTTCGCATGTGTAAGGCGTATTATTCGCAATAACGGCTTTGTCAGTCATGGTGTTCTCCTCTTTTGATTGACATTCAGGTTACAGACAAACAACTCCTTGTTCGCAGTAACGAAACAGGATGCGGCCCCCAACCGGGGGCCACACCGATGTCACGAAGCCCGTTCATGCAGTGACAATCTGGGCGCGTTGCGCTTCGCGTTTAAATAACGTGCGCGCGCTGTAGGCGCCATCACCCAACAGGGCTTGCGCAACCGACGCCATGATCAGGAATGCGGAATATTCCCAGCCGCCATTCTCATTGGTATACAACCAGCCGTTTGCTCCGTGTACCAGCGCGATGCTGCCAATCAAAACGGGGATTAATGCCAGAGCAACGACGCGGGACTGGATGCCGACCACAAGTAGCACACCGCCGACAAGCTCGAGGCCCATGACGGGGTAAGCAAACCAGCCGGGCACACCAAGGGAGGCAAAAAAGCCTACGGTCCCGGTTGGCGTGAAGATCATGATTTTCAATAAAGCGTGGGCAATGAACATGGTGCCGAGGGAGAGTCTCAGGATCAGGGCGGCATAGTCAGCAGATTTCTGGGTGTTCATGGTGATTCTCCTCTGTTGTGAATAATGGGTTTGCTTGTCGAGGAACATGATGGCCTTGTATATGACATTGATAAATAGCATTATTGACGAATTACATTCTATATTATGTTGATAATTAATGGATATTCTCACGGGAATGCGTACTTACGCTGCTGTGGTGGCCGCCGGATCATTCACCAAGGCAGGTGAGCATCTGGGTATTTCTACAGCGCTGGCTAGTAAATACGTGGGACAGTTGGAAGAACATCTGGGGGTGCGTTTGCTGAATCGTACCACCCGCAGATTGAATATGACGGAGGTTGGCTCGGCCTATTATCAGCGTTGTCGGCAATTACTGGACGAGATCGGTGAACTGGAAGCCGCGGTGCGGCAGCAACAAGAAGTACCCCAGGGTCGCCTGGTGGTGACGGCACCTACAACATTAGGTGAAACGTATCTGACCCGCGCCGTGTCCATCTATTTGCAAGAACAACCAAAAGTAAACGTGGAATTAGTGTTGTCAGACCGCTTCGTTGATATTGTGGACGAAGGTTTTGATTTGGCCGTACGTATCGGTCAGCTGGCCGACTCCAGCTTGATTGCGCGGCGCCTAGTACCAGCACGAATAGTGTTATGTGCGTCGCCAAACTATCTTGACAGCTCGGGCGTTCCCGTGTCCCCGAAGGAATTGGAAGCGCACCAATGCGTTATTGACACGAATATACAGGACCCGGGACAGTGGCTCTTCAGCGATAAGGGTCGATCCTTCCGGGTAAAGGTTAACGGACGTTTCCGCGTCAACAATGCCCTGGCTGTGCGTGAAGCGTTGCTGGCGGGGCAAGGTATAGGACTATGCCCTTTATATGTTGTAGAAGAAGATATTCGAGTGGGGCGTTTAAAGATCTTGCTACAAGAACACGAATCCATGGAGTATGGAATCTACGCTGTTTATCCTCACAACCGACACCTTGCCGCCAAGGTGCGTACTTTTGTGGAATTTTTAGCAGATTATTTTGTAGCGTAACAAAAGGAACGCACAGGCATTCTACGACTTGATGTTCAATCGGTGTCAGCCTAGCGACGCTATCGAGAAATATGTCGGCGATGCCTATATCCAACACAATCCAGAAGTAGGCGATGGCAAGAAAGCTTTCATTGAGTACTTTGAGCGCATGAATGCGGGAAACCCAGGAAAGAGGGTCCACTTTAAACGTGTGATCGCGGAAGGTGATTTCGTTGTACTCCACTGTCATCAAAAATGACCTGGTGACAACGACTATGCCGGAATCGATATTTTTAGATTTGATGAAAACGGTAAAATAGTTGAACACTGGGATGTTCTACAAATTATTCCAGGTACATCGGCCAATACGAACACGATGTTTTAGTGCAAGCTAGGATGTCCGAATTTTGGATGGAGTTAGCGCAGTACGATAGCCGGCTTGAACGGCTAGTTTTTACTGCATCTAAGTCCTTTGCGGAAACTCGGTGAATGTCTTCTTCTGGCCGGCTACCCCCTTGCTGGCCTCATCAATAATCGGTATTCGGGATGCGCTGAAAGGCAGGTGCCTACCGGACTAAGCCTTTTAGAATGTAATAATTTAGTAACCTGACAAAGGACAATAGTCAACCCATAATGGTCATTCAGGCATTTCAGAAAAAACTGAATTGGAATTCATTAATTGCTATTTTGATCCGATTGAAAATTATATATCGGGTTTGTTATGTCGTCTGAATTGCCCCTACTGTTCATCGCCGGATTATTCGGCGGCATGCTTAATTCAATAGCTGGTGGTGGCACTTTTATCACTTTCCCTGCGCTACTGTTTGCTGGTGTGCCACCTATCAGTGCTAATGCAACTAATACCTTTGCTTCCTGTTCAGGCTATATAAGCGGCGCCTACGCTTTCCGAAAGGAATTGCACGCACACTTAAGCGAGCTACCCAAGTATCTTCTGATCAGTCTGCTTGGTGGTATTACGGGTGCTTGGCTCTTGCTGCAAACGCCAGAGTCATTATTTCGTGAGGCCATTCCATGGCTACTCTTGTTCGCAACACTCCTTTTTGCCTTTGGGGCACGGCTGAGTGACATTTTGCGACAGTTTGCTTCCCGTCATCGGCATGCTTCATCTATAGGGAGTTTGCTATTGCTGTTGATGTTGGTTGGGGTGTGCGTTTATGGCGGATTCTTTAATGCCGGACTTGGCATAATAATGCTGAGCTATTTGGTATTGGCGGGTCATACAGATATCAATGCAATGAATGGGCTGAAGCTACTGACCTCTACTTGTGTGTCATTGGCAGCTATAGCATTGTTTATTTACAATGGCGAAATTGTGTGGCTTGAAGGGAGCATGGTGCTTCTTGGAACAATGACGGGTGGCTATATTGCTGCTCGTATTTCCCGTCAAATATCTCAGGTGTACGTAAGAAACTTTGTGACCCTTGCCGGCGCCAGCATTACGTTGTACTTTTTCTACGATATTTATGTTGTATAGAGATGTCGCCTGTTGAATGTCCGTTTCTAACCGAACTTCACCGTATGCCCCGGCACCAGGCTGTGGCGTTCAGGCTGATTCTGCATAAGACTAAACGACAGAAGTCGTACCCTTCAAAACTTCACTCCCCCTGAATTCAGTTAGTGCAAGCAAGTAGTTTCCCTAATAGAGGACTCCCAAAACGCTTGCTAAGGTATGTACCTGTGTGAGTAGTGAAATTGAATTTCACGGCGAAGGAGAAAAGTCATGAGTTTAAAATCTGTAGTGGGCAATACCTGTACCTGGTGTGCGCTGGCAGCCATGGGAGCGCTGACCTTGCTGACGCTCACTTGGTCGGTGATCCTCATTAGCAATTAATACAGATACAATCGAATCCCCATAGACGGTGGCTTCGGTCGCCGTTTTTGTTTGTGCTGTATGTCCGTATCTGAATCGATGTGGGCACATCAAGAAGTTAACTCCTTGCCAAATGGCTGGCAGAAGCTATTACCATCCTCCAATCACCTGCGCGGCATCTGCATCCTCTCGCTGAGCGAAAATCGCTGGGTCCCGCAACGCGCGGCTCAGTCACTCTCGGAATCCCGGGACAGGGCAGTCACGGCAAAACTGGAAGGCAAGATGCGGCGTTACCTGGAGAAGGTCCGGCAAAACGTATCCGCCGGGACCGAGAAAAAACTCTTCAACAGTCTACCCGTGGCCTACCATGAGCCGCTGAAAATGGCGATTGCCTGGGCCAGACGGAGGAACCAGGTCCCGGCAAACCATATGGGAGAGGACATTTTTTACATCATGTGTATTCGATTCCTTGTACCCTGTTGATGGGGAGTGTTTCACCCTCCCGTCCAGTCATCGACCCTACCGCCAGACATATCAGATAGTACGAATTATCAGGAACGACAGTCAGATTTCATGCTGTCGATGCTGTTCTGTGCAGCATCCCGTAGTTGCGCAACAGCTTCATCGTCCTTAGCACGGGACCCGGTGAGGTGAACTAGCCAACAATAGCGTTGCAGTGCGCGTTCCCGGTTGCCCGCCGTGCTGTCGCGGTCCGCGCGCACCAGCACGAGCTGCAGAAAGTTGGAGTCAAACTCCGAGCTTACGTCGTTGTAGGCGACCTGCTCGATTTTCGGCTTACCCGGCTGCCCGGATTTTGCCGTCGGTTGTGAGGGCACCATGCCCGGACCGGTGCCCTTGCTGCCGTTCGCGGCGCGCGCCGGAATCTTATACTGACTTGCGAAGCTGTCGATCACCGAGTCGGCGCCCGACCGCGCGAACGCCGTGCGCGTCTTCGTGATGTCGTACGCATACATGAGATTGCGTCCGCCGGTGCCGGGGGCACTTGCCTCACCGGGCCTGGCCGCGGGACCAGGCAGACCGGCGTCTCCGCCGGTTGCACTCATCTTCAGTATGGGCCTGTCGGAACCCGTGAACCGGATACATATCGCGCCGCCCTGTCCGCCGGCGCCGGGTTGGCCGGGCGCCCCGGCCGCACCACCCTGGCGGGCGTCGCCGCCCTTCTGACCGGCCGCCCACGACACGTATCTTTGCAAGCCCGCATTTTGCAGTACGCCACCTCCATACTTGCCTTTCGCCGGCCATTTCGCCTTCAAGAATACGCCGTCGACGCCGTCCACTTTCACCGGTTGGGTGCCATCGCCGCCGCGTTGGCTGTTTCCACCCTTCGCCCCGTTGGCGGCTATCTCAAAAGCCGCCTCGGCGCAATCCATGACGATCGACACCTGGCCGGCGTTTTGCCCGTCGCCACCGGCCTGCCCAGGGCGGCCGTCCGGTGCTGTCGGAGAACCGTTCAGTTCCGGGGAAGGGGCTTCCGGGTCGAAGTCGGGCACCCCCGGGCACCCGGATACGTCGAGCATGGCAGGACGGTCCTGGACGGGGTGCGGATCGATGCTGCGGGCATAGATATCGATCCTGCGGCCCGGCAAGTGGACATGGCCCTCGATCCGGACGGTGTCGGCGCAGATGACGATTCGTTCATATTCGGGAGGAAAGACGGCTTCGAGGTCGTCATCCTCGCTCAGACGGATTTCCGCAACGCGCTTCATTAATACTCGAGGTTCTGTACTCATAGCGTGATGACTGTCCGGAAAAGCGCTTCCTTCTCTGCGCCAGCACCAAGCATCCGGGGACGCATCGGCATCGCTGTACCGATGAACTCGAGGGCAATCCCTGTGATCTTCGACGGATCCAGATCGGGATTGAACTGCTTTGGCAGACTAATTATCCAAGTGGTGAAAGCCGTAGGTTCGAAGAAGTCACCCTCGACGTCGTTAGCGTGCAGTGTTATGCGAACCGGCTCCCCCCAGTGGTCGTGCTCACCACCGTTCGGGTCCATCTCGTAGCGGAAGGCGCGCTGCAGCGACCAGGTCGAAAACTCGAACTCCTTCCCGCGCAGCCGATCGAGGTAATCGCCCGGGGTACTGACCGCGATGTGGAACTTGCTAGCCCCGATCTCGCCCTGCAGCCAGACCCGGATATCGCGTACGCGGATCCGATCGAGGCCTTGAAAATTGCCCGGATCAACCACCCAGCTCAGCGACCCGGTTTGCTGCAGCGGCGTAAGGGATGCCAGGTCCCGCTCGACCGGCCCATCGGGACCCCAGTCGCTGATGGCGCCCCTCTGTTGCTTGGCATCCACCAACGCCTGCTCGATGTCGGAAATCATGGTCGCGAGATCCGCAGCACTGCTGGCGATGCTCGGCGTGAAGCTGGGCTCGAGCAGCGCATAGTAGCGGTAGGCATCGGAAAGATTCTCGATGGCGTGTATCAGCCGGAACTTCAAGCGGTCACGCAGCTGCCCGTAATAACTCATTAGGACGGAACCGGGGCCTCGTTTCGCGTCCAATTCGTCGATACGCGCCACCATTTGTTTGAGATCCGCCTCGTCGCGAAGCGTCTGCCAAAGACGCTGCTGAAAAATCTGCTGCGAGCGATCAAGGTTGGCCTGCGTGGAGACCAGGTCCTTACCGCGAATACCGAGCTTCTTCATCGCCGCCAAATACTCTTCAGCCCCCGGGATTCCCTGCTCCAGCGCCGGCTGGAAGGCGCCATCCAGGGTGACCATAAACTCATCCCAGTCGGCGGCGCTCATTACGTCCTCGGGAGAGAGCGGTTCCGGCAGCTTCTTGGCCGCAGCCTCAGCCCGTTTTCTCGCTTCGAGAGGGTCGTGAATCGACTCGAATGCACCCTTGAGCAACGCGTAGTAGCCCTGGATTTTCTTGATGGCATCGAGCAGCTTGGCAACCAACTTTATCAGTTTGACCAACCGGTTTACTTGCTCCGCCGTCTTGGCTCCGGCAGCCGCCACCTCTGCGGCGCCTCCAGCCGCAACCCCCGCGCCCGCCGGACCGGTGAAGCAGACCAGAGCAATACCGGTGCCCACCGCCAGAACGCCAACGGCAATATTAAAGAAAGCCTTGCGCTCCAGTTCGGCCTTTTTCGCCTTAATACCCTCATCAAAGGCTTTCTGCTTCGCGTCTATCTCGTCGCCGCGTTCCGCGAGCTTTTTTTGTGCGAGGTCGGTCGCATCGGCAGCGAGACCAGCTTCCTCGCCCGCCTGTTTCAGCAGTTGGTCAGAGTACCGCTTTGCCGCGCGGTAGTGCTCGAGCAGGTTGCGGGCCGCCTGTTTCTGATCGTCGATGCTGAGCCCGCGGTTAAACAGGTTCTGATACTCTTGCTCCACTGCTTGCAGCGCGGTCTGGGTGATCTGCGCTAGCTTGGCGTACTCCTTCAAACGTAAATAGGGCACGAAGCGTGCCGTGCCGCGTGGCGTCCGCAGGAATGCCGCATAAGCGCGGGCGTCGCTGCTTAGCAGTGGATCGCCCCCGGTCCGCCCGACCCAGTCCGCCATCCGCAACGGGAGATCCCTGTTCCTCACCGGGTCGGGATCCGGGCTGTAAACGAGGCGCTTGGCGGCGTTTAGTTCGAGTTGTCCGGTAAGCGCATCGCCTGGACCAGCGGTTGCGATTTCCTCGATGTGGACGCAACCGTTGGATTCGATACGGGCGGCCACACCGCCACCGGCCAGTTCGCCGGTGAGGTCGTGAGGCACGTTGCCAACCGTGAGAGGAAGGCGTGCAGCCTTATCCCCGAAGGCCCACTGGTCCGCGTAGATCTCGATGCAACAGCCAGGGTCAGAATTGTCCGGCGACTGGATTCCGAGCGTGGCATTTGCGCCGACCTCGATCCGGCGTGCGTGAAGCGTCACCGCAGGCAATCGAAATGACAATGCACCTTCAATGCGTAGCACGTCCACGTAGACGGCTACGGCGTCGGTCGGGTACTCGCGGGTCGGGAGCACCTCGTCAAGCTCTTCGAGTCGGAGGAAGAAGCCGCGCACTATGGAGGGGCGCGACCAGTGAAAGTCAGGATCATCCGCCAGCGGCAGCAAACCACCGGAAGCAGGGAGGATCGATGTCCAGTCCGGAAAGCTGCCCATTATGTCAGGTTCCAGCATTACGCGATGTGTGCAGCAACGCCGGTATATTGCCCGTCTTTAGCGTTTGCCGTGGTGGAATATCTGCACAACAGTATGCTAGTGTCTTTTGGTCGGTTGGGATGAAACTGAGGGAATCTGCGCTGCGTAGCTGGTTTCTGTAAATTGAAGATCTCGTCTACGCTCATAAATCACTTCCTTTTGAAATACGCTGGAATCCGATCCCCGGCTCGGATCGGGTTCGCGGCCGACACAGTGTAGTCAAGTTTGGCTCAGCGTGGACTCGATTACTAGCGTACGACTGATTACCCGCAATATGGGTGTCAGTCAGATTGGGCCCCGATTGGCTCGGATTGATAATGAGACTCGACATGTATATTGTGGAGAATAGTCAATGAGCTGTGCAACCATATTAGAAGATTATGTATTTGACTATGCGGACCCGGCGGGGCCCGTATAATCGCTGTTGGAGGCAATTATTAAATGGATCAAATATACAAAATCTTTGGTGCTGCGCCATGGTCGAATCAAAAGGTTAATAAGCCTGTTCAATTTCTTGCCTGGGTTTTAACTATCTGCGGACTATTGGCAGTCTTTTCGATTATATTGTTTAGTTTTAAAGAAGGCATAGCGAAAGACAAACTGCTTTTCTATCCCGGTCTGGCTGCAGCGTTAATTTATTATCTTCTTATATTTAGTTATGTCGCTGTAAAAGGTAAAGCACCATCAGGTTGGTTACCATGGACCTGGTATCGCCCCAATCCCTCATCGAGCCAATCAAGTACGCCCGAACAAAGCACGGACCTGGGTGCTGCGAACAACAGCGCGGTCATCCGCCGTTAGCTGTGCAACCTCTTACCGGTCGGTCAGTTCGTGTGATTGCTTACGGCTACATTGGTCGAAAATGAAACCCACGCCCAAGCGGGGCCATGTTATCGTCTTTAGGCTTCGATTTACCCTGAACCGTCATATAGGCATATATTAAATTCGCCACCTGCCTGGGCTCTATTTCCTTATTGTTGGCCATGGACCATATTTCTGTGGCTTGTTTGTCACCGGCTTGCAGCAAGCCAAAAAAGCCGGTGACTTTTTTCATATCTTCCGGGTCCAAATTCAGCAATTTGTGTTCGATTTCCGGGGGGAGATTACTCATGGCCGTGCCTCCTTCACTCGCGCCATAATCGATTTGTGCAAGGTGTTCAAATTCTTGATCTTGCGGCACAAGGCCCAATCAACATAGTACCTGTTTTCAGGATTCCGCTTATCGAAGTCATCGCCGATCATGGCTAATCCCAACCTGTGGTGTGATTTTGAACCACCTGCATCACAAGCGCAAGTAAGTTATATCCTGCGGACATCCGCCGTGTGATTTACACCGCCAACGCCATCGAGGCGGTGCATCGACGGTTCCGCAAACTGACCGTAATAAAGGGGCATTCCCCAACAAAAACAGTGTGATGTAACTGCGTTACATGGATATCCAGAATGCCCCGAAGAAATGGATCATACCCGGCAAGAACTGGAATTTGACACTGTCCCCTCCTGCCTTGCCCACCGCATAATCTCAATTGCGTTGAGCGAGCACCGGTGGCAATACGACCTTTGCAATGCGTTTGGTCAGTGTGTAGATTCGCCGCATCTGATCCACAAACGACATCTCGATCCGCACTAGCTCGAGGTAATCCGGATCGTCCACGGTCAATCGCTCCGCCTTCCGGGCCAGCAACCGCTCCGAGTGCTCCCGTATCTCGTCCTTCATCGTTAACACGGATTCTGCTGCCTGCTGATCATTGTCACGGATCGCCTGCACCGTAAACTCCACGGACTTGACTATCGCAGTGTGGAGGTCTATCAGCATCTTTCGGGTTTCCTCTCCCGGCGCGGTTTTCAGATCAACCAACTTGTGCCCCAGGGCAACGAGATCAGTCTCGATGACATCCGCCAGGCTCTCCATATTGTCTATGGCCGTCATCAAATCCTGGAATTCCAGGCTTTCCTCTTCGGTGAGTGATCCCTGGCGAATCTTCGCAAGGTAATCGAGTATCGCTACCTCCAGGATATCCACTTCATCATCACGACGTGCGATCTCGGTGAAACGCTTTATGTCGCGCTCCCTGAATGCCGGCCTGATGTCCTGCAGCATGCCAAGCGTTATTTCCCCGACGCGCCCCACTTCCAGGCGCACCTGTTGAAGTGCCACCGCCGGTGCCGCAAGGGCCGCTTCTTCCAGGAATTCAGGCTCGATAATGACATCTTTGCGGGGAGCGCGTTCGCGCACCAGCCACTCCGCCAGGCGTGCGAACCAGCCCGTGAAGCCGATGAACAACAGGGTGTTGACGACGTTGAAGAAGGTATTTGCGTTGGCAATCTGGCGAGGCACTTCCGCTGCCGCCTTGGCCGCACCCTCCATCCCGGAGCTGGATGGCGAGATCCAGATTGCGATATCCACGAGAAGCCAGATCAGGGGCAGCCACAGCAGAACGCCCACAACATTGAAGGCGACATGCACGACCGATGCGCGCACCGCCTGCGTGTTTTTACTGCTGAGGATGCCCATCAGTGCAGTGGTCACCGCCGTGCCGATGTTGGCACCGAGTGCGAGGGCAATACCTGCGGGCAGTCCGAGCAGTCCCTCACTGGCCATGGCGATGGCGATACCCACTGTGGCGGCGGATGATTGCACGATAGCTGTGAACACCGCCCCTGCGAGAATGCCCGCCGCCGGCTCTTCCAGACTCTTCAGAATATCCAGAAAGGGTTCATGGCTGCGCAGCGGTGTCATGGCATCGCCCATCAGCCCCATGCCGTAGAATA
>Ga0265303_10002985_pt1 | contig 10563 bp, 8 predicted proteins | sample Helome_2_FD_192494 | JGI IMG/M metagenome (GOLD analysis project Ga0265303, IMG submission 192494) | Marine sediment microbial communities from subtidal zone of North Sea - Hel_20160317 (Illumina Assembly) | ecosystem: Environmental > Aquatic > Marine > Subtidal zone > Sediment ... | reverse complement strand
GGATGCCCTGCGGCCTCGGGCGGTCATTCTCCCCTATTTGGGGGTGGGATCACAATGCCACGCGCGATTCTCTTCGTCGGTCATCTTGAAAGCGAAAGGTTTCAGCCAATCAGGCCTGCCAAGCCCTCGATCAATTGGGCACGGCTGATGGGTTTGGTCCAGCGGGCGTCGAACGCCGTGGCTTGTATGGTTTCACCGCCGTCACCCGGTGTGCTGGCACTCAGGGCCACGATCGGCTTGCGAAAACCGTCTGCGCGCAGGTGTGTCGCGAGGACGGCACCGTCGTCGCTCCCAAGGTTGAGATCCAGCAATACGGCATCCGGTGATGCTCGGCGCACAATGTCCAGCGTGCCGGCTGCATCCTGACTGGTCACGACGTTCAGGCCTGCGGATGTGAGGTACAGGCGCAGTAGCTCCAGCAGATCGGAATCATCATCGGCCACCACGACCTTCTTGCCGCTTAATGTGCCGGGTTCGGCTGCCCCACCGCCTTTGACGGTCGTTGCCTTGATGCTGAATTCGAAGCGCGACCCGCTGCCTTTCTCGGTGTTGAGCTTTATCTCGCCACCCATGGCGCGTACCAGTGTCTGACTGATCGCCAGCCCAAGCCCCGCACCTTGTGCCCGCATGCCGTCGCTGCCCTGACGGAACGGCTCAAAGATACCTGCGGCGTCTGCTTCGGCAATGCCTGGTCCGGTGTCCGAGACGCTGACCTGCAGGCGTTCTCTATGCCAGGCGAATTCGACGCTCACGCCACCCTGCTGGGTGAACTTGATGGCATTGCCTACCAGGTTGATCAAGACCTGTTTGAGCCGGGTTGCATCCAGCCAGAGGCGCGGTGGTATCTCCGCATCGAACCACCAGGCGAGCGAGAGCTGTTTTTGTCGGGCGAGAGGGCGTAGCAGTTGTTCGATCTCATCGCTCATCTCCTGCAGGTCGCAGCCGCTCGGATTCAACGTCAGCTGGTCGATCTCTATGCGCGCCTGGTCGAGCAGGTTTTCGATCAGGTTCAGCAGGTAACGCGCACCACGTCCGATGGCATCCAGATGATGCTGCGCCTCTTTGTCGTCCGCCCGGATCTCGCGCAATTGGTCGCTGTAGCCGATCACCGAGGTGAGCGGGGTGCGAAATTCATGCGACATGCGCGCAATGAAGCTGCCTTTCAGCCGGTTGGCCTGTTCGAGTTCGCCGATCAGCTTTTCGCGTTCGTCGCGCAGCAGTTCGAGATCATGCGCGGCCTGCTGGCGTGCCTGCTGTTCGGCGTGTTCGGTGCTTGCATCCAGCAGCGCGACGGCCCAGCCCCCTGGCAGCCGCAACACGTGTATATGACAGACGCAGGATCCAGGCAGCTCGACGAAACGCCAGGCCTGGGGTGTCTTGTCGTCCGGATTGGCAGTAGCCAGCATGGAAAGCTTCTGGTCCATCGACAATCCTGGCTGCAGATCGTCGAAGCCGTAACGGTACCCGTCCCCGCGCGCGCCCAGCAGGCGCAAGTCGTCGTCGATTTCCAAAAAGAGGGGGCGGGTCTGTCTCGCCAGCACCTGGTTGATGTGCCGGCTGATCAGCTGCAGTCCTTCAGTCATGCTTCGTGAACCAGTTGGGCGCCGAGCCGGGTGAATGCGGTCTCCACGCCCTCTCCGCTCAGGGCGCTGCTCTCACTTACCGACCAGCCGCGAGACTTCAGTCCGGTAATCAGGTCGTCGTTCAAGGCCCACTGGTCGCTCAGGTCCGCCTTGTTGAGCAGCACGCTGAAGGGAGTCGGGCCCAGTTGTTTCTCTACCGTTCCCTGAAGTTCGATGGCGTTGTCCAGGGTTGCCGGTCGGGTGCCGTCGATCACCAGCAAGTAACCGGATGCGTCGCGCAGGTAGCTGGTGTCTATGCGTGCGAACGCGCTCTTGCCGGCAATGTCCCACAACACCAGTTTGAGCCGGTCACCCGAAGGCAGACTGATTGTCTTGGTATCGATCTTGACCCCGAGGGTTGTCAGGTAGCGATCGTCGAAAGCATTGTGAATGAAGCGCGATACCAGACTGGTTTTGCCCACCGCGAAGTCACCGATCATGCAGATCTTGCGGGCCTTCATTCCTTCGTGTCGGGTATATCTGCCGACTGCTCAACCCCGAGCACCCGAAACTCGACGCGCCGCATCCGGTCGTTTCGTCCCTCATGGCTCGGTGCTTGGGGGATCCCCCGCAGACTGAAGCCGGGCATCGGTACGTCGTAGGCTGCCAGCGATTGCGCCACCCGTGCTGCGCGTTCACGGGCAATGAACTGGTTCTGCTGCGGCGTGCCGGTCCCGTCGGTGCGGCCGATGATCTGCAGCTCCAACGCCAGCTGCATGTCCTGTGCATGCTGATGTGCCTCACCGATCAAAGCGGCTAGCGACTCGATCTTGGAAAGTTGCAGTTCATCCAGCTCAACCCCACCGGCAACCGCAAACTCGACGGTGCTGGATTCGATCATTTCGATCAGCGCGGTGAGGCGTTGCATCTCCAGCGGCTTGAGTCTGTCAAAACGCAGGCTGTTCAGGCCGGCCATCTGGGGGGCCGTCGGCAGCGAGTCGATCCAGGCCAGGGGGGCCTCGCCGGTGATCTCGGCGTGACCATCGGCGACACTGATGGTCACCGGTTCGGGCGGTTGAAGCAGTTCATTCAACTGGTGCTGAATATGCGCATCCAGATCATCCAGCCCGGTGTCGTCGTAATGCGCCACACCGGGTACCGTGGTGGCCAGCAGGGCGGCACGCGTGATCCATGCGGCCGGGGCGGAGCCGGTCGCGGTCAATATTCCGCTGCGATCGAGCTCCAGTGTCACGCTATCCGGAGGCGCCAGACGTTGCTGCGAGCGTTTCATGGCGGCGGCGTGATCGGATGACTGAAAGCCACGGAAGCTAAGGCTGTAGTCGCCCGTTGAAAGGCCGCTTGCGGCGAGCACACTGTCTGGGCTTGGTGTGAGCGGGTCGTGCAGGCCCTGCAGTTGCAGTCGTCCGTCGCTGACCTGCCAGTCGGTCACCAAGATGCCTGGTGCGCTCGAAAGTGTTGCCACGGCCGCAGTCTGCAGCGCCTGGTGCTCGGCGGCCGCCTGCCGTGTCTGCCACTGGCCGTATCCCCACCAGGCAAGGACACCTGCGATGCTGAACAGGATCAGCAGCAGTGGCCAGGGCAACGGCTTACCGGACTCCGGCGCGGCCTCGGTGCGCAGGCACGGCTCCATAAGCGGGGCCACCGGGGTGGCCTGGGCCGGATCGCCGTCAAAGCCTTCGAGCAGCGCCGGATGGCGACGGTGGATCTCTTCGAGCACCGCGGCCAGTTCATCACGCAGGCCGACCGGGGGCACGCCGCGGATCGCGCATGCAAGGTAAGCCTTGGGTCCATGGATCAGCCAAAGGGTGTGATCACCGACGTTGACGGTCTCGAGTCTCGAGTCTTCGCCTTCCTTGTCCAGGGTGTCGTGGGTGAAATCCCGGATTGCTGTCAGCATGGCTGAAACGGCGTCGGCGTCGCTTGTGTGCGCCGGGTCCTGGCTCAGGTGCTGAATCAGCAGGCCACTGCCGCCCTGGATCAGGAACGCGTCTTCAACCCGGTAGCGCAGCGTATGCCGCAGGACGATCTCGGCGAACGGGACCCCACTGCGCGCGGCCTCGATGCGCCATTTCATGCCCTTGACGGTCAGGCTGTGTTCGAGGCCCTGATTGATTTGCTGCACCAGCTCGCGCATGGCCTGGGTGATGGAGCGCCGGATGGCGGGACCCATTACCGGGTACAGGATGTCGGCGAAAAAGCCCGGGTTGCGCTTTATCGAGCCCTCGATACATTCCGACACCGGCATTTCGAACGACCGGGTGAGCTCACGCGGTGAGTTCTGGTACGCCCTGTTGAGCGACGAGGGCAGCGATTCGGCGACCCGCAGGTTCTGGACCTCGGGATCGCGCGACTCTTTCTCCAGGCGCTGGATAGCTGTCTGTTCCGGGCCGACCAGCAATGCCTTGAGCGTCGCAAGGGCACTGCTTTCGTCATTCGCTGCCGGATGCGGCGGTTTGTTTTCTGCGCTCATTTGGCGGATGGACTGCGCAGCTGACGCGCCAGACCCTCGAACAGCTCTGCCAGCTGCGAACGATCGGCGTTGTCCTGTTGCAGGCGATCCAGCGACTGTGAGTGTTCTGTCAGCGACTGGCCGAGTCTGTGCGCGGTATCCTGCAGATCACCGTCGAGCAGAGTGATCCTTTCGTCGGCCTTACCCAACAGCGCGCGGAGTGCGTTATCGAGGCCGTCGAGTGCGGCCTGCTGCTGTTTGCCCTGGGTCGCCAGCTCGTGGCGCAGCCCGGCCAGCGCCTTGTCGATGCGCTGGTCCAGCAGCACGCTTAAGGCGGCTTCCTGTTCGTTCAGTCGGGACTCGATACGGTCTATCCGGTTCGCGGTCTCACGATTTTGCTCGCCAAACAGGATCTCCCGGATCTGTGCCATGCTTTGTTCGTCTACAGACTCGCTGCTGACACGATTAAATCCGATTTTGTCTGCCATGTTATTGATCCCACCATGATTTTTTAGAATTATCATTTGCAGATTAGCAATAATTTGGCTGACTTTGAAAAAAAACCCGCTCCAGAGGAGCGGGTAGAGAGTACGCCGAGGGAGGGACATCCACCCGACGTTCACATCGACTCAGCGTCGGTGTTCACATCACTTTCAGGCTACGCAGCGTTTTTATGGTCAGCTGACCGGAGGCCAGGCCGTTTGCCTTTTGGTACGAGGTGACAGCATCCATCGTGCTTCTACCGAGAACGCCATCGGCGGCCCCCGGGTTATGTCCGGCGTTGCGCAGCGCCATCTGCAGTTTGCGCACGATGTCCGGCGAGGTGTTGGTTTCGCACAGGATCGGGCGCCATTCGAGGTGACCCTCGGATACCAGGACCTTGTCGCTGACGTCCTGGTACTCCGCCGGAATCTCGATGCGGCGCTCAGAGGCTTTTTGGGCCAGCTTGCGCACCTTGACCGTCTTGTACTGCTCCGGAATCTCGACCGTCACCGTCTTGGCCGGCTCGACCACGACACGGCGCTTCACCATTTTGTATTCCGCCGGAAGTTTAACTTCGCGCACGCTGGCCGGGGTCTTCACGACCCTCTTGGTCACGGTCTGGTACTGTGCCGGAACCTCGATCAGACACATGATCTCGCCGGTGGCGTTGTCGATGCGTTCGATCGGACCACGGCCTTTCTTCCAGGTGGTGTAGGCATCACGCACCAGAACCTTCTCCTGCGCGTTCTCATACACGGCCGGCTGCTCGATCAGCTGGGTCGAGGCCTCTTTGACCAGCACCTGCTCCTCTTTCCAGCCGTACTTGGCCGGGATCACCTTGAGCTGCTGCGAGGCCTCCTGGGCCAGCACGCGCTGCTCGACCCACTCGTAACGGGCCGGCGTAGTCTCCACCCGCTCACCGGCTTCGCGCTTGAGCACCGTCTTGGAGACCGGCTTGTACTTGGGCTCTACAAAGGCGCGTGCGTAACACTCCCCGGGCTTGGCCGCAGGTGGCAGCAGGCTGCCGGAACCGCCTTGGCCCTGCAGCGACGCAATGCGCTGATCGCGGCTGCTGACCGACTGCTCCAGGCCGGCCACGCTGCTACGCAGCTCGCTGTTTTCCTTTTCCGCGGTCGCCAGGCGTGAAGCCAGGTCGTCCTTGGGTTGGGTCGATGTACAGCCGCCAAGTACAGCCGAAATGGCTGCCGCGGCGATACCGAGTTTCATTTTTCTGTTCATGGCATATTCTCCTCGGGCTTGGTGCAGTAGGTCGGTCCCAACATTGTTGGAGTCCCCCGACATCGGGTGATTTCCCCCCGGTCTTCCGGGCTCTGCAGGCCAGCGCGTTCTGTTAGTTATCAAGCTTTCGGCTTGGTCTAGGATGCTGAAGCGCGGTAACTCACTCGCGACAACACACAAGTACGGCTAACACTCAGCACTTGCTGTGCCAGTTTGTCTGCAAAGGGGAAAATCGGCTCTTAATACCAATTTAAATCAGTCACTTATTTTTCTTTTTGCTTTTCCTGGGGGACTATCCGGGAGCCGGCGTGGTGGGGGCGGGTAGAGATTCGCGCGGCCGAGCAGATAAAACTGTCGGGTCCGCCCGACGTTTGCCCTGCTGAGACGTGGCGGCGGAAGACTGCTCGCCAGGCCTGGGTCGATTTTCGGCAACTGCTCAGACGTAATCGATGCGCACTGAACGCAGGAAGACGTCATAGTTCTCGAGTGCGGCGTCGACCGCCGCGGCATCCTGCTGTTCTGCGGCGGCCTCAAGTGTCTGGGCGATATCCCCGAGCCGGCCGAAGCCGTAGCTGGCGGCGCTGCCGCGGATGCGATGCGCCATGCGCGACAGCAGGTAGAAATCATTGTTTGCCTGCAATTGACGGGCGAAAGCCAGGTCAGACCAGCGGTTGCTAAGGTACTGCGGGATCAGGTCCGCCAATTCGGCGTCGACTTCGACAGTGGGGCCAGCAGTATTCATCGGCGGCTTCCTGGGTTTGGTCGTATCCCCGAAGCAAACTTCAAGCCAGCCTTTCAGGGTTGGCATCCGCATAAGGTTTCCTTTTGTCAGCTGTTGCGCTGCCGGAAGGCTTCCGGTCGCAGGCAATGGCGGCTCAGCAGGTTATAAAATTCGGTCCTGTTCCTGCCAGCGATTTTTGCTGCGACCGTGACATTGCCTTTGGTAGCACGCAGCAGTCCCGCGATATAGCGCCGCTCGAAACTGTTTTTGGCCTCGTCCAGGGTAGGCATCCCGAGGGTTTGGTCCTGCAGGGCCTCGATCACGAGCGATTTGGGTATCAGTGTGCTGTTGCTCAACACCACGCAGCGTTCCACCACGTTTTGCAGCTGGCGGATATTGCCCGGAAAAGGCGCCTGGATGAGTGCCGCCCTGGCCTCTGGTGCAAAGCTCCTGACCGGTTCATCGCTGCGTTCAGCCAGGCGTTTGAGAAAGAACTCGAGCAGCGCCGGTATATCCTCGGCACGCTGGCGCAGCGGGGGGACATGCAGGGGGACGACATTGAGCCGGTAGTAAAGGTCCTCGCGAAACAGCTTTTGCTCGACCATCTCCGCCAGGTCCTGATGCGTGGCCGAGATTACCCGCACGTCGATCTTCACCGAATCCAGGCCACCGACCGGACGTACGGAAAAGTCCTGCAGTACACGCAGAACCTTGGCCTGCAAAGAGAGTGGCATGTCGCCGATCTCATCCAGAAAAAGCGTGCCACCATCCGCCGCCTGAAACAGGCCCGTGTGGCGTGAGGTGGCGCCGGTGAAGGCCCCTTTCTCATGACCGAACAGTTCTGATTCGAGCAACTCACCCGGCAGGGCGCTGCAGTTGATGCTGACAAAAGGCGCCTCGCGGCGGGGGCCAAGTTCATGTACAGCGCGCGCGATAAGCTCCTTGCCGGTGCCGGTCTCGCCGCTGAGCATCACCGTACTGGTTCCAGCGGCAACCCGATGGACCCTGCCGATCAGTTCCTGCATCAACGCCGAACGGTATACCAGTTGCCCTGCCGAGGTCTTCAGATCGCCGGCCTCAAACGCCGGCGGCGGCGTGATGTCGACCGCCTGGGCCACGGCGGACAGGAAGCTTTCTTTGTCGAAGGGTTTTTCCAGAAAGGCCGTAACGCCCAGATGTGCGGCCTCGAGTGCGTCAGGCACACCGGCCTTTCCGCTCATGATCATGGTCGGCAGCACCGGGTCCTGGCGGTGGATCTCGCTCAGCAGGTGGAGCCCGTTCATGTCATCCATGATCAGGTCGGATATCACCAGATCCGGCCTGGTCTGCTCCAGGCTAGCCAATGCCTCGGCACCGCCGTTGGCACTGTCCACCCGGTAGCCGGACAAAGTCAGCCAGCGGGTGCACAGCGCCAGATGATCGCTGTCGTCGTCGACCAGAAGGATGCGGGGCTGACGATTCGGCTCGGTGCTGGTGTTCATGGGGCCTCTGCTGCGATATCCATGGCGCGACTTTAACGACTCGCGGCGTTGCCGTCACCGGACTTCGCCCGCCTTTAGATCCCCGGGGCACCGATCATCAGTGCCTGGCTCGTGTGATGGAGCACCAGAACTCCCAGGCCGAGGGTGAAAATCCCAAGTCCCGCAGTCAGGCCGTTGTGCGCCCAGGTCAGACTGCGTGCCGACCAGCGCAAAGGCAGGCTGACGATGACGGCCAGGGCGGTCATGCCGAAAATCGAACCGGCACCGAAAATGGCGATATAGGCAAGGCCTTCCCAGAGTGACTGCACGCTGCCAAGTGCAAAAACGATCAATGCTGCCGAACCGGCCATGCCGTGCACCATGCCTACGATCAGAGAACGCAATGGCAGCTTCTGCGTGTGTTGATGGTGGTGTGGATCTACTTCGTGCCTGCCGCCGGCGTGGCTGTGGGCGTGAAAATGGGTCTCGGTGTCGTGGCTGTGGACATGGAAATGTACCCGCTTTCGCCACAGGCGCAGTAGAACGTCGGCGCCCAGCAGAATCAGCATGACCCCGACCGCCGATTCGAGCAGCAGTGACACCTGTTCACCGATGATGCCGTCGATCAGCAGCACGCTGCCGCCGACCAGGAGCAGCGTGAGGCTATGGCCGAGGCCCCAGGCGGTGCCCTGGCGTGCGGCGTCGCGCAGGCTGCTGCCCCGGGTCGTGAGGCTGGCGACTGCGGCGAGATGGTCGGCCTCCATTGCGTGCTGCAGGCCGAGGAGCAGGCCGAGTATGAGGATACTGAACATCGATGACTCCGTACCGAGCTTTTGGATTATCTCAATATAATCAGTGGGGATACACTGCGATCGGTCAACGGTATCTGCAGTTGTTGGGGCCGATGGCCGCGAGCGGCCAGGCATGACGCCTAAACTGCCGCGGACCGGAGCATTCGGGCTGCACCGATCAGCGCCTGGCCAAGCGCGATTCCGCCGTCGTTGCTCGGGACCCGGCTGTGGCTCAGCACCCGCAGCTGCCGATCCTCCAGGCCCTGCTGGACGGCTGCAAACAAAGTCCGGTTCTGAAATACGCCACCCGACAGGGCGACGGTATCCAGGCTTTGCTCCGTGCACAGTTGCCCGGCGCAGTCGCAGATGGCGGCGGCCAGGCCGTTGTGAAAGCGTGCGGCTATGCGTGCCTTGTCAACACCCGCGGCGAGGTCGTCGAGCAGGGCGCTCCACATCGGAGCGACCTGGATGACGCGGTCCTGCATTACCAGCGGGTAACCGAGCGGCTCGTCACCGGCCCTGCGGGCCAGCTGTTCCAGCTCGATCGCGGCCTGACCCTCGTAGCTGATCCGTTCGCGGCGCAGACCCAACGCTGCGGCAACAGCGTCGAACAATCGACCGCAGGAGCTGCTGAGCGGCGAATTGAGTCCGCGATGGAGCATCTGCTCGAATGTCTGCAGGGGGCGGGTTTGCAGCCAGTGGGTCAACTCCAGTGAAGGCCAGCGCCGGCATACCTGTTCCCAGCCGATCTGGGTGCACAGGTGCGCCCAGGTGTTGCGCCAGGGTTCCAGCAGGGCGCGGGTACCGCCGGGAAGCGGCACCGGCGGAAGGTGGGCGAGGCGTTCGAACCCCTGGTAGTCGGCGCGCAGAAATTCGCCGCCCCATAGCGTGCCGTCGCTCCCCATGCCGAGGCCGTCGAGTGCGACGCCCAGCACGGGTCCGGCTTCCCTCGGCCGGCCACTGTCAGCCATCACGCTGGCGATATGCGCATGGTGATGCTGCACGGCATGCAGTTCGATCCCATCGCGCCCGGCCCAGTCGTGGCCAAAGCGCGTGCAGCGATAGTCCGGGTGCAGGTCGACCACGAGCGCCTGCGGTTGGTGTTGATACAGCTTGCGGTACAGCGCCAGGCCGCGTTCCCAGGCATCGCTGGTGCGAGCATCCTCGAGATCCCCGATGTGCTGGGAAACGATCGCCTGACCGTCGCGGATCAGGCAGAAGGTGTTTTTCAGCTCGGCACCCAGGGCGAGCAGTGCCGGCGCCTGCTCAAAACCGGTGGGCAGCGTGAACGGGGTGGGTGCATAGCCGCGCGCGCGCCGAATCAGGCGTTCCCTGCCGGCATCGACGCGGACCACCGAATCGTCCACCCGGTTGACGATCTCGCGATCATGCAGTAGCCAGTAGTCAGCGATCTCATGCAGGCGACGGCCGGCATCACGATTGTCGGTGCACTGGGGTTCGTCGGATCGGTTGCCGCTGGTCATCACCAGCGGGTAGCCGGGCCGGGTCCGCTGCCAGTCATCCAGCAGCACGTGGTGCAGTGGACTGTAGGGCAGCATGAAGCCGAGCATGCCCTGATTCGGCGCGAGCTGTGCTGCCAGTGCCGGTCCGTCGTCCCTGCGCTCGGCCAGAACGACCGGCGCGGCGGTGCTCGCCAGGAGTTCGCGCTCCTGGTCGCCGAGTCGCACGAAGCGCTCTATATCAGGGATTCCGGCAGCCATCAGGGCGAACGGTTTATCGTCACGCCGCTTGCGCCTGCGCAGGGTGGCTACCGCATCGGGGTCTGCTGCATCGCAGGCCAGATGGAAGCCGCCGATGCCCTTTATCGCGACGATGT
>Ga0265303_10002984_pt1 | contig 10565 bp, 10 predicted proteins | sample Helome_2_FD_192494 | JGI IMG/M metagenome (GOLD analysis project Ga0265303, IMG submission 192494) | Marine sediment microbial communities from subtidal zone of North Sea - Hel_20160317 (Illumina Assembly) | ecosystem: Environmental > Aquatic > Marine > Subtidal zone > Sediment ... | reverse complement strand
AACCCGGGCCGTGGTCGATGCTGGGTGGGTCCCCTACTCGTATCAGATCGGACAGACCGGCAAGACCGTGAAGCCGAGCGTCTACATCGCCTGCGGGGTGTCGGGTGCGATGCAACACGTTGTCGGGATGAAGGGCTCCAACACGATCATCGCGATCAACAAGGATCCCGACGCTCCGATCTTCGGCGTTGCCGATCTCGGCATCGTTGGCGACGTCCATTCGGTCGTACCCCAACTCGTGGAAGCATTGAAGGCGAGGGCCTAGGCTCGGAGGGCTTCGGAGCTGGTGAACCGGCACCAGCTCGGGTTCAGCTGAGGGCCTCGGGACCGAATGATTCCGGGAGCAGTGAGTCGAGGGACACACTGCGGGGTTCGCCATCCACCGTGCGCATCACCACGCGCTTGACGCCGAACTCGCGCATGACCTGCCTGCAATTGCCACACGGCGTGCAGAGGTCTCCGTCGAGGCAGACAACGGCGACGACATCGATTCGTCGTGCTCCGGCTGCAGCAGCCGTCGTGATCGCATTGGTTTCAGCGCACACTGATGCTCCAAAAGCGGAGTTCTCGATGTTTGCGCCGCTGATCACATCACCCGTATCGGTGACGATGGCGGCCCCAACCCTGAACTTCGAATACGGGGAGTACGACAGCTCGGCGGCCGCAGCTGCAAGATCGAGGAGCGTGTGATCCAGATCGCTCATTCCGCGACCAGCGCTTCCACAAATGCGACTGGCTCGAACGGGATGAGGTCATCCATGCCCTCACCGACGCCGATCAGCTTCACAGGGATGTCGAGATCACGTTCAACCGCGATCGCTACTCCACCGCGGGCGGTTCCGTCGAGTTTCGTCAGCACGATTCCTGTCACCCCCACAGCTTCGGTGAACGCGTGCGCCTGCGCAATGCCATTCTGACCGACCGTGCCGTCGAGTACCAGGAGAACCTCGTCGATCGTGCCTGCTTCTCTGTCCAAGACTCGGATCACCTTCCGGAGCTCATCCATCAGATTCGACTGCGAATGCAATCGGCCTGCGGTGTCGATGATCACAACGTCCGCCTGGGCCTTGGCGGCCATCGCATACGCGTCATAGGCAACCGAGGCCGGGTCTGACCCCTGGTCACCTGAGACCACGGGAACCCCGACCCGATCGCCCCACGTCCGCAATTGGGCATCTGCCGCTGCGCGAAACGTATCCGCCGCACCGAGTACCACGGTATTCCCTTCGTCCACGAGGTGCTTTGCAATTTTGGCGATACTGGTGGTCTTCCCTGTGCCGTTGACACCAACCATGACGACGATCGAGGGGTGCGACGACAGGTTGAGCCCACGGTCAGAACGCTCAAGAACCGATTCCAGCTCTTCCTCAAGCGCCACCCTGGCATCATCACCTGTCGTTGGCTTCCGTTCCTGGACGCCAGCCACGATCTCGGACGCTGTACCAGGACCGACGTCGGCCGCAACGAGGGCATCCTCGAGGTCGTCCCATACCGAGTCGTCCAACGACGCAGCGCCAAACAGTCCCCCGAGCGATGCGGTGAGGGCAGAACGGGATCGGGACAATCGATCGCGCAGCGCGCTCTGCTTGCCCGGCGCTGCTGGCTTCGGTTCTGAGGGAGCCACTGGTGGTGCAGCCTTGGTGATCGATCCGGACGACCGCCTCAGCACAAGCCATATGACGACGCCCACGAGGACGACGGCCACCACCGCCAGGACAATGATCAACGATGAATCCACAACGATCCTCAGTTCAACGGGAGACGCCTGAAGTGTCTAAACGCTAACGGGAGTCATGCGCTTCGAGAGCACCTTCGACGAGTCCCCCGGTTCCATGGTTACGCCGTACAGCACGTCTGCGGCCTCCATGGTCTGCTGCTGGTGCGTGATGATGACGAGCTGCGTATCCCTGCGCAAGGTCTCCACGAGACGCAGGAATCGATGCAAGTTGGCATCGTCAAGGGCAGCCTCGACCTCATCGAGCACGTAGAACGGGCTTGGTCTCGCCCGAAACACGGCAAACAGGAAGGCGAGGGCTGCAAGCGAGCGTTCGCCTCCAGACAGAAGCGAGAGCCTGCCGACCTTCTTGCCTGCTGGCTGCGCCTGCACGAGAACACCGGTGTTCAGCGGGTCGCTTGGGTCGGTGAGGCGGAGGCTCCCCGTTCCGCCAGGAAACACGAGGCTGAAGTTGTCGTGAAAGAGCCTGGCGATCTCATCGAACGCCTCCGCGAACAGGCCTTCCATCTTCTCGTCAAGGGCAGCAACGACCTTCTTGATGTCATCCCTGGACTGATTGAGGTCGGCGAGTTGTTGTTCCAGCTCGTCAACCTCCGCGGCAAGTTCGGCATGTTCGGCTGCGGCGAGCGGATTGATCGGTCCCATACGGCGCAGATCGGCTTCGAGCGCCTCGAGACGGAGGCTCATGTCAACGCCCTCATCCACCTCGGGGATCGGTGCATCGAGTGCATCCCGTTCATCGGCATCGATATCTCGACGCAGCGCCTCGGTTGTTGTCTCAAGTCGAACTCGCAGCTCAGCAAGCTCGACTTCGAGTGCTCCAAGCGCGTCGGCCGACGCACGTCTGCGGTCATCGAGGGTCTCGCGCTCCGTCTCGGCTGCTGCAAGCTCGGTGTTCGCTGCCCCCACCTGCATTCGAAGGTCGCGCTGTCGGGACCGCAGCGTCTCGACGTGGATGGACACAACGGTGACAGCCGACTCCGCCGATTCCTCGATCACACCGAGATTGGCGATGTCCTCTGCGGACTGCGGGAGGAGCGTCAGCTGGGCAAGTTCGGCATCAACAGAGGACAGCCGACTCTCGGACAGCCTCCGGCGCTCCATCATCGACGCACGCTCGGCTGCGATCTCCTCAACAGCTCGGCGCGCATTGTCCCTTTGATCGGCAACGTCCTGCCTGCGCAGGTTCAGCGCATCCCATGCTTCCTGTCTGGCTGCCTCTTCTCCCTCGAATTCAGCGACTCTGGCGCGGAGTCCATCGATCCGCTCCGCCCTGGCGTCGGCAGCGTCGTCAATGGCGCCGATGCGGGCAACCAGTCGATCACACTCCGCGTGTGAGGCAGCCCGGGAGCGGTCGACCATGGCAAGCGCCTCGGTGTACCCAGCAAGCTCAGCCTCTGCAGCCTCGAGCGCCTCGAGCGCCTCGCGCTCTGCAGCTCGGGCTACATCGAAGGCGTGCGTGGCTCCCGTGAGCAAGCTCTCCGCCCTCTTGAAATGACGTTCGGCGATCTCTACCTCGACCCTCGATGCCTCGAGAGCTGCCGGACCCGCACCGTCGGGATGAGAAACGATCATTCCGTGGGCAGTGACAACATCGCCTTCCGGCGTGACGGCGATGATCTGTGGATGTGCGGCCACGACGGTGTGTGCAGTCTTCCAGCCCTCGACGAGGAGCACATTGCCGATGTATGCCTCTGCCAATGACAGGTCAGCACCCTGGCCAAGGCGGTCAACCAGGCGGTCCACCCCGAATTCAATGGCGACGCCAGGAGCGGATGCGTCGTCGGTCGGCTTCGCTGTGACGAAGGCCACACCTCCGGAGCCAGCAGCCTTCACCGCGCCTGCGGCCTCGATGACGGCGCCATCGCTGGAGGCGACATATGCATCGCGCCATTGCCCGAGTGCGGCGTCGACGGCTCCTGCGATGTCAGCAGGGACGTCAAGCGCCGCCACGAGGGCGCCACGTACGCCGTCGCTGCGCTGTGCGATATCGCGGGCCTGTTCATCCACAAGGCCGTCGAGGGCCGATTCGATCGCCTCGACGCGTGCGACGGTGCGAGCGACATCGACCGTGTGCCCAGTGGCATCACTCGTACGAGCTTCCCACTCGACCTGCGTCTCACTCCTCGCCTGCGTGGCGCCCTCATACGTTTGCTGGAGTCCGTGGGTGCGTCCGTCGAGCGACTGGATGGCCTCGTTGAGACGGGTCGTTTCGGATGCCTCGTCTGCGATACGTGCCTTGACAACTTCGATGCGTTGGGCAACCTGGCTGCGCTCCGCAGCGTCGCGCTGGTTCGCCGTCTCGAGCGATCGCAGGTCTCCCCTGAGGTTTGCAACAACACTCTCTGCCGGGAGTTGGATCTGCTCGGCGAGCGAGCGTTCCTCGTCCTCGAGCGTTCTCAGGATCGAGGCCCTTCGATCGGCTTCCTCCTCGATCCTGATGTCGGATGTGTCTGCATCAGCTATGGCGCTGCGCAGGTCCGCCTGCTCCAGCGCGAGGTCTTCTCGCCGCTCATCCGCGCCTTCGGCGCGACTCTCGAACGACCGGCGCCGCTCGCGGGCGACGTTGCCAACGCGATGGAGGCGTTCCCTGACGGTTTCCAATCGTGCAGCAGCCGCGGTATCCCTCGAAAGCGCACCACCCACCTCTCCGGCTTCACCTCGCAGTCGTTCCAAATCGTCCTTGAGACGTTCAAGGCCGGCGTCGGACTCGTTCCGCAACTCCAAGGCTTCTTCACGCTCAACGGCAGCGGTTCCAAGCCGCGATCGGATCGACCTCAGCTCCTCGCCACCGAGGAAGAGGCGGAGTGCCCGCGCCTCGTCCCTCACCGAGTCGTGCCTTGCTGCAGCATTCGCCTGGCGTTTGAGTGGTCGAAGAGACTTTCGCTGCTGCGCGAGGATGTCGTTCAGGCGTTCGACATCGTGGTCGGTACGTTCAAGTCTCCGAAGAGCTCGTTCCCTTCGACTGCGGTGCTTGGTGACGCCGGCGGCTTCTTCGATCACTGCGCGGTGATCCTCCGGCCTGGCGTTGAGAACGTCGCCGACCTGGCCCTGACCGACGAGTACGTGCTGGTTCCGGCCGATGCCCCCGTCGGAGAGGAGTTCCTGTATGTCGAGCAGTCGACACGGAGCTCCGTTCAGCTCGTACTCAGATGTTCCGTCCCGGAATAGCCTGCGCGTGATCGCAATCTCGGTCAGGTCGAGGGGAAGCAGTTCGTCGTCGTTGGCGAACGTCAGCTGCACCTCGGCGCGCGACAGGGCGGGTCGGGTGGCCGTGCCAGCGAAGACAACGTCTTCCATCTTCTCGGTGCGCAGCGACTTCGTCGCCTGTGTCCCCAAAACCCACGCGATCGCGTCGAGGATGTTCGACTTGCCGGACCCGTTGGGTCCCACAACGACGTTGACACCAGTGGAGAAGTCAAGGCGGGTTCGGTCTGCGAACGACTTGAACCCGCGCAAAGTCAGATGTTTCAGTTTCACGGTGTCAGAGGTTACCAGACTGAATTACACGAATGTTGTTTCAATTCGGATCTGGCGAGTGCTGCTTGGTCTCTTCGGTGACACTCCCGACGATGCCAGCGTTGACACCGAGAAGATCCATGCGGCTCATACCCGGCTTCACGTTGGTGAGCTACTGCACGTCACCGGTGCGGATGAGTGCGTCTCTGGCTGCGTCGATCGCCGCAACCTTCTTCGAGCTACCCGTTCCACTGCCGATCACCTTGCCGTCGACGACTGCCGAGGCCTCAAAGACAACCGCATGGTCTGGTCCGGATCGGACGAAATCGAAGTGGACGATCCTCCCCTGCTTCGCCAGGGCTTCCTGAAGCATCGACCTGCTGTCCAAGACACTCGACGAGGCAAGCCTGGATCGAACGATCGGCGTCCAGGTTCGGTCAACGACCCTTGCCGCCTCGGCAAAACCACCGTCGATGTGCACTGCAGCAATCACAGCCTCTACGACGTCGCCGAGAATCGAGGAGCGCTCCCGCCCTCCGGATCGCTCCTCCCCAATGCCAAGCCTGATGGCCTCGTCAAGCTTCCACGATCGCGCGACCCCTGCGAGTGTCATCTCGTCGACCATTGATGCGCGCACCTTGGTCATCGGTCCTTCAGACTCGCCTTCCATCGCGGAGAAGATCAGCTCTGTGGTCACAAGCTCGAGCACGGCGTCCCCAAGGAACTCGAGCCGTTCATAGGAGTCCTCGCCGTTGTTCTCTGCTGTGAATGACGAATGCGTCAATGCGTCGGTGAGGAGTTTGCGGTTGGTGAACCGGAACCCGATCGCTTCTTCGATTGCGTCGAGAGGCATGGTCCGGCTCATCAGTGTGCGGCCGCGTCGATTCCCGCGGTGATTTTTCCGACGAGTCCGCTGTCAGCGCCCTCTGCAGCCATCTCGATCGCGTTGCGCATGGCGATCCTCGATGACGAGCCATGCGCTATGACGACGACGCCCTTGGTGCCAGCGAGGTGGGCTCCGCCGACCGACTCCGGGCTCAGACGCTGCCTGAGTTCCAGGAACGCAGGCATGAGGGCCGCAACATGCTCCTGGTATTCCGGCTTGGCGATCGCTTCCATAATCATCGCCTGGATGGCGCGACCGGAACCTTCTGAGGTCTTGAGGAGGACGTTGCCGGTGAAACCGTCCGTAACGATGACATCTGCGGTGTCGCTGGCGAGATCACGGCCCTCGACGTTGCCGACGAAGTTGATCGTCCTCGACTCCGAGAGCAACGAGAATGCCTCCCGTTCGAGGTCCCTTCCCTTCGTTTCCTCTTCGCCGACGTTCAGCAACCCGACCTTGGGATTCTCCACGTGGCTGTAGACCTGTGACAGAGCGGTGCCCATGACGGCGAACTGGAGGAGGTGTTCGGCTTTGCAGACGATATTGGCCCCAACGTCCATGACGAGGTGGCCGGTCGGATAGATGCTTGCGATCCCTGGCCGCGCAACTCCCGGAAGCCGTCCGATCAGGAAGGTCGCGGACGCCATGGTGGCACCCGTGGAACCGGCGGATACGAGGGCATCTGCATCACCTGCCGCAACCATCTCGGCAGCGACGACGATGGAAGCATCCTTCTTGTCACGTACGGCTCGTGCAGGATCGTCGTTGAAGCCGATGACCTGGGATGCGTGGACGACATCGATGTCGACATCCCGCTCCTCCAGATAGGGACCGAGTATCGAGGAATCACCAACGAGGACGAGGTTGACCCCGTCTTCAACGGCAAGGATTGCGCCTTCGACAATCTCAATGGGAGCGTTGTCGCCTCCCATGGCGTCGACGGCGATGCGCGACATCGGTTGGCTACGCGATTTCGGTGACTTCGCGGCCGTTGTAGGTTCCGCACTCCTTGCACGCACGGTGTGGGACGTGGGGAGCATTGCACTGCGAGCATCGGGCCAGGGTGGGCCGAGCCACCTTCCATTGGGCCTTGCGCCTGCGGGTGCGGGACCGCGACATCTTCTTTTTGGGAACAGCCATGTTGAGAAACCTCTTCTGCTCAGTCCTCGGGTTCGAGGAGGTCCTTGAGGACAGCGAAGGGCGAGCGCGACCCGCCCTCGTCACCCGAGGGGTCCGTATTCAAGTCGTTTCCTGCACTACTCACAACTCCGGGGCAGTCCTCACCACAGGTTGGTGAGAGGGGGAGCGAGAGCAACATCTCATCGCGCAGCATCTGCTCGACGTCGATCTCGTGCCCATCAAGGGGGTAGCTCTCGTCGTCCTCGGCTCGGTCAAACAGGGCACCCGCCGATGCGACTCGTTCGGTCTTGGTGACTGTGAGACATCGGTAGCACGAGTCCTCGGTCACGAACGCGACGCGACCGGTGACCGCAACTCCTCCAGACACGGGATGCAACATGAGGTCGGCGTCGATCGGCTGTGAGGGATCGATCCGACTCAGCTCGATCCCCCAATCGACCGAAGCTTCAACAATCTCAGGGCGAGGAGAAGCGTCACGACCCAGAAGGTCGGCAACGTTGAGCACGAAGGGACTGCGGAGCATTCGGCAACGGTAGTGGTCGGGTCAGCTTCAGGTTCCGGGAACGTCTGGCGCCGGCGGCAGCGCCGTGTGGAGCTCGGCCCGTGCCTCGGTGACGTAGCGATACAGCTCGCCGAGGATGGTCTCCGCCTCTGCCAAGTGGCGTTCGGCGTAGTCCTCTGCTTCGAGGCGGATTCGGCGAGCTTCATTCTCTCCGTTTCGAACCAGGGTATTCGCCTCCTCGACCGCTTCCTGGACGATGTAGTTCTCTGACACCAAGCGCTCGGACTCAGCCTTCGCCTTGGCGAGAAGCTCCATCGCCCGTTCGTTCGTCTTCGCGATGTATGCCTCGCGTTCACGCACCATCCAGCGGGCAGACCTCAGTTCCTCTGGCAATGACTCAGCAGCTTCATGGAGGCGGTCGAGCATCTCCTCCTGGCTCACCATGACGTTGTTCGAGAGCGGTACCGCACGCGCACTCTCGAGCTCGGTGATGAGTTCCTCAAGGATGTCGAATGTCGCACCGGGTACCGGTGGGGACGATGTGGGTGCGTGTTCTTGGTGATCTGTCATCCGATCCGCTCCTTCAGCGCTTCGGCCACCACGGGAGGGACCAGGTCATCGACCGATCCACCGAGGCGGGCAACTTCCTTGACGAGCGACGATGAGAGGTAGCCGTACTCCGGCTTCGTCGCGACGAACAGCGACACAACGTCGCCATCCAGGTGTCGGTTCATTTGCGACATCTGAATCTCATACTCGAAATCGGTGACGGCCCTCAGGCCCTTGACCACGGTCTTGGCACCCATCTCTGCGGCGAAGTCGACGAGTAGCCCGGAGAACGATGCGACTCGGACGTTCGTCCACGACGCACAGCACTGTTCGAGCAGGTCCACACGCTCCTCTGCGGTGAACAGCGGCGACTTGGATGGGTTGTGCACCACGCTCACGACGACCTCATCGAACAAGCCTCTGCAGCGCTCAACCACATCGAGGTGACCCTTGGTCGGTGGGTCGAAACTTCCAGGAACCAAAGCGACGATCACGTCATTGACCTCTCCATCATCGTTACGACAGCGTCACCGTACCGCCGCTCGTCGACACAAGTGAGGAATTCGGGCACAAGCACCTCCGACCTCGAATGTCGGTGGAGCACGACGAGTCCCCCATCGGCGAGAAGCCGTTCGATCCCAGCGAGCACGCCGAGGACTGCACGGTCATCCTCAGCGTATGGCGGATCCGAGAAGACGATGTCGTAGCTCCCGTCGAGCCTGGAGACAGCCGACTCCACCGAGCTGGTCCGAACGGTTCCTCCGAGTCCGATGCGCTCAACGTTGTCCCGCAGGACCTTCGACGCCCTGTTGCCTCGCTCCACAAACACGCACGATGCCGCTCCCCTGCTCAGGGCTTCGAGGCCCATCGAACCAGAGCCGGCATAGAGGTCAAGCACGGCTGCATCGCGCACGCGGCTGCCAATGATTGAGAACACGGACTCCCTGGCCCGACCGGTCATCGGGCGAGTCCCCTCTGGGGGCGCCTTGAGGGTGAAACCCTTGGCCGTTCCGGCAATGATTCGCATCCGCTCCCTCAGCTCTTCGCCAGCCACGACTCGCGGTCGCCCAGGAACAGGCCTACTTCCTCCATCACGCTCTCAACGAAATCGGAGTGTCGATCCGCATCGACGGCCTCCCGTGCAACTCCCGCCGCCATTTCGATGAGCTCGGCGTCACGAAGGACGTCTCCGAAGCGAAGATCCCCTGCCCCGGACTGAGACGCACCAAAGATCGTGCCCGCTCCCCTGACCTCGACATCGACCTCGGCCAGCGCAAACCCGTCGTTCGTTGCAACCATGGCTTCGATGCGAGTGGAAGCATCGTCGGTCGAGTCATCCGCAACGAGCAGGCACACCCCGGCCTCGGACCCACGCCCGACGCGACCCCGCAGCTGATGGAGTTGGCTCAACCCGAAGCGCTCAGCGTTCCACACAACCATCAGCGTGGCATTCGGCACATCGATGCCGACCTCGATAACCGTTGTAGCGACGAGCACATCGATCTCGCCGACGCGGAACCTCTCCATCACGTCTGCTTTCTCGTCAGATTTCATCTGCCCGTGGAGAAGCTCAACGCTCAGGTCCGGCAGTGCGGCTGCAAGCCTCGCGAATTCGAACACTGCCGATCGTGCATCGATCTTGTCCGATTGGTCGACGAGCGGGCACACCACGAACACCTGATGTCCGGCGTCGACGGCTCCCCGTACCGCTTCCTCGACGGTCGCTTCGGCCCGTTCGATGGGAAGCGCATCGGTGTGGGTCGGCATCCTGCCAGGAGGAAGCGTCCGGATCGTTGACACCTCAAGATCGCCGTACAGCGCCATCACAAACGTCCGCGGGATCGGCGTTGCCGTCATGAGCAGCAGGTCAGGAACTCCCTGGCCCGAATCGCGATCTCGCAGGATGACCCGCTGCTCCACACCAAACCGGTGCTGCTCGTCAACCACCGTGATCCCGAGGGAACGAAAATCGACGTCGGGCTGGATGAGTGCGTGTGTGCCAAAGGCGATGTCGATCGTGCCATCCGCGAGCCAGGCAAGCCCCTGCTCACGAGGCACGTCGCCAGTCGTGAAGTTCACCGCAACACGTGAACTCGTGAAGAGGCCGATACGCACCGGCCGGTCCGGGGCATCCGGGTCCTCGAACAGTGACACGGTCCCCATCGCGTCGTCTGCATATTCGCTCGGGGCAAGGCCTGCATCCTTGAGCGAACGTTCGGTGCCGAGATAGTGCTGGGTCGCAAGGACCTCGGTTGGCGCCATGACGGCTGCCTGGTGGCCACTTTCCACCGACG
>Ga0265303_10002983_pt1 | contig 10565 bp, 9 predicted proteins | sample Helome_2_FD_192494 | JGI IMG/M metagenome (GOLD analysis project Ga0265303, IMG submission 192494) | Marine sediment microbial communities from subtidal zone of North Sea - Hel_20160317 (Illumina Assembly) | ecosystem: Environmental > Aquatic > Marine > Subtidal zone > Sediment ... | reverse complement strand
TGGCGTCACGCTGCACCGCGGATTCGGGCTCGCCTCTGATAGTGAGTCAGCACCCTGCATTCAGCCAGTTACAGGCCGAAAACACGCCAACTCAATGTGCAGAGGAATCCACATGCTCGACGGTATTACGGTCCAAACTACCACCGAGACAGCCGGTCTATGGACGCTGATCTATGTGGTGCTGCTGGCGTTCGTTCTTTCTACCCTGCTCGCCTGGGTATACAAGAAAACATTCCGCGGGCTGTCATTCTCGCGAAACTACGTTCAGGCCATCGTACTGATCTCGATCATCTCGGCCACCGTGATCCAGTCTGTCGGCGATAGCCTCGCCAGGGGTTTCGGAATCATGGCGGCAATGGCCATCATCCGCTTTCGCACCAACTTCAAAGACCCGCGAGACACCCTGTTTCTGTTCGCATCGCTGGCCGCCGGTATTGCCTGTGGCGCATACACATTCACCGTCGCCATCGTCGGTACGCTGGCTTTCTCGCTGGCGACATTGCTGCTGTATTACTCGCCATTGGGGCCAAACAGCTTCTATGACGGCATGCTGCGATTCAACATGGCTTCCGACAGCATCGGCCAGAAGGCCCTCGAAGAGGTTCTACGGCGCCACTGCAAATCTTTCTCACTGATCACATTGCGTGACATTCAGCAGGGCGAGCGCCTCGACTACGCCTACCACATCAAGCTCAGGACCAAGACGACCCACGACCAGTTACTGCAGGCGCTGCAGCAGATCGAGGCGATCGCAGGCGTGCAGCTGATGATGCAGGAAGCCACGGTCGACCTTTAAGGAACCTCTGATCAATTCATGGACTCGCATCTTGCACTTATAATTTCCAGCTTCTGCGTTGCAAATCTTCGCAATAGCCGGCTATTACGTGCAATTTGTGCCTTGGATCTGAAAATTCTCGAGCGCAATCTGCTTCGCCCAGAATTAATCAGAGGTTCCTTAACTACAATAATCCAACCAGTCAGGAGCCATCACCATGCGCAACGGAAAAATACTACTCGCCACTGTCTGGGTGGCCGCCATCACCGTCGTAGTCATCCTGGGAGCAACATTGAAACAGGAAGCCGGTCACTTCTTCGGAATCACGGATAACCGCGAGCACGCCGTCAGCTTTCCTCACCCTGTAGAGATAGTTCAGGCGCTGGTGGTGGAAGGCCAGGAGGTCGAAGCAGGCACCCTGATGTTACGCCTGAGCCGCCCCGATCTGCAGGCGGAGATCGCCGTCGTTCAACACCAAATTGCCGAACTCGGCGCCAAACACCGCGAGACTGCCGTCACCCTGGAGGGGCAGATAAACGCCTTGGAGCAGGATCAGAAGGTACACACCGCGGCCCTGGACACTGAGATTGCCGAACTGCGCAAACGCCATAGCCTTAATCTCGACCTGCTACGTTCCATCTCCGGTGACGGGGCTGGCGCCGCCGACAGCCACCAATCGAGCCCGCTACTGGCCAAACTCGCAGGGCTGCAACGGGAGCGGCAACAGGTCACCGAGGCGGTACGGTCAAAAACCGCCGCCCTGCGTCAGCGCATCGACGCCACCGACGCGCCCGATCAGGCACGCACCGCCGAACTCAATACCCATCTCGCGGAACTCTCACGGCAACAGGAAAGCCTGAGCGTGAACGCAAAATCTCCGGGACGCGTGGGCAGCGTACTGTATCGGCCGGGCGACCAGGTGCCGGCATTCCAGCCAATCATCACCTTTCACAGCCTGGCGCCGGAGTTGGTCAAGGGCTACATCCACGAGGATGTCTACAACGCCGTGTCTGTGGGTCAGCAGGTGTGGCTGCGCTCGCTCGCCAACGCCCACCTCGAACCGATGCAGGGCACAGTGGAGGGCCTCGGCGCGCGCATCATCCCCTACCCGGACCGACTGTTGAAGAATGCCGGACTGACAGCATGGGGACGTGAGGTCGTGGTGCGTCTGGAACAGCACAATCCCTTGTTGCTGGGCGAGCGAGTCATCGTGGACCTCGATAAACCGGTAACACTCGAACAGCGCATATCGGCTTCCTTTCGTGAAGTTGTCCAACAGGGCGCTCAAATAGCCGATGCCTTTATGGATCTGACCCGTCATGCGGTCGATGGAACATTGGACGGAATCGTGCCAACAGCATTGGCGTCGACCGTGGCCCCCGATGCCGAGCTGTCTTCCGTCACCAAGCCATGAATCGTCTCAACTGCATTTTTCGCCCCGTCGCAGGCGGAATGGTAATTGGCCTCGCCGCCGGGCTGATACTGGTCGGCGCTGCTGCCTTTCCATGCACCTCATTCGGTGGGGATAGGTCGATCCCGCGCGCACTGCTCGCCAGTGCTCACGACGACAGCACCCTTTACCAGGCCTCTTCCGCAGTCGGCTCGGTGCCCTGGCTCGAGCGTTTGCAGCTGCGTCTGAGCGGAGACGACAGCCGTGACAGCAAAAAAACCTATGCCGCACGCCTGTATCCGAAATCCGCTGCTCAACGCCGGGCGGAATCGAAGATCCTGAGCCTGGGCAGCAGGCGGAACGCGCTGAGCTACCGCATCGAGCTCAACCAGACACTGGTTGAACGGTACCGGCTGTTGGTTGATCTCGATCTGCAACAACGGCAAACCGATCTGCTGCAACGCGAACACGACCTTACTCAGGCCAGCGTCCAATCCTTACGCAAGTTTGCCGGCAGCGATGAGTTCCGCCCGAGCCAATTGCAGTCCGAGGAACTGCACCTTGACTCGGCCAGAGACCGGCTCAATCTCAACCGCCGCCGCCAGCAACAACTCGAGGACAAGGTCGCGGCATTGGCCGGTTTGCCACAGTCTGCTGCTGCCGACATCGCGCTGCCTCAATTAACCGCAGTCGCCGACCTCGAGGTTCTGCTTACGGATCTCGAAACCATCGCTTTCCCCCCATCTGACAACACCGAGCTCAGACTCGCCCAAATCGAGTCAGAGATCGAACGCCAACACCTACAACGGGAGAAAGGGCGCAGCGGTTTCGGCCTGGACTTCATGCAGCTTGGTGTCGAACGTGCAGACAATGCTGACGATGTCCACAAGTTTACTGTCGGTATTGACTTCCCGACGGGGAGCAGCAGTTTCTCCACCGCGCAACGGCAGCAGAAGTCCAATGAGGCCGAATACCGCATGCACCGCTTGCACCGTGAACAGAACGTGAAAAAGGCCCGAAACAAGGCTGAGATAGCCCTGCTGCTGACCGAGTACCACACGATCGACGGTCAGTTGGCGGAACTCAACCGCCGTCTGGGCCGCCAGACAGCGGTCGCACCGGTCATACTGAAGTTGGAGCTGGGACGCGAGCACATCGACGCCGAGCGGCGCCGGGCCCAGTTGCGTCACGAGTTGTACCTGCGCTTTGTCGATCAGCTCGCGCTCTATGGGAAACTGACCGAAGAGCCGCTAAGAAACTGGCTCGCGCCCGACCGGCCTCGATTGTAGGAACCAATCTTATGGCAATTTCGCTGCAACTGCCCCCGGTCAAGGAACGCTACGAGCTCAAGTACATGATCCCGCGTGAGATGGTGGAACCTATCACCCGGTTCATTTCGCCCTACTGTACGATGGATGCCCATTCTGACAATGCAAAAGAGCATTTCTATGCCGTCAACAGCCTGTATTTTGACACCCGCGGCCGGGAGTTTCTGAATCAGCGCCTTCACGGCCGCGAATCGCGCTTTAACATGCGCGCCCGAGCCTATGGCAACGGCGATGAGCCGCCCTACTTTCTGGAGATAAAACACAAAACTGGGACCTGCGTGAAGAAATACCGCACCACTCTGGCTGAGGGTGAGTGGCCGCGGATCCTCGCCGACCCGAGCTACCGCTGCGGTCACGACGACGAGCCCACTCAACGCCGCAACAAGGAACTATTTCTGCGCCTGGCCACCAGCTACGCGATCGAGCCGAAGATCCTGACCAGTTACCGGCGCCGGGCCTTCTTTTCCACCGTCAACGATTACGCGCGAGTGACAATGGACATCGGGCTCAGATATCAGCTCGAAGAGACCCTGAATCTGCAGCCGGGCGCGCACTCGGTCAACTACGATAACCAGACCATCTTCAGCAACAATGAGCATCACTTCGCCAGCGAAGACTATGGCCCCGGCCGGGTAATTCTTGAACTCAAGTGCAACGTGGGTCAGCCTCCGACCTGGATGCTTGACCTGATCGTCGCCTTCGAACTGAAACAGGTTGGCTTCTCCAAGTACGTGAACAGCACTCTGGTCGCGCACATCGACAATGGTGAACTGTACATGGCAAACGACCTGCTCTCCTGCCTGCAGACATAATAATGAACAGCTCTGAAAAATACACAAAACGGCCTCGAATCCAAAGGCTGTCGCAAGCTGAGGTTACGAGCTACCCTTTCCCTTGTCTCAGGCTGAAATGCCGGTGTTCTGATATTCTTTGGTTGCGATCCACTGTCGGTAAAAAGATGTGCGCATCCTGCTGATCGAAGACGATACCAAGCTCGCCTCGTTCGTGATCAAGGGGCTCAAGGAGGCGGGGTTTATCGTCGACCATGCGGGCGACGGAAAACAGGGACTTGCCATGGCCCTTTCGGCATCCTACGACTGCGCCATCGTCGACCTGATGCTACCCCAGCTCAATGGCCTCTCTGTGATAGAACAGGTTCGCCAACAGCAGGTCGAGATGCCAGTCATCATTCTCAGTGCCAAACGCTCTGTGGATGACCGTATCCTGGGCCTGCAGAAAGGCGGAGATGACTACCTCACTAAACCCTTCGCCTTTTCCGAGCTGCTCGCCCGCATTCAGGCACTCATACGGCGGGCGAACCAGGTCGTCGAGGCGTCGAACCTGTCCGCACACGAACTATCAATCGACCTCCTGGCCCGCACCGTGGAGCGCAGTGGCACGAAGATCGCCTTGCAGCCCAAAGAATTTGCCCTGCTGGAATACCTGATGCGTAACGCGGGACGCGTGGTCTCCAAGACCATGATCATGGAGCGGGTGTGGGACTATAGCTTCGACCCGAACACCAACGTCGTCGAGGCCATGGTCTGCCGTCTGCGGGACAAGGTGGACAAAGGCTTTGATAGCAACCTCATACACACCGTTCGCGGTCTCGGCTACGTGTTCCGGAAGCGACCGTGAAGTTGCTCCCCGACACCCTCGCGTCCCGGGTCACACTGTGGCATAGCACTGCCCTGGTAATCTTTTTCAGCATCGCCTTTCCGGCCTTCTACCTAACAATCGACACGGTGGTCCAACGGCAGATCGACGAGGACCTGATTGAAGACATTGCCGAATTTCACGACCTGTGGCGAACCGGAGGCATTGACCAGGTAAAAGAAGAGATCGAAAGCGAGATCGCCTCTGAAAGCCCGGCGCACCTGTTTATCCGCTTACTGGACCGGTCGGGTGGAACTCTGTACGCAACCGACATGTCACATTGGGGGCATCTCCCTCCCAATCAGGAAACGATACATGCGGTCGGGAACGGGAACGAACCTGAACTGGAGTCCCGATTGCGGAGCGACGACGAGGAGTTCCGCAGCGTCTACGGCACGATCGCACCTGGCACGATCATGCAGATTGGCGAAACCATCGAAGAGCAGCGGGAGTTCATGGACCTGTTGCTCGGTCTGTTTTTCGCCACCTATCTGATCATCCTTCCGCTAAGCGCCCTTATCGGCTGGTCGGTGACAAAAAAGTCACTGAGCGGGATCGAAGAGGTCAGTCTGGCCGCCGAGGCCATCGCTAACGGCAACCTCAACCGTCATGTCTCAGTCTGTCCTCGTGGTACTGAGATCGAACGCTTGGTCGATACTTTCAATTCCATGGTGGACCGGGTTCACGCGCTGATCACGGAAATGCATGAGATGATGGACAATATCGCTCACGATATGAAAACTCCTCTCGCACGCATCCGAACAAGTTCAGAATTGGCCCTGACGGGCAGTGTCAGCGTAGAAACCTTGCAGTCGTCCACTGCCGTGACGCTGGAAGAGTGTGACCGCCTGCTGGAGATGATCAATACGACCCTGGACGTATCTGAGGCGGAGGCTGGGGCCGCCCACCTAAGACAGGAGCGCGTCAACGTCAGTAGCCTGATCTCCGAGGCCTGCGAACTCTTCAAGCCGGTAGCCGAAGAGAAAGGAATCCGCCTTTGCGCACAAACAAGTTCCGATTGTCAGGTGAAAGGGAATGTGCAACACCTGCAACGGATGCTTGCCAATATGATCGACAATGGCATCAAGTTCACCGATCCCGATGGCGATGGCGAGATCATGATTTCACTTGAGCTGGAAGACAACTGGATCAAGATTGTCGTGCGTGATTCCGGTATCGGAATAGCTATGGCAGACCAAAGCAAGATATTCGACCGATTCGTGCGCGGTGATCAGAGCCGCAACCGCCCAGGCTCTGGCCTGGGCCTCAGCTTCGCAAGAGCCGTGGCGCATTCGCATGGCGGCAATATCCAGGTAGCCAGCAAACCAGGTAAAGGCAGCATCTTCACGATCATCTTGCCGGCTGTCCAGTGTGGCTGAACGGGTCCACATTCACACCATGGGTGCTCCGGCACCCTGCCCGACTTCACGGCCCGTCGGTCGAGAACGAATTCTTATCGGGCAATAACCAGCCCGATTCCCTGTGACGCCGGGTCCGTATGTTCCTGCACTCGCGGACACTTCACGGCGATTAGATACACTGCTGGAGAGAATGGTCACCGCTTGGAGATATTCCTCAATCACAAGGTGCCATTTCAGCGTGGACAGTGGTACCTGGTCGCGGCACCCCGGGGCGCACCATCATAGACAATAATGAAGGACTGTCGGTCATCATGCACCGCGACGATACCTTCTGCCTTTGCCGGCGCTTCGGATTCGGAATCGTTGGTTTTGCTTCCTCCAGGTTGAGGGATATCGCAGAGAAATTTCAAGCTTCCCCTGATTGCCCCGTTGCGGGTTTCCCCTTTCGAGAGCTTTCCCGGGAGCGCATCGTGCCCATTCCACCACCAGACCTGATAGGAGTTGGACCCGCCACCCGTCGGACCGGCCAGCAGCAGGAAGTTACCGTCAACCTCGGTCATTCCGCGAATACCGCGGCCAACAAGATTGACGTGCAACAGCTCGGTCTGCTTGCTGTCGATCTTAAAGTCTTCGTCAAACTCGACCCGCAACACCAAGGCATATCCCCCGCGTAGCACGGGCCCCCGGAACCCCAGATAGACCCGCCCCTCGTCGTCGATACCAAGGCCTTCGATATCGATGCCATTTTCCTTGCCAGGAATCGCCTGAAACGGCGACAAGACCGGGTGATTCACAATCAGGTTTCGCAGACTGGTGGCCTGCAGTGAACCTTCCGCGAGTCTCCCTTGCGAATCCAGACTGAAGCGAAACAGTTGCTCACGCCTGGGTTCAATCTCAACCGTAGCCAAGCGCATTCGATTCTTCTTCCTGGTGAGAGGATTGCCCTTCCTGGTAAAGCCTTTCACCCGCTTGCGCACCCGGGAATGAGACCCCACCACGTAGACAAAGCGCTTACCCCACGCGATTCCTTCAATATCGACCTCGGTCCCCGCCGGACCACTGCAGCGGTGCCTGTCCTGGTCTGCTGCAGGGTCAAGCGCAATACAGCTGCGTTCGTCAGTCTCATAAAGATGATCCCGGTCTTTTTTTTTCCGGAAAACCTGTATCTGATCGCCTTCATCCATGCCGACTAGCATCAGGCCGTTATCCGGATCTGACGCAATGGCACTGACGTTGTCTATGCCATTGTTGCCTTTTCCGACCATCTCCCCCTGAAGATCCAGTGCCACTACCCGGATCGCAACCGATTCTTGACCGGCGCCCGCCGCTACTGGATTCGCCGTCCATAGCAACGAGGCCAACAGCAATGCACCAACCAGCTGCGGACATTCACCCCACGGCGTCAATGCGAATCGGTTACCTATGTTCATTCCACGCTCTTATTCACTAGGGCCTGTTCACACTACCAACACACCAGCGACGGCGGCCATTTTCTTGCACGTCAAGCCGCAGTGAGCGCTTTGTACTTGCTGTACATGAGCGAATTGCAACGCAGGCCCGCGGGAAAATGGCCCCGTCCCTTCGGGTTGCGTCCCAAAACGGGCCATGCTGTGTTGCTCGTCGTTCGTTTAGAGTCACTAAACGTCTCTCCTCGCGCCTTGCCTGGCCCGTTTCGGGGCAGCAACGCTTGCGTGTTTGTAGTGTGAACAGGCCCTAGTGTCTTGAATCAGCTTACGAGGATAAGCCACATTACGAAACAATCTCACCGCTATAGACTGATATTCTGCAGCCGAGGCTGTTAGTCTCGCTGCTGATGTACGGGTAGTGGTTGGCACCGGGGCACCCGACCCACTCTTTCGGTGCCTTGCGGCTCTTGAAGGCCTTGGAGAAAGTGGGAAGGCCCCTCCGCCTGCTCTTTACTCTGAAGGTACCGGAGGGAGTCACCTGAATCGTTACCATGCCGCAAATTCCTTGGCCCCGTGCTGGTGGGGCCTTTTTTCTGATTTTCGCCCTGATCGCCGCCTGGCGGACACTTGCCTGATAAATACGTTCGTGCAGTCATCGAAACCGATCATCCTCAAACAGAACCGGCGACCTGATCAAATTGACCGAAAGCCTGCTAGGATTCGTCATTGAACGATTCCGACACTCGCTGTTTGCCACAAACCTCCCCGCAACATGACTAATCTCTCCACCACTGAACGTTTTCTGCGCCTGTTCACCGAGGTGAAGCCGGGTGAAGGCAGCACGGCATTGATGATGTTCGCGAATGTCTTCCTGATCCTGCTGGCCTACTATTTTATCAAGCCATTGCGCGAGGGATGGATCGCGATATCGGATATCGAGGGACTGTCGAAGATGGAGGTCAAGGCCTACTCCAGCTTCGCGCAGAGCATCATCCTGCTTTTCGTCGTCGGCTGGTATGCGCGGCTCTCCGAGCGTTGGGACAGGGTCACACTGTTTACCCGCGCAACGCTGTTCTGCATATCCAACATGGTGATCTTCTGGTTCCTGCAACCCAATTTGTTTTTCGCACAGCTGCCGCTGTCAGGCATCGTCTATTACCTGTGGGTCGGGATGTTTGGCGTTTTCGTGGTTGCCCAGTTCTGGACCTTCTGCGCCGACATCTACAACGACGAACGCGGCAAACGCATGCTGCCATTTATCGCGGTGGGTGCCACCGCCGGCGCTGCCGCGGGCTCCTGGATGGTGGACCAGTTGGTCGATTCAGAGCTTGTGCCGACCGAGGCACTGCTGCTGGCGGCTACCGCACCGCTTGTTGCCTCCATACTGCTGGTGCGCCAGGTTGACAAACAGCAGGGGCAGCGCAGCGAAACGGCCGAGACAACTGCATCCGGGGAGGCTTCGCCTGGTAAACAAGAACTGCAGGAGGCAAGCATCTGGAGCGGTGCAAAACTCGTGCTGGTCAGCAGGTTTCTTCTACTGGCAGCCCTGGTGACCCTGTTCACCAACTGGGTCAACACCAACGGTGAAAACCTGTTGTTCCGGGTCGTCCAGGAGACCCTGACAGAGCAGGCACAAGGTCAAGGCCTCACAGATGGCCATGAGCTACTGGCGTTCGTGCGCGACGGCACCACGGCCTTTTACGGCAATTTCTATTTCTGGGTGAACAGTGCGGCCCTTTTGCTGCAGGCCTTCGTCGCCTCGCGCCTTCTGAAGCACGGTGGATTTGCTGCGATCCTTCTGATCCTGCCGGTCATTGCTCTCACGTCTTACACGGTCATGGCGCTGTTGCCGATACTGGCGATCGTCAAAATGATGAAGGTTGCAGAGAATGCAACCGACTATTCGCTGAACAACACATCCCGCCACGTATTGTGGCTGCCCGTCAGCTCCGCCATGAAGTTTCACGGCAAGCCCGCCATCGATACCCTGTATGTGCGCCTCGGTGATGGTCTGGCAGCGATCACCGTATTGGTCGGTGTGCAAATGCTGGCCCTGGCCACCGAACAATTCTTCGTATTCAACGTGTTCCTGGTGCTTTGCTGGCTGGTGGCAGGAGTGTTGCTCGTCAGGGAACATCGTCGCGCCTCGGATGCCGCGTCAAGCGAAACAACAGCCTAGCAGGATCTCAACGCTCCAGCTGCTGCAACACGCGATTCAGACGTTCATCCCGCGGCAGGCTGTTGTCAAACCCGTACAGTGAACCCTTCCAATTGCCATACATGGGATTTGGCAGAATAATCCACTCCCGGCCCCAGCGGCCAGCGTGCTCATTGGCCAGTGCGCGGCGCGTGTCGGGGTCAGATTTTGAACCGCTCACAAAATCATTCAAATCATCCCCCAGCAGTAGCAGCACGCGGTATCGTGAAGCAGCCTTGGCACGTTGCAGCGTCTTGCGCGTCGATGGAGTGCCATCATTCAACAACAACCGTTCCTGCTCAGGGAGCGGCAAGCCCAGTGCCCGCAGGTTTCTCGAAGTGCAGTCACGCCAGGACTCGTGCCGCGCGCTGTTGTAGAAAATCGTGACACCGCGCTCGACGGCATGGTCAACAAATCGCTTCACCCCAGGGACAGGCGGCGCCGCAGACTCT
>Ga0265303_10002982_pt1 | contig 10566 bp, 12 predicted proteins | sample Helome_2_FD_192494 | JGI IMG/M metagenome (GOLD analysis project Ga0265303, IMG submission 192494) | Marine sediment microbial communities from subtidal zone of North Sea - Hel_20160317 (Illumina Assembly) | ecosystem: Environmental > Aquatic > Marine > Subtidal zone > Sediment ... | reverse complement strand
CACCATTTCGACCTGTCGCCCTTTGCTGAAAAGGCGCGGCTGGCCCTGGGTTTCAAGGGCCTCGCCTGGCGGTCGGTGCAGATCCCGCTGATCATGCCGAAGCCCGATCTCGAGGCGCTGACCGGCGGTTATCGCAAGACCCCGGTCATGCAGATCGGCGCCGACATCTACTGCGACACGCAGCGCATTGCGGCAGAACTCGAGGGCCGCTATCCGGAGCCCACCTTGTTCCCGAACGGCAACGAAGGGCTCGCATTCGCGCTGTCGGCGTGGAGCGACAAGGCCTTCTTCGAACCCGGCGCGGGTTTGTCCATGGGCACGAACGCGGAAATTCCGGAACCGCTGCTGGCAGACCGCAAGGCGTTTTTCAATTTCATGGACTTCGACACGCTGGCGGCCAGCCTGCCGCATCTCTACGGCCAGCTGCGCAGCCAGGTTGCGCTGGTGGATCGGCAGCTCGCCGACGGCCGAACTTACCTGCTGGGAGAACAGCCGGGCTGGGCCGACATACTCGCCTACTTTCCCGTGTGGATGTGCCGGGGCAACATCGCCGACATCGAAAGCCTGCTCGCGCCATTCAAATCAATGGTCGCCTGGGCGGGCCGGGTGGCGGCGTTCGGCCACGGCGAACGCTCTGACATGGACGCGGAAGAAGCGCTGCAGATCGCCCGCGACACGCCGACCGAAACGGCGACCGAAGTCGATGCCGATGATCCGCTGCAACTGCGGGCCGGCGACCGCGTGACCGTGTCGCCGGACGACTATGGCATCGTGCCGGTCGCGGGCGAACTGGTGCGACTGACGATCGACGACATCGCGGTGCGGCGTGAAGACCGGCGGGCCGGTGAGGTCGTGGTCAATTTCCCGCGTCGCGGGTACAAGGTCGCAGCGGCCTGAGCGGACGCAGGGCCTCACGATGATCGAGCTGTACTTTTTCCCGTCACCGAACGGGCTGAAGATTGCCATCATGCTGGAAGAGTGCGGCCTGCCGTACGAGGTGAAGCCGGTCAACATTGGCCGGGGCGAGCAGTTCCACCCCGACTACCTGGCCATCAACCCGAACAACAAGATCCCGGCCATCGTCGATCGCGACACCGGGATACCGGTGTTCGAAAGCGGTGCAATCCTTTTGTACCTGGCGGAGAAAGCCGATCGCTTTTTGCCGACGACGCCCGCCGAGCGAATGCGGTGCCTGAGCTGGCTGTTCTGGCAGGTCGGCGGGCTGGGCCCGATGGCCGGCCAGGCACACCATTTCCGGGCCTTTGCGAGCGAAGAAGTGCCCTATGGCATCAAGCGCTACACGGATGAGTGCAATCGTCTGTACGGCGTATTGGACCGGCAGCTGGCAACGCACGAGTACCTCGCCGGTGAATATTCCATTGCCGACATGGCCTGCTGGCCCTGGGTGGCGCCCCACGAGCGCCAGGGCCAGGACCTCGGTGACTTCGTGCACGTGCAGCGCTGGTTCGAAACGCTACGCGAGCGCCCGGCGGTGCAGCGTGCCCTTAAACTGGGCCAGGAAAAGATGATGGATCGCGAAGGTTACCGCTTTCTCTACGGCCAGACGGCCGCGATGGTAGACGAACAGGCCGACGCGCAGGCGGCGCGCAACAGCGAGGACGGTTCATGACCGACATTATTCTCCACCACTACGACGCGTCACCCTTTTCGCAGAAGGTGCAACGCATGCTGGGGCTGAAAAGCCTGGCCTGGCGTTCCGTCGAGACGCCGCTGATCATGCCGAAGCCCGACCTGGTCTGCCTGACTGGTGGCTATCGCGGCACGCCGGTGATGCAGATTGGCGCCGACGTCTACATCGACACCCAGGACATTGCGCGCGAGCTGCAGCGCCGCTACCCGGAGCCGACCCTGTTTCCGGCCAGGGACGCGGGCATCGGCAACGCGCTGGTCACGTGGAGTAACGAGTTTTTCCAGGCCGGGCTGACCATCGTGCTGGCGATACTCGGGCCCGACTGGGACCCGGCCTTTCTGAACGATCGCAAGGCGATCTTCACCGACATCGACTTCGATCACCTCGGTGACGACATCGAACACTCCATGGCGCAGATGCGCGCCCATGCCGCGCTGCTGGACGTGCAACTCGCCGACGGTCGCGCGTTCCTGACTGGTGAGCAGCCGGGCCTGGCGGACCTGCAGGCTTTCGGCGTGCCGCTCTTCACCCGCGCGGCCCTGCCGATCGCGAACGATTTGCTGGCTCCGTTCGTGCATTTGCCCGCCTGGGAAGCCCGGGTCGCGGCCCTGGGGCAGGGCGAGCGTATAGAAATCGACGCGTCGCTTGCCCACGCCGAGGCCAGGCAGGCGGAACCGGATCTGACCGCGCGCGTCGACGCGGACGACCCGCAGAAGCTTAAGGCCGGCATGCGCGTGCGTGTTGCAGCCGACGATTTCTCCGACCGTGGCGCGGTGGAGGGCAAAGTGGTGATCGCCACCCCGCTCGAAATCGCAGTGCATCGCCGCACCGACGACTTCGGCGACCTGGTCGTGCATTTTCCCCGCCTGGGTTACCGGGTGATGCCGCTAGAATAGGAACCCATGGATTTCCAATTAGACCAAGACCAGCAGCAGCTGCAGGAAGCCGCCCGGCGCTTTGCGCGGGAACGGTTGCCCGAAGTTGCCGAACACCTCGAGACTGCCAACGAAGCACCCAGTCGCGAACTCGTGAAGGAGTACGCGGAACTCGGCTTCCTGGGCATCAACATTCCGCAGGAATTGGGCGGCCTGGGGCTGGGCAATCTCGAAGCCCTGATCGTGCTCGAAGAGTTCGGGCAGATTTCCTCCGCGGTGGCCTTTCCGATCTTCGAGTCCTGCGTGGGGCCGGTGCGCGCGATCGAGCGCTTTGGTGACCCGAAGCTGGTCGCCGACGTGGTGCCGGCCGTGTGCCGCGGCGAAAAACTGGTGGCCGTGTCCATGTCGGAACCGCAGGCGGGCACCGCACTGACAGATCTGAAGACCCGGGCCGAGGTGAACGGCGACCAGGTCGTGATCAATGGGACCAAGCGCTGGTGTTCGGGCGGCGGGCACGCCGATGGTTACGTGGTCTACTGCCGCATGTCGGCAGACGCCGGTGCCCGCGGAATCGGCGCCGTGTATGTCGAAAAAGATACGCCGGGCTTAAGTTTCGGCAGCGCCGAAGACCTGATGGGCTTTCGCGGCATTCCGTCGTCGGACGTGTTCTTCGACAAGGTGACGGTGCCGGCGCACCACGTGATCGTTCCCGCCGGCGGCTTCGGCAAGCTGATGGAAGCCTTCGACCTGGAGCGCTGCGGTAACGCCACCATGGCGCTGGCCCAGGCCTCCGGCGCGCTGGAGGAGGTCACGGTCTACGTGCAGGAGCGCGAGCAGTTCGGCAAGCCGATCGTCGATTTCCAGGCTGTGCAGCTGCGGCTGGCGGAAATGAAAATGCAGGTCGAGAGTGCGCGGCTGCTGATCTACCGGGCCGCTGCCAATGCCCAGGAAGGTCTGCCCAGCATCCTGGATTCGTCGCTGGCCAAGTGCTACGCGAACGAAATTGCCCGCAACGTCACCGGCCACGCGGTGCAGCTGATGGGCGGCTACGGTTACTCGAAGGACTACCCGATGGAACGGCGGCTGCGCGACGCGTGGGGCTGGGGCATCGCCGGCGGTGCCATCGATATCCAGAAGGTCAACATCGCGAGTGCGATGGTCGGCCGGCGTTTCGACCAGCGCCGGTAGACGCGCCGGTTGTCGTGCGCCACCGAGTGCTCATTGGCGTTCTCTGCGGGTCGCATCCGCTTTCGGATGCCGGACAGATGCGGCGCTAAGGCCGCAGCCGGTAGACGCGCATGGCCGTGCCGTGCAGCAGCGCGGCGCGTTCACCGTCCGAGTATTCCCGCGCCACCAGCTTGAAGGCGTTCCACAGGGTCGTGTACGAGCAGGACACCTTGTCCACCGGGAAATTGCTCTCGAACATGCACCGGTCGGAACCAAATGCGTCGATGCAGGTTCGGAAGTACGGCGTCATCGCGTCTGCAAGCTCCTGCGAACCTGGCGGCACGTCGCGTTTGTGCCAGCCGAAGCCGGCCATGGACATCGCCAGGCCGCCGAGCTTCACCTGCACGTTCGCACAGCTCGCCAGTTCCTCGATGGCCGGCTGCCATACATCGAAGACTTCGCTGCGTCGATCTTTGTAAGGCCCAATGCCCAGCGGCCCACCCACGTGGTTCAGCACGATGGTCTGCTCCGGAAAGCGCCGGGCCAGCTGCGTGATGTCCGGAATTTGCGGGTGGTAGACCCACGCGTCGAACACCAGGTCAAACTCCTTGAGCTGCGCGAAGCCCGCCTGGAAACCGGGGTCCAGCAGCAGGTGCGGCGGCGGCTTCGTCTGGGAGTTGTGCACCTTGTCGCTGGCATCCCACGCGCTGAGATAGCGAATGCCGCGGACCCGGTCGCTCGCCGCGACGTGGGACTGCAGCACGGGTCGCACGTCCGCGCCCAACGTTAGGTCTGCGAAAGCCACGATGCCGGCCGCGACCCGGGTGCCGGCACCGCCCTGGCTTGCCGCCGTCAGTTCCGCCACGTACTCCGTTTCACCGACGGGGCGCAGGCTTTCCGAGCCGTCCGTGCGCCAGCCGTGCCGGCACTCCACGTACACGGTGCAGTCGACGCGGTGGCCGCCTGCAAGGTCGCCCAGAAACTCATCAACCAGGTAGCGACTGTCCGGGTAGTCCCACAGGTGATGGTGTGGATCGCAGACGGCGAGTTCCGGATCGATGGCCGTTTCCGTCGCTGCCGCGCTGGTTTGATTAATCATGGGGGATAGCGTAAACCAGACTCGAAGCTGGCAGGTATAGCGGTATGAACAAGAACAACAACGGGCGTCTGGCTGGCAAAGTTGCAGTCGTGACCGGCGCCGGTCGCGGCATCGGCGAATCGGTGGCCCGGCTGTTTGCGCAGGAAGGCGCCCGGGTTGTCGTCAACGCCCGCACACCCGAACACGTCAATGCAGTTGTTGCGGCCATCGAGAAAGCCGGTGGCGTGGCGCATGGCGTGCCAGCCGACATCGGCACTGCGGACGGCGTGCAGGCGCTGGTGGATTCCAGCGTCGAAGCCTTCGGTCACGTCGACCTCCTGGTCCACAACGCGGGCATATTCCCGTACAACCCGCTGGAAGACATGGACGACAGCGCGTGGCAACAGGTCATCGACGTGAACCTTACTGGCGCCTTTCGTTTGACCCGGGCCTGCATACCCAGCATGAAAGCGCAGCAGGGCGGGCGGATCCTGTTCACGTCATCGGTGCAGGGCAACCGCACAGCCGTGCCGGGTTCTTCTCACTATGCGGCGTCGAAGGGCGGGATCAACGGCTTCATCCGCGCGGCGGCTTTCGAGCTGGCGCCGCACCACATCACCGTGAACGGCGTCGAGCCCGGCCTGGTTCTGACCGAAGGTACGGAGAAAGCGCTGTCGGAACGCCGCCGGGACCTGATGGCGCAGTACGTGCCGCTGAAACGCTGGGGCGAGCCGGACGAAATCGCCAAGGCGATGCTGTACCTCGCGAGTGAGGATGCCGCCTACGTGACCGGGCAGACCATCGTCGTGGACGGCGGCGCGCTGCTGCCCCAGAACGGCTCTTTCATGGTGCGATGAAAGACAAGGTCACGACCCTCAGGCAGGCCGTCGCGATGGTCAACGACGGCGACGTGGTTGCGTTGCAGAACATGGCCACCCAGGCCGCCCCGATGGCCCTGGTCCGGGAATTGATCCGGCAGCAGAAGACAGGAATTGGTCTGGTGGTGCTGGTGGGGGGTATGGCGGTGGATTGGCTTGCGACTGCCGGGGTCATCGATCGCCTGATCGGCGCCGCCGTGACTATGGAACAGTTCGGTCTCTGCCAGCAGTATCGTCGGGCCGTCGAGGGCGGCCGGATCCGGGTCGAAGAACTGTCCGAGTCACTGCTGAACGCGCGACTGGGCGCCGGGGCTCGCAACCTGCCTTTCCTGCCGACGCGCGGTGCGATTGGCACCGACCTGATCGCGCTGAATCCGGATAACCTGAAACTCATCGATGATCCTTTCGGCGGGGACCCGGTGCTGGCCTGTCGCGCGCTGGTGCCGGACGTGGCGCTGGTGCACGCGCACCGGGCCGACCGCTTCGGCAACATCCAGTACGAACCGACCGCGATCTGGCCCGATATCGGAATCATGCCGAAAGCCGCCAGGCGGGTGCTCGTGACCGTGGAGGAAATCGTCGATACCGACGTGTTGCGGCGGAATCCCGATCGCACGATCCTGCCTGGTTTCATCGTCGATGCGGTGGTCGAAGTGCCGTATGGCGCGCATCCCACGTCGTTCTTTCCGAACTATGGTTACGATGCCGTGTTTCACCGGCGCTGGACTGAAGTCGCCCGGGATGATGCGCAGGCCAAAGACTTCATTGACCGGCACGTACTCGGCCCGGCCAGCCAGGCGCATTACCTGGACGTGGCAGGCGGCGCGGCTGCCCTGCAGCGCATCGCGGATTGGGAAGAAGGCGTTTGAGCACCGACTGGCGCAACAGTCCGCCGTCGACCAACTACTCCGTTGACGAACTGATGGTCACCGTGCTGGCCGAACAATTCCAGGACGGCGACCAGGCCTGCAACGGCATGGCGTCGTTCATCCCGGTGGCCGCGTTTATGCTGGCGCGGGCCACGCACGCGCCGGAAATGGTGTGGCTCGCCAGCTCGGTGGGGCTGGAGCCCAGGCCGAAGCGCATTCCGGCATCGACCCTGGAAGCGCCGCTGTGGCGTGACTCGGTGATGTACCTGGAGCAGTACGGAGACTTCTGGACTTATGTGCTGAACGGTCGGTGGATCGGGAAGTTCTGTGTGGGCGCCGCGCAGCTCGACCAGTACGGCAACGCGAACAACTCGATCATCGGCAGCGACTACCACGCGCCGACGGTGCGGCTGCCAGGTACCGCCGGGCTCGCCGACCTGTGTTCCATCGGCAAGCAGCTGTATTACTGGAACCCGAATCACTCGCCCCGCAGCCTGGTGGAGAAAGTGGATTTCATCAGCGGGGCCGGCTACCTCGACGGGGGTGACAGCCGCGAGCGACTGGGCTTGTCCGGCGGTCCGCAGATCGTCGTGAGCAACCTCGCGGTCATGGACTTTCACCCTGACAGCAAGCGCATGCGCTTGCTGTCCGTGCACCCGGGCCACACCGTTGAAGAGGTGCAGGCCGCGACCGGCTTCGAACTGCTGCTGCCTGCAGACGGGGTGGGCGAGACGCAGGCACCGACGCAGGAACAGGTGCGGCTGATTCGGCAAGTGATCGACCCGGACGGGATGCGCAAACGCGATCTGCGCCGGCGCTAGCCGCTTCAGACAACAGGGCGGAACAGCGGCATCGTGATGTCGTCGGACCAGGCTTCGAAGCTCACTGCTACCGGCATGCCGATGCGCACGGTGTCGACGTCGCATTGCACGACGTTGCTCATCAGCGTCGGGCCTTCGTCGAGCTCGATCAGCGCAATCACGTAAGGGGTTTCGTCGGCATAGGCTGCGGTGACGGGACGGCGGACGATCGTGAAACTTTTCACCTTTCCCCGGCCGGTGGCCTCCACCCAGTCCACCCGGTCGCTCGCGCACTCCGTGCACAGGATGCGCGGGTAAAACTGGTGGTGACCACAGGCGCTGCAACGCTGGACCAGCAGCTTGTGCTCGCGGCAGCCCGCCCAGAAGGGCGTGGTCTCCGGCGACGGCGTTGGCAGGAGTTTGTCTTCGTGGCCGCTCATGTCAGGTCTCGCGCCCGAGTATCAGCGTGCAGTGGCTCGACATCACACCGCCCTGCGCGTGCACCAGGGCCACTTCCGCGTCCGCAACCTGCCGGTCGCCCGCCTGCCGGCGCAGTTGCGCGATGCATTCCGTCAGGTGGTACATCGACCCCGGGTTGCCGGGATGGCAGTGAGACAGCAGGCCGCCGTGGGTGTTGGTCGGCAGCGGGCCGCCCAGGTCGAGCCCGCCGTCGGCGACGAAGGCACCCGCTTCGCCCTTCTTGCAGAAGCCGAGGTCTTCGAGCTCCACCAGCACCACCGGCGTGAAGCAGTCGTAGATACCGGCCACGTCGATGTCGCCGGGCCCGACGCCGGCCATCTGGTAGGCCCGGCGCCCCGCATCGACGGCCGCCGATGTCGTCAGGCTCCGGGCCTGGCTGATGTGCTCGTGCCCGTGTCCTTCACCGACGCCCAGCAGGTAGACCGGGTCATGCGGAAAGTCCGTCGCCCGGTCGGCGCGCGTGAGGACGATCGCCGAACCGCCGTCTGAGACCAGCGAACAGTCGAGCAGGTGCAAGGGATCGGCAATCAGCCGCGATTCCAGCACGTCGTCGATGCTGATCGGGTCGCGCATCTGTGCCGTGGGGTTGCGGCCGGCATGCCGGCGGCAGGCCACCGCCACTGCGGCAAGCTGCTCCGGCGTCGTGCCGTAGGCAGCCATGTGTGCCTGCGCAATCAACGCATAAAAGGCCGGCACCGTCGGACCGAACGGGGTCTCGAATTGCTTGTGCCCCGCGGATGACTGGATAACCATCGCCTGTTCACGGGTCAGACCGGTGCGCAGGCTGTCGGCCATGGAAATCACCACGGTTTCGCACACGCCGGTCACGATGGCCGATGCGGCGTGCTGGAGCACCGCGAAAGCCGTGCCGCCCCCCGCCGCTGCCGTCATGCAGAAGCGCGGAAAGATCTGCAGGTACTCCGCAATCATCTCCGCGTGGTACATGTGCGGCTCGGCCATGGAATTGCAGGTGATCAGGCCGTCGACCTGGTCTTTGCCAATACCGGCATCGGCGAGTGCCCGCAGTGCCGCGTCGACACACAACTGGGTCGCACTGAACTCCGGGACCTTGCCCACCCTGGTGTCGGCGGCGCCGACTATGGCTACCTGGCCGCGTAAGGAAGTCATGAATCAGTCTGCCACCAGTTCGACGACGGCGGCACCTGGCGTGATGGTCTCGCCTGCCTCGTTGCGCACGAACAGTTCCAGGCTCACGGTACGGGCTTGCGGGTCAACGGCCGTCACGGTGCCACCGACGTGCAGTACCTCTCCGACATAGGCCGCCTGCCGGTTGGAATACTCGATGGAGGCCAGGCGACCGTGATCGCTCAGCCATTCGATCACGCACTGGCTCAGCCAGTCGCCCATCAGGGGCCCGGCGATTACGAGGCCCGGGTAGCCTTCTGCCTCGGTCGCATAGGGGAAATCGAAATGAATCCGATGGGCGTTCCACAACGCCGCGTTGTACTGGAAGAGCTGCACCGCGTCGCATGCGATGTCCCTGCCGGGCAGCTGATCGCCGATCTTCGGGCTGTCGATGCTCATCGCAATATCCGCGTCGTCGTTTCTGTCAGCATGTCTTCGCCCGCGTCGTTGGTCACGCGCATGACCACTTCGTAAAAAATCAGCGGTCCGGAGCGGCCCTGCTTTTCGTAGATGTCGGTCAGTGTCCGGGTGGCCGTGAGCCAGTCGCCGGGAGCGACCGTGCGGGAGTATTCGATTTTCAGGCCGCCGGCCATCGCTCGTTTCAGCGGGAACTCGGGCAGAAAGCTGTCGATCGCGACACCGTCGGGGGCGATCTGGTCACGCTCGACGACGGGCCAGAACAGCGCGACGTGAAACATCGGCGGCGCTTCGTCGCCGTCCAGGTATTTGCGTAGCCGCTGGCCCGTGGCGATGGCGTACTTGCGAATATCCCGGCGGGTCACCAGCTCCCGGTGTGGCGGCGCTTGTCTGCCAATGTGCGCCAGCAGCTCTGGGGTCAGGAGGGAGCTCATAGGGCCTTATCCTAATGCAAGGCTCCGCGCGGCGCGTGCCCTCAAGCTGCGCGACCGCTCTGCGCGAGGTTGCGCACCTGGGTGCGAAACAGGCGGCGCGCCTGCGGCAGGGCGAGCCGCTGGTCGAAGTAGGCCGCGGTGCGCAGCCCGATCAGCATCGCGTAGGCCACTTCGGCGCAGTCTTTTGCCGACGCGATCCGGTTCGGCGCCTGCCGGAACAGTTTCTGCAAGTAGGCCTTGCAGTACCGGTCCAGTTCCGTCTTGTATTCATGCAGTTTGCTGTCGTGCACGGCCGCGCCAAAGCATTCGAGCATGAAGCCGATCTCCGAGCGGGTGATGCCCTTGCCGCCAAAGAACAGGTCCGCCAGCAGGTCGACCTGGCGCTTCACGGGTTCGTCACGGAAGCCGTCGATGCGGTGGCGGATTCGTGCGGCGACGCTGTCGAAATACTCCTCGAGTATCGCGTCCTTGCCATCGTAGTAGTACAGCAGGTGACTGGGGGACATGTCTGCCGACCGGGCGATATCGGCCAGGGTCGTCTTGGCAAAGCCGCTCTCTATCACGCAATCGTGCAGCGCCTGCAGGATCCGTCGTCGTCTTTGTTTTCCGCGGGGGGCAGTGGCTGTGCCCGAAAAATCTGCCCGGATGTCCGTTCTGTCCGGCATCAGAGCTTGCTGGACTCACCGCCGTCGATCACGAACACGCTGCCGGTAACGAAGTCTGACTGGCCCGACGCCAGGTAACAGACCAGCGGGCCCATCTCTGCCGCCA
>Ga0265303_10002981_pt1 | contig 10567 bp, 9 predicted proteins | sample Helome_2_FD_192494 | JGI IMG/M metagenome (GOLD analysis project Ga0265303, IMG submission 192494) | Marine sediment microbial communities from subtidal zone of North Sea - Hel_20160317 (Illumina Assembly) | ecosystem: Environmental > Aquatic > Marine > Subtidal zone > Sediment ... | reverse complement strand
AGCGATTGGCCATTCGATATGACCGCATCCAGAATCTCAGCGGCGACGGTTCGCACTTTCGCTCCGGTGCTTGCCACCTCGGGTTGTTCGTCTAACCCAGAACCCGACCGGTAAGGTCGAGCTGATCGGCAAACTCGCGAGCTTGCACTCGCCGCCTGCCGGGCAATTGCAATTCGAGTAGACAGAGCCCCCCGGACGCACACGCGACAATAATGCCATCAGGGCTACTCGAGACAACGGTGCCTGGTGCCGCTGCGATGTCTGCGACGCTCCGGGCCGCCCAGCACTTGATGCGCAAGGCATCTGCACCTTCGTCGACTGGCGCGAAACAAAAGGCGCCCGGAACCGGGTTGTAGGCGCGAACCCGGCGCTCCAGATCTATCGCATCAAGCGTCCAGTCGAGGCGTGCATCCTGCTTTTTGATCCTCCCGGCATACGTGACGACCGCTTCATCCTGCGCAACGGGGACGAGCTTTTCGTCAAGAATGTCCTCCAGCTGCGCTACCAGTAATTCCCCGCCCAGCTTCGCGAGCCGATCGTGCAATGAGCCCGCGGTTTCATCGGCAGCGATCGTCAGCGACTCCGCAATGAACACCGGACCGCAGTCCAGGCCCTTGGTCATGGCCATCAGGCTGACGCCGGTGGTCTGGTCACCCGCCAGAATGGCCGCCTGAATGGGCGCCGCGCCCCGCCACCTCGGCAAGATGGAGGCATGTACGTTGAGGCAACCCCGGGACGGGATGTCCAGTACGCTTTGCGGAAGTATCAGTCCGTAGGCCGCAACGATCATAATATCGGGTTGTAGCGCTCGAAGATGAGTCACAACGTCCTCGTCTCGCAAGCGGGCCGGCTGCATCACAGGAATGCCTTGCTCCTGCGCATACCGTTTTACCGGGCTTGCGGTCACTCGCCTGCCGCGTCCGGCGGGCCGATCGGGCTGCGTCAGGACGGTGACAGGCACGACGCCCGAGTCGACAAGCGCCGATAATGAGACAAGCGCGAACTCCGGCGTTCCGGCGAATATCACCCTCGGACTTTTCATGGCGACGATGTTGTCTGTGACTCTCCAACCGGCCGCTTACATGACAGCGGCAGCAGTTTGATGGCGACGATCTTTCTGCAGCTTTTTGCGAATTCGTTGCCGCTTTGCCTCGGACAGGTAGTCGACAAACAGCTTGCCCTCGAGGTGATCCATCTCGTGCTGGATACAAACCGCAAGCAGTCCTTCGGCCTCCATTTCCTGCACATCGCCGTGACGATCCAGGAATCGAACCCGAATGTGCTCCGCGCGTTCGACCTCTTCGTAGTATCCGGGCACCGACAGGCAGCCCTCGTCGCTGAGGACGACGCCGTCCTTTTCCAGAAGTTCGGGGTTGATCAGCGCGTGCGGTTCGGACTTGTCGTCCGAGACATCGACCACCAGGAGGCGTTTGTGCACGTCCACCTGCGTCGCGGCCAACCCTATGCCCGGTGCGGCATACATTGTCTCGAACATGTCACCGATCAATGCGCGCAAAGCATCGTCAACCGCTGCAACAGGGGTCGCTTTGGTCCTGAGCCTTGGATCAGGGAATTCCAGAATCTTCAGTTTCGCCATAATTTCTTGAAAGTCATTGTTGCGGTTGAACGTGCAAAATCAACCCATTCAGACATAATGAATCCGGTCATATTTCGTGTGAAATCCTACAATAACGACCTAAATGTTTGACTTTATTGAATAAGATGTCGGACAATGCCGCCTGAAAAACACCCTTTCCAGCCGCGTTTTGGGACGGAAATGTGACGTGATTAGCAGCCTGAGCTTGATCGGACCGACATAGTATAGCAATGCCCGGAAAGCCCCGGCTCGAACCTTTTTGTATGGAGCACCCGCGACTTATGTCTCTCAGCAAGATTTGCCTGAAAAACAGTTACCGGCTGACCCTTGTCACGCTGGCCGTAACCCTGGCCGGATGCTCTCTGAATCCGTTTTCCAAAGATGATTCAGCAGGCGCGGGTTCGCCTGTCGTCTCGTCATCGCAACCGGCGGGCGAGGCATCATCCTCGCTGGAGCCGGCTCCCGCCAGCACCTCAACGCAGTCGTCGTACGGCGAGCCCGTTTTGCAGCGTATGAGTGACCCTGTACCGCTCGCCTCAGGTCACCCCGACGAATACGTGGTGCAGGTTGGCGATACCTTGTGGGATATCGCCGGAAAATTCCTCAAAGATCCCTGGTATTGGCCCGAAATCTGGTACGTAAACCCCGACATTGCCAACCCGCACCTTATATACCCGGGTGACGTGCTTGGTCTCGTATATATTGACGGCCAGCCGCGCATCACCAATTTGCGGGGATCGGTCTACCGGATGTCACCACAGGCGCGCGTAACGCCGCTGGCGGAGTCGATCAACAGTATTCCCTATGAGGCTGTTGCCGCATTCTTGAGTTCCGGAAAAATCGTTGAAAAAGATGAAGCAGACCGATTGCCCTATCTGCTCGAGACCCGCGGCGACCACCTTATGGCGGCCGCAGGCAACGAAATCTACGTGCGCGGCCTCGCGGACAACCGCCTCGGCAGCCGATTCAACGTTGTCCATATCGGCGATCCACTGAGGGACCCGGATGACAATCGTCTCATTGGCTACCAGGGCATCCTGGTGGCCGACGGCACCCTGCGCCGCGGCGGAGACCCTGCGACGGTCCTGCTCACGGATACGACACAGGAGGCGATCGCCGGAGACCGGCTTATCCCCGAGGTGGTCGATCTACCACTCAACTTCTTCCCGCGGGCGCCCAGCAGCGTTATTGAAGGCCGGATTCTTGCGGTAGTTGGCGGTGTGACGCAGATCGGTCAGTATCAGGTCGTGGTCATGAATCGTGGCACGAACAATGGCCTGGCGGTTGGCGATGTCCTTGCTGTGTTCCAGACCGGTGAGGTGGTCCGCGATCGCTTCGAAGGCGGGAAAGTGAAACTTCCCGATGAAGAGGCCGGCACGGTAATGGTGTTCAAGACCTACGATCGAATCAGTTACGGGCTCGTGATGGAGGCTACACAGGCTCTGCACGTGCTCGATACGATACGCAATCCGACGCGCTAGACACCTCTCAATTCAGTTACAGTGACGGCGCCGTAACGGCGCCGTTTTTCTTGCGCTATTTGCTGCGATTCATTGCAATTACGGGCGCGAGCTACCGGGCCATTGACGTTATCATTGTGTCAACGCACAACCTCGGATTCGGTCATGGACCAAAAACGCCGCGCATGGCTGATTCTCGCGCACGCGCATTTGCGCGTCGCGGAACTTCAGCTTCTGTTGCCCAGGTTTGGCGACGTGGAGAATATTGTTGCGCAGCAACGTCGCGACCTGATACAGGCCGGTCTGTCAGATGAAAAAAGTTCGGCCATCACCTCACCCGACGACAAGTGTCTCTCCCGGGCCTTGACTTGGCTCGACCACGACGCGCACCACGTCATTGCGTTCGGCCAGGACAATTACCCGGAACTTTTGACGCAAATCCCCGGGCGACCGCTCCTTTTGTACGTCAACGGCAACGTCGATGCCCTGCACCTGCCATCCCTCGCAATCATCGGCAGCCGAAACCCGACGCGAGGCGGACTGCGCAATTCGGTTGAGTTCGCCCGTTATCTGGCACTTCGAGGTTTCTCGATAACCAGCGGCCTGGCGGAAGGCATCGATACTGCCGCTCATCGCGGCGCTCTCGACATCGGCGGCAAAACCGTTGCCTTTCTCGGTCACGGCATCGACCGCGTGTACCCTGCCGGCAATCGAAACCTCGCACACCGCATTTCGGAAAATGGCGCGCTCGTCACCGAATATCCTCTCGGGGCGCGACCGCTGCGCTGGCATTTCCCGGAACGTAATCGGTTGATCAGCGGCCTGTGTCTCGGAACCCTGGTCATCGAAGCGGCCAGGCGCAGCGGTTCCCTGATCACGGCGCGACTTGCGGCGGAACAGGGCCGGGAAGTCTTCGCGCTACCCGGCTCTATCCATAATCCGCTGGCGCGTGGCTGCCATGAGCTTATTCGACAAGGCGCGAAACTCGTCGAAGCAGCGAGCGACATTCTCAACGAGCTCGGGCCACTGGCCGGGCACATGGCACGAAATACAATGGAATCAACACCTTCAGAATCACCGGTCATAGACATAGACAGCGACTACGACGAACTTCGCAGCATTCTGAGTCATGACCCGATTACAATCGACGAGCTGGAGAGTCAATCAGGTTTGACGATTGAACAGCTTTCCTCCATGCTTCTGATCCTGGAGCTCCATGGAGAGGTGGAGTCATTGTCCGGCGGACGATACGCCTTATCAGGTTGAGCATTTAGTCAAAAGACAACGCAAGGAGCCGCTCCAGGCATGAAAGAAAACGTACTTGACGTGCTCATGTATTTGTTCGAGACATACGTCGACACGGAAGAAGAACCCGAACCCGACCAAAATGAGCTTCGCGCCGAATTGTCGCGCGCAGGATTTGGTGACGCCGAGATAGAACGCGCGCTGCTATGGCTCGATGGGCTGACCGACCAGCAACAATGTCTCGACTACGGAGGCCGGAACGGGGATGGCACTCGTATCTATAACGACTTCGAACACGAGAGACTGGATTCATCGTGCCGTGGCTACATCACCTATCTGGAGCAGATCGGCATCCTGTCACCTCCGCAACGCGAGATACTCGTAGACCGGTTACTGGCGCTTGAAACGCCGGATATAGACGTAGAACAAATCAAGTGGGTTGTGCTCATGGTGCTGTTCAGCCAACCGGGCCAGGAACTTGCGTACGCCCGCATGGAAGACCTTGTATTTGAGGAAACTTCGGGCTCGATACACTAGACAGATAGTGCGAATTCCTTGACACGCAGCGAACAAGGCTGTAATTGAACCGCGGCACGATCCGCGGTTTTTATTTTTGGGGCCCAAATCAGAAGATGTCAAAGAATCTCATCATTGTTGAATCGCCTGCCAAGGCGAAAACCATCAGCAAGTACCTCGGCAAAGATTTCGATGTCCTGGCGTCTTACGGGCACGTTCGCGATCTCGTGCCCAAAGAAGGGGCCGTCGACACCGAGAACAAGTTTTCGATGAAGTACCAAATCATCGAACGTAATGAGAAACACGTCAAGGCGATTATTCGCGCCCTGAAGAAGGCCGACGCCCTGTATCTCGCAACCGACCCGGACCGTGAGGGAGAGGCTATTTCCTGGCACCTGATTGAGTTGCTCAAGGAAAAGAAGGCCCTCGAATCAAAAGCGGTGCATCGTGTCGTGTTTCATGAGATCACCAAGCAGGCCGTGCAGGATGCCGTCGCCAATCCTCGTGAGATATCCGCGGCGCTGATCGGCGCACAGCAGGCTCGCCGTGCACTTGATTACCTGGTCGGCTTCAACCTGTCACCGTTGTTATGGAAGAAAGTCCAGCGAGGGCTTTCTGCGGGTCGTGTGCAGAGCCCTGCGCTGCGCATGATCGTTGAGCGAGAACTCGAGATTGAGGCATTCGAGGCGCGCGAATACTGGTCCATCGAAGCCGACGTCAGCAAGGACGAACAACCATTCACGTCGCGGCTCGTCAGCTACGAAGGCGAGAAAGTGGAGCAATTCAGTTTCGAGAATGAAGCCGCCGCTCGCGACGTGGAAAAGACGCTTCTCGATGCTGCGCAAGGTGGGTTCAGTGTTCTCAGTGTTTCCAAGAAACAACGGCGCCGCAATCCTACTGCGCCATTCACAACATCGACGTTGCAGCAGGAGGCATCGCGCAAACTGGGCTTCAATACTCAGCGCACCATGCGTGTTGCCCAGAAGCTTTATGAAGGCATAGAGCTCCCGGGTGAGGGGAACGTTGGCCTCATCTCGTACATGCGTACCGATTCGGTGACACTTGCGGCTTCCGCTGTCGACGAGATCCGCCAGGTAATCGCGGAGCGTTACGGCAAAAAGAACGTTCCAGAGTCTCCACGAGAATTCAAGAACAAATCGAAAAACGCGCAGGAAGCACACGAAGCAATTCGTCCAACATCCGTCTCGTATATCCCGGACGGAATCAAAGGCGCTTTGGACGAAGACCAGTATAAGCTCTATTCATTGATCTGGAAGCGCACCATGGCCTGTCAAATGGTGCCCGCCGTGTTCGATACCGTCGCCATTGACATGGCTGCCGGCGCCGAAGATCAGGGCCACCGCATGCGTGCCAACGGGTCGGTTCTCGTGGAACCGGGCTTCATGGCGGTCTACCAGGAAGGCAAAGACGATTCCAAGGATGACGATAGCGATCGCCTGCTTCCGGACATCGCCGAAGGCGACACGATCAAGCTCGAAGAGCTGCGCACCGAACAGCACTTTACCGAGCCGCCGCCACGATTTACGGAGGCGAGTCTCGTCAAGACGCTGGAAGAGTACGGCATCGGTCGGCCATCAACCTATGCCAGCATCATCGTGACACTGAAGAATCGCGAGTATGTCGAGATGGACGCCAAGCGCTTCATCCCCACGGACATCGGTCGAATTGTCAACGGTTTCCTGACTGAGCATTTTACTCAGTACGTTGACTACGACTTCACAGCAAGACTCGAGGACGATCTCGATCTTGTGTCACTCGGTGAAAAGGAATGGGTGCCACTGCTCGAGAAGTTCTGGGGGCCATTTCATGAGCTCTGCGAGGACAAGGAAGCATCGGTGACCCGCGAACAGGTCGCGCAGGCCCGGGAACTCGGCACCGACCCGAAAAGTGGCAAGCCTGTTACGGTGCGCATGGGCCGTTATGGCCCGTTTGTCCAGATTGGCACCAAGGATGACGAAGAAAAACCGAAGTTTGCGGGATTGCGGCCTGGCCAGAAAATGAATGACATCGACCTCCAGTCGGCGCTGGAGCTGTTCAAGTTGCCGCGCAAGCTCGGCGAGACGCCCGACGGCCTGCCGGTATCGGCCAGCGTCGGCCGTTTCGGCCCCTACGTCCGCTACGGGGACAAGTACGTGTCGATTCGTAGTGGCGGGGGCAACAACGACGACCCGTATACGATCGAGCTACCGCGTGCGCTCGAGCTTATCGAAGCAAAAAAGATCGAAGACGCAAACCGTATCATTCAGGACTTCGAGGATGACGGCATCCAGGTTCTCAACGGTCGCTATGGCCCCTACATAACCGACAAATCGAAAAATGCCCGCGTTCCGAAAGACAGGGACCCGAAGTCTCTGACGCTGGAGGAATGTAAGGAATTTCTGGCCGCGGCGCCGGACCGCAGGGGCAAGAAGAAAGTCGCGAAAAAGAAAGCCGCAGCCAACACGGCCAAGAAGAAGACCACAAAGAAAAAGGCCGGGAAGAAGGCCACGAAGAAGAAGACCAGGAAGAAAAAAGCCAAGAAAAAGGTCACAAAAAAGGCGCCGGCAATAAAAGCAAAAAGCGGCTGAGAAAGGAGCAGTGATGTTCGTCAGTCGTGCCTCCGAGGTTTTGCTACGCGGGGGCATCATCGCGTATCCGACAGAGGGCGTATTTGGCCTGGGCTGCCTGCCCGATGACGTCTCGGCAGTGGAACGCATACTGCGACTGAAGCGCCGCGATGTCGGAAAAGGCCTGATCCTTATCGCGTCCGACATGGATCAACTCGCGGGCTGGGTTTCTTTGCCCGACGGACGTTCTGTTCCGGAGCCAGACCTGTCTCATCCGGTAACCTGGATCGTGCCACCTGGCCCTTGCGTGCCCCCCGTTATTCTCGGCCAGCACAAGAATCTCGCCATGCGTATTACGAGCAACCCGATCGCGGCTGCGATCTGTGATGCGGTCGATTCGCCGATCGTATCGACAAGCGCCAACCTGAGTGGCAAGCCCACGGCGCGCAACCGCTTCGCTCTTCGCCGTCAATTTGGCGCTCATGTAGACTATATCGTTCCCGGCGACTGTGGGCCCGCCTCGGGCGCATCCGAGATTCGTGACCTCTCGACCGGCAAGGTACTGCGACCCCGCTGACAATGAGCCAAATCGACGACGTCAAAGACTACCTGGTGGCGCTGCAGAACCGCATTTGCGCCGAACTCGAACAGCTGGATGGCAAGGCACTATTCGTCCGCGACGCCTGGGAGCGGCCTGGCGGCGGCGGTGGCGAGACCCGTGTGTTGGCCGAAGGTGCAGTATTCGAGCAAGCAGGTGTCGGATTTTCACACGTCTTCGGTAGCAAGATGCCGCCATCGGCCACCAAAACACGGCCCGAGCTCTCCGGAAAACACTTTCAGGCCGTCGGCGTTTCACTGGTTCTGCATCCACTCAATCCCTATGTCCCGACGACGCACGCGAACCTCCGGTTTTTCACGGCTGGAGATCAGGAGCCCGTATGGTGGTTCGGCGGTGGCTTCGACCTGACCCCTTACTACCCGTTTCATGAAGATGTGCTGCATTGGCACAGGACTGCGAGGGCAGCCTGTGAACCTTTTGGCGAGGCCCTGTACTCGCGCTACAAGGATTGGTGCGATAAGTACTTCTATCTGAAACATCGCGATGAAACGCGCGGCGTCGGCGGGCTGTTTTTCGATGATGTCAACGAACACGGCTTCGACAAGAGTTTTGCCTTCCTGCAATCGGTGGGCGACAGTTTTCTGCGCGGCTACAAACCCATTGTGGAAAAACGTGTTGCACATCCTTACGGTGATCGTCAACGCGACTTTCAACTCTACCGTCGCGGCCGATACGTCGAGTTCAACCTGCTCTATGATCGCGGCACATTATTCGGCCTGCAGTCGGGTGGCCGAACCGAGTCAATACTCATGTCTCTCCCGCCGCAAGTGCGCTGGGCGTACAATTGGCGGCCGGAGCCCGACTCGCCGGAGGATGCGTTGTACCGGGATTACCTAAAACCCCGCGACTGGCTCGGCGAGACCGATGCCTGACAGACGATCTTTACACCGTATGATAACGTCTTGTAGCAGTTGTTATTTCGGCCATGGCGATGCGAGGAACTATGTCCTGGATTGAACAAATTGAGATCGGTGAAGCTGACGGCAAGCTGGCGACGATGTATGCAGCACTGATCAAGCAGCGCGGCAAGGTCTCCAACATTCTCAAGGTCCACAGTCTCAATCCCGAGGCGATGGGCAACCACCTCGATCTTTACATGACGCTGATGTTCGGCAAGTCCGGTCTCAGCCGTGCGGAACGGGAGGCGATCGCTGTGGTCGTGTCAGCCAATAACGATTGTGAGTATTGTGTCAGCCACCACGCAGAGGCTCTCAGGCGTTACCTCGACAATGAAGACACAATCAAACTGCTAATGGCAGCAGACGGCCTGGAAACGCTCGAACCACGCCTTAGCAATATCGTCAGGCATGCTGAGAAACTAACGACCGCGCCCGCTGCAATGACTGAGAGCGACCTCGGGGAGCTACGTGCAGAAGGACTTTCAGACAACGACATTCTCGACCTGACGTTAATTGTCTCGTATTTCAATTTCGTCAATCGTATTGCCCTGGGTCTGGGTGTCACGTTCTCGGCCGAAGAAATAAGCGGCTACCTGGCTGATTGACAGCGCGCCAATGAACCTCGATCGCTTTTTGTCAGTTTGTGGCCTGCTGCTGGCCTCTGTGGCAGTCATGGCGCAGAGCGCTTCTTCTCTGCACGATGCCGGCGCCGTTCCCTTGCGCCTCGCCGGCAATGAAGACCCGGCGGCGACACGAGTTTACATCGTGCAGCTGCGAGCGCCGTCGGCAGCGGAACACCACGCCAGTCTGTCCAAAGCGGCGCCACGTGCTGTTACAAGTGCCAAACAACGCGCTCGACTGGACAAGAACAGCTCGGCCTTGAAAGCCTATGCGCAACAACTGGCCGATGAGCAAGACAAGGTATTGAGCAAGGCCGGCCCCGGCGCCCGAAAAATCTACAGCTACAAATTCGGCCTCAACGGTTTCGCGGCCCGCATGACCACGGCGCAGGCGCACAAACTCGAAAGCCTCCCCGAGGTCCTGAATGTCTGGGAGGATGAGATTCGTCCCATGGCGACGCGCCACAGCCCGACGTTTCTGGGTCTTTTCGACAATGAAACAGGCCTGAGAAGCACAGAGGGCCTGGATGGCGACGGCGTAATTATTGGCATTATCGATAGTGGTGTTGCGCCCGAGCATCCGGCGCTGACGGACACCCGTGAGGCCGATCGCCCGGGTCTGTGCCGCAGTAGCTGGGCGGATACGACCCTCCTCGGTAGATGGCTTTGTCACCGCTTCAAGAAACTCCCGGACGTACAGGTTTTCGAGGCGCCCGAAAGCTGGAACGGACAATGCGAGCCTGGCGATCAATTCACAGAGACCGATTGCAACAACAAGCTCATTGGCGCGCGCTGGTTCATCGACGGCGCACTCGAATCGGGCCCTATCGATCAAAACGAAATACGCTCGGCGCGCGACGTGGACGGACACGGTACTCATACGGCGACAACGGCCGCCGGTAATCGCACCCGCGCATCGATCTTCGGCACGCTGATCGGTGACATTGAGGGTATCGCCCCCAAGGCCCGCGTAGCCGCCTACAAGGCTTGCTGGCTGAGACCCGGCGACACCCGTGCAAGCCTTGTAGGCGGCTACGCGGGCCT
>Ga0265303_10002980_pt1 | contig 10569 bp, 11 predicted proteins | sample Helome_2_FD_192494 | JGI IMG/M metagenome (GOLD analysis project Ga0265303, IMG submission 192494) | Marine sediment microbial communities from subtidal zone of North Sea - Hel_20160317 (Illumina Assembly) | ecosystem: Environmental > Aquatic > Marine > Subtidal zone > Sediment ... | reverse complement strand
CGATGTCCAATACCATTCGTGCGGCACTGGTCGGATGGAACAAGACGCTGTCGAACGAGGTCGCGGCCTTTGGTGTCACGACGAACATTCTTGCTCCCGGCAGAATTCACACGCAACGAGTCGATCAGCTCGACGCGGCCGCGGCAAAGAGACAGGGCAAAACGGTGGAGGAGGTCGCGGCGGCGTCGCGCGCCGGCATTCCGATGGGTCGCTACGGTCGGGTCGCTGAATTTGCGGCTGTTGCCGCATTTCTGGTCAGCGAACCCGCAAGTTACGTCACCGGCAGCGTCGTCCGCTGTGACGGCGGCATCATTCGCAGCAGCTGAGCCAATCGCGCATGAATGAATTCGAACTCAAGATTAGCGGCGGTACCGTCGCGAATTCCGCGGATACTTTCCGTGCCGACATCGGCGTCAGGAATCTCGGCCTGTGACCGCCAGGCGTATTCTGGTGTTCAACCCGAACTCGAACGGCAGCGTCACCGAAGGTCTTCGGGAGTCGGTAAATGACATTGACAGCAGTGCGGGTGTCGAGATCGAGTGTCGTGGTTGTGACTCGGGACCGTTCGGCATCGAGTCCGATGCAGACATACAGAAGGTCATACCGCTGGTCGTCAACGAGATATCGAGTAGCCCGGATTTCGACGTCTACATCATTGCCTGTTATTCCGATCCCGGCCTGCATGAAGCACGGACCATAACCAGCAAGCCGGTTCTCGGAATACAGGAAAGTGCCATAACACTGTCTGCGACTTACGGCCGCCGATTCGGGGTTGTGGCACTCGGCCGAGAGTCGATTCAGCGGCATATCGCATACGTTCGACAAATCGGTATGCAGGATTTTCACGCGGGAGAACGCGCGATCGGCATAAGCGTCGACGAAGCGCGCAACGATCCGGCGGTGCTGGACACGATTATTGACATCGGCCGTCAGCTGATCGACGAGGACGGGGCTGAAACCATCGTCCTCGGTTGCGCAGGCATGGCTGCCCATCGTCGGCCGGCGCAGCGAGCGCTTGGAGTGCCGGTTATCGATCCAACCCAGGCGGCGCTCGAGTTGGCGATGGACGGAATATAAGGCCGACCTGCGGCGCCTGCAGCCGGCGCCCCGATCAGGCTTTGCTGGTCGCCGCAGCAATGTTGCGCAATGCGGCCTCCAGCAGCTGGCGCGACGTTGCCAGGTTCATTCGCATATATCCATTGCCGCCGAAACCATAGCGGTAGCCATCGTTCAGTTGCACGCCCGCATTCTCTACCAGGAATTTTTCCACCATGTGTTCTGCGTGCAGTTCGGCCTCGCCGGGCTGTCGCATTTTGTTGGCCTCCGCGGCCATCTCCGCAGCACCTATCTTTGCGCTCAACTCAGTCATATCCAGCCAGGCAAGGTAGGTCCCTTCCGGTTTGGTCCATTTGACCAGCGGCATCTCGGACTCGATGAAGGCTTGCGCAAAGTCCATATTGCCGTCGATGTAGTCCACGCATTGGTCAAGCCAGTCGCCGCCCTCGTTGTAGGCGGCTTCAGATGCGACGATGCCCAGCGTATTGACGGTTTCAACATGTCCCGCGTCCATAATGCGCCCGATGTATTCCGGATTGTCGGAAAACATATAGGCACACTTTGTAGCGGCGAGGTTGAATGACTTGCTGGTCGAATTGAACGTGATGCTGTTGCGGACGATCGCCTCGTCATCGAGATTGCAGTAGGGCGTGTATGTATTGCCTTTGTTGACGAAATCACAGTGAATTTCGTCGGCGAACACGACCACCCTGCGACGCGTGCAGATCTCTCCGAGTGTCCGTAAATCCTCGGCGGACCAGCAGTTGCCGGTTGGGTTGTGCGGGTTGCACAGGATCAGTACGTTGGTGTCGTGGTCGATGCGTCGTTCGAGATCTTCGAAGTCCATTACGTAGCGGCCGTCGACCTGTTTCATCGGGCTTTCTTCGGTCCTGCAGTGAGCCAGGTCAATGACCCAGTAAAAAGACGCATATACCGGCGCCTGCACGATGACTTTGCTACCGGGGGGCGCGAAGGCGCGCAATGCACTGTGAATGGCGGGCAGCACGCCGGTCGAATTCAGCAGAAGTTTTGGATCGATATTCACGTTATGGCGGGATTTGTTCCAATTGCAGATGGAATCCTTGTATGAAGCGGATAAGCTCAGGTAACCCCAGTTTTCGTGCTTCACGCGCTTGATCAGCGCGTCGGTGACGACCGGTGCGGTGCGGAAATCCATGTCTGCGATTCCCATCGGCACGACAATATTTTCCCGACCGAAACGGTCGATTTGCAGGTCCCACTTGTAGCAGTCGGTCCCTACCCGATCGTAGACCTCGTCGAAGTTGTATGCGCCGCTGGCATTTTTCTGGTTGCCGGCTGCGGCGGCGGTGCCGGAGGTGCCCAGTGCCCCCGCCAGCGCCGTCATGCCCGCGCTCTTGAGGAAGGTCCTTCGGTTCAGGCTGGATTGCTTCGACATTCGTTGTCCCCCATTTGGAGATAATCACCGACCGCGGATATAGCGATTTGCCAGGCGTGGATTCTGTTTTTGTCGGTCGCCGAAATCCGTTTCAGTGAGGCCGGCACAGCAGTCGCAGTCAGCTCAAGAATAGTCGCAAATCAGGCGTGCTGCAAAGATTCGGTCCCGTTGTCGACTATTTTTTTTTGCGAGGTGCGATCGTAATTTCGTTGAGCGCACCGTCGTCATTGTGGAGGTCCTCCTCGCCCGCCGCATAGCGATTGAGTGACAGGATGTAGGCGAGGATATCGACGTACTCATCGAGCGCCAGCGCGCCCGGATTTGTCTCCGGCATCGACGCGCTCATGACAGCGTAGATAATTCCCAGCGGCTGACCATTCCACACTTTGAATACCGGCCTGAAGTACTTCTTGTCGTGACAGGTCAGGCAATGTTGTTTGTAGAGCGTCTCGCCGGTTTTTGCCTGTGCCTTGCTATAGACCAGGTCGTTGGTCGTTCGCGGATCGGCATTCGCCCCGCTTAACCACAGCAGCGCAAAACCGGTCAGTGCAACGATATGTCGCAACCTCCGGCACACTGCAAAAAGCGAAAAATCCCGCAACGATCACTCCTTATATACCGTCAGACCACGGTCACGCCGCCGCGTTCGCGGCAAACGCCGATGCTAGTCCTGGTAAAGCGCCAGCGCAGTGAGTCTGGGCCCCGTTTGTAACACAACGTACTGTCTGCCCTCGTGGACATAGGTCATCATACCGTATGCACTCGATTCGGGAACCTCGACTCTGCCGAGCTGATCGCCGGTTTTCTTGTCCGTTGCGTACAGATATGGCGTGTCGTCGCTGCCGTTGCCGGCGTGGATCAGCAGCGTCTTCGTTACCGTCATCGGTGCGACCCGTACGCCGTTGCCGGTATTCGGTATGTCCATGCCCTGCAGATCCGGGTGATTCAGGAGTTTGTCCGGCGTCTCGCCGACCGGAATCCACCACAGATGCTCGCCGGTGTTCATGTCGATCGCGGTAATCCGGCTGTACGGTGGTTTGAACATGTTCAGGCCATCCGGACCCTGCACCGAACCGTAGCCGGGTAACACGACATAATCCGCTATCCGGGTGCCGGTCGGTTTTTCAATCAGCGCATCTCGTTCCGTGCCCGGGGCCGGAATCCGGTATGAACAGTTCTTGCGGGAAGTGACATACAGGATGCCGGAGTCAGGGTCCGCGGCGGCCGGACCGTCGATATTCACACCACCGATATCACCGGGGCACCACAGCGCCGCTTTCTTGCCGAGATCATTGTCTCTGTGCAATGGTGGATTGAACAGCGGCCCGATCTCGAATTCCTCCAGAATCTCGATCATTCGCTGTCGCAATTCGGGCGTGAAGTCGATCAGGTTGTCGTGGGTCAGGCCCTGGTTGTCGTAAGGCAGCGGTTTGGTTGGAAACGGCTGCGTTTCGGAGAGTTTTTCGCCGGGAATCCTCGATGCCGGCACCGGACGCTCTTCGATCGGCCATATCGGCTCGCCGGTTTCCCGGTTGAGCGTGTAGGCAAACGACTGTTTGGTGACCTGCACGACGATCGGCACGGTCTCGCCATCCATATTCACATCCAGCAAAACCGGCGCGGTGGGGGTGTCGTAGTTCCAGATATCGTGGTGCACCATCTGGAAGTGCCACTTGCGCTCGCCGGTGCGTACGTCCAGTGCAATCAGGCTGGTGCTGAACAGGTTGTCACCCGGCCGGAATCCGCCGTAAAAGTCCAGGGTCGCGCCGTTGGTTGGAACGTACACAATGCCGCGCTGCTGATCCGCCGACAGCGGTGCCCAGGACGAGATGTCGCCCGTCCATTTCCAGGCGTCGTTTTCCCAGGTCTCGTGTCCGAACTCGCCTGGTCCGGGCAGCACTTTGAATTTCCAAAGGAACTCGCCGCTGCGTGCGTCATAGGCCAGAATGTCGCCAGGGACGTTCTCGATGCGCGACTGATTGTAACCCTGCTCCGCAGAATTGCCGACGACCACCACGCCGTTGACGACAATCGGTGGCGAAGACGATGTGATATAGCCGGTCTCCAGTGGTAAGCCCTCGTAAGGATCGTACTCGTGACCCAGATCGGCGAGCAGGTCAACCACGCCGGTCTGCGGAAATCCGTCAATCGGCACAGGCTTGCCGAAACCCTCCAGCGGGTAGCCGGTCTCCGCATCCAGCGCCGTGAGGAAGAAAGCGGGGGAGATGATATAGATGACGCCACGCCCGTCGACTTCGTGGTAGGCGAGGCCTTTTCCGTAATCCTTGCGCATCGAATATTCCCAACGCGTAGTTGTCGGTTCGCGGTAGGACCAGATGGTCTCGCCAGTTGCAGGATCGATGGCGACGACGTGCCGTCGCGGGCCGGCCACCGTGTACAGTTTGCCGTTGACATAACTCGGTGTGGAGCGACCACTCGCGGCCCCGAAACTCGACCCATCCCATATCCAGTCCTCCTCCAGGTCCTCGAAGTTTTCGGCGTTGATCTGATCGGCGGGAGAATACCGCGTGTGATGCGAGTCGCCACCGAGATACTGCCACTGTCCGCCCGCCGTGCCCGGACCTTCCGCAAAAACTGCCGCGGACCGATCGTTAGCGGTCTGCGATGGATCCTGTTTCTGCGCGCAGCCGGCCAGTACTGCAAGCAACATTGCGCCGGTCACGGCGGCCGTCCATCGGCCGCCGGCCGATGCTGATCGTTGATGCGTCATTCCTGCTCCCCCGATACGCGGGATGCGCCGACCGGAATTTTCACCGGTCGCTGCGATCGCGCGGTGCTACTTTGAATTATTTATGGATCGGGACCATCCCGACAGGCAAGCATACCGCAGGCCCGGGACGCAGAAAACCGCCAGTATGAGCCCGACTTTGGTTACAAAAGCAATGGATTAGCGAGGAACACCTGCGTTGGCACGGGTCCGCGTTCAGCGCGCAATCAGTTCTCGAGCAGCGGGAAGCGCCGGGCAATCTCCGATCCGGTAAATTGTGCCACCCAGCCGTCCGGATTGTTGAACATGCGGATGGCCGTAAAACGAGGATTGGGGCCCATGTCGAACCAGTGCTTCGTATTGGCAGGCACCGAGATCAGGTCGTCCTGCTCGCAGAGCATGGAATAGACCTTGTCGCCCGCATGCATGACGAACAGGCCCTGTCCGCGTACGAAGAATCGAACTTCATCCTCACTGTGGGTGTGCTCGGCGAGAAATTTCTGCCGGAATGCGTCTTTGTCGGGGTGCCCGGGGTGCATGCTGACGACATCGTAAGTCTGATAGCCCCGTTCTCCGACCAGCCGGTCGATTTCCGTCTGATACGCCGCAATGATGCTGTCATTGTCGGAGTCGTCGGTGATTTCCTGGCGCGCCGGCCAGCGTTCGATGAGTATGTCCGGCTGTCCGAGTTGCCGGCGAATTTCATCCAGCTCGTCGGTGCTGTGCAGCGGCGTATCGGGCTCGCTATCGTGGTAGACAGTTAGATGACTCATCGCACAGGCTCCTTTGGAGATGTCAGTCTAGATCACAACCTCATCGAAATCATGGGCGAGCGTATGGTCGCCCGTCAGCATGTCCGGGTCGCGGACAAGCTGCGTCGTCCGCATGCCTGCCATACGCGCGGCGTCCAGTTCTTCGACGACATCGGACAGGAACAGTATTTCTTCGGCCGGTGTTGCAAGCTCCTGCACGATCGACCGATACGAGTCGGCGTCGCGCTTGTGACCGATACGGGTGTCGAACCAGCCTCTGAACAGGGGCCGGAGATCACCGGCGCCGGAGTATCCGAAAAGCAGTTTCTGGGCGGCAACGGAGCCGCTCGAATAGACGTAAAGGTCGATGCTTCGTTCAGACCATTGCCGAAGATTCTCTACCGCGTCGTCGTAAATGTGGCCGGTAAATTCGCCGGCCTCATAGCCGCCGCGCCAGATATGACCCTGCAGTGCCTTGAGAGCCGTGACTTTGCGATCCTCGGAAATCCACTGAAGCATGATCGCGATCAGCCGTTCCGTATCGGCGTCCGGTTCGGATGCCTCGTCGCGGGCGTCGTTCAGGATTCCGGCGATTGCATCGTCGTCCGCGTGCTGCCTGACGAATTCCGGCAGCGCGTCGCTGGCATAGGGGAACAGGACGCGGGTGACAAAATTGATGGAACTGGTCGTGCCCTCTATATCGGTCACAATTGTCCGCACGGTCATCGCCGACCCGCCAGCGTTTCCTGCCAGTGACAGGCCAGCAAAAATTCCACGCCCTCGATGTGCCGTTGCGCTTCGGAGAGATCAGCGCCCCAGGCGTACAGGCCATGACCCCGTATCAGGAATGCGGGTACCGGATCGGCGCCTGTGCCAAGTCTGGCGAGCAGGGCCCCGGTCAAGTCGTCCATGTTTTGCGAATTATCGAATACCGGCATCGCGATTTTCGTATCGTGAGCATTGATGTGCGGAAGCGCCTTTTGCATTTCGAATCCGTTGAGCAGGATATCGTCATCGGCATGGCGCGATGAGACGGTCGCGGTGACGGAATGCGTGTGCAGCACAGCGCCGATGGACAGGTCGTGCCGGTACAGGCAGGTGTGCAGCGCAGTCTCTGCGGAAGGCATCAGGGCCTGGTCCAGCGGGCGGCCCCGCATATCGCAGATCATGAGATCGTCGGGTGTCAGAATCGACTTGTCCTTCCCGGATTGCGTGATCAGGCAACGATCGGCATCGACCCTGACTGAAAAATTGCCGCTCGTCGCGAGGCACCATTGACGTTCGCCGAACAGCTGGCAAACGTTGCACAGTGCCGCGGCCAGCTCGGGAAAAGAATTCGCAGACAGGTGGTCCGAACTAGCTGACATCGCGGTGCCCTGCCTCAGTCACGGTTGTGCACGATGGCATAGTCGCCTACCACAGCGGCTCGCCGGTCAGAATAAATTTGAGGGCGTCGGTCGAGATCAGGATGCCGAGCAGCAGCAACAGAAACGGCATCAGACGATCCACCAGCGTCGTCAGCACGTTGTTGATTTTTTCGAGAACCGGCCGGGCAGAGTCTCCGATTGCTGCGACCAGCACAGGTACTGCTACGAACGGCGCCGCGTACGCGAGGTTGTAAATGGCCAGAACGGTGAGCGAAGATTCCACCGGCAAGTCCGCTTTCAGTATCTGGTCGATCGCGGCGACGTACGGCAGGGCAAACGGTACACCGATGAAATTCACAATCGCTCCGTAGCCAAAGCAAACTGCCGGTGTCAGGTCGCCCTCCGGTTCCCTGGGCTCGCTTGCCTTGCCGTCTCGCGCTCCGAGCGCGGCCCACAGGAACAGTACGCCGATCGCAAGTTCAATAAAAAAATCGATCGGCTGAGGATTTTGCAAACGGTTTGTCAACTGCTCGAGGCCGATCGCAAACGCAATTCCAGCGACAAAGTACGCGACGGTGTGGCCGGAAAGGAACGCGATACTGTTGGCCACCGGACGACTGCTGCCTGTCGCGACGATCAGCAGCGCAAACAGCACCGGATTCAGTGCGTCGACCAGCAGTAGCGGCAGCAGTACCGGAAACAGCTCGGACACGTGGCCGATTACCTGAGGTCTTCGGGCAGCATCGGTGACGACAGCATATACTCGAATTTCTTCCAGCGAGTTGCCTGGTCCGCTGCGTCGCGCTCGACGTAATCGCGCACCATGTCCTTGCCGAGGTTGTAGTTGATCACGTAGCTGCGATACGCGTCGAAGAAGCGGGTTCTCTGCATGGCGCGTTCCGGCGAATTCAGCGAATACCTGATCAGCCAGTCGGCAGCCTGGCCGCGGTCGATTCGGCCATCCAGGTAGTTACGCGCGGCTTCGTTGCCCGCATAGTTTAGTTGGCTCAACAGTTCCTGCAGTTCGTAGTACCGGTCCGCTGTCTGTGGATCGAGGCCGGCGAGCGGGAACAGCACCTGCTTTTCGAATTCAATGCGCTCGTCACCTGGAAACGCAAGCTCGATTCCATAGTTGCCGCTGCCCTCGGCAATGAGTGACGCCGGGCTGAACAGCGGATAAATACTGAACTCGAGCCAGCCCTTCTCATCGACAAGATTCTGTTCCAGCAAAGCGTTGAAGGTGTGGTGACCCGGATAACCCTCGTGACATCCTAGATCCACAGCGCGGCTGATGAAAGTCGGCAAATCCGTGTTTATCTGGATCAGGCTTTGAGCATTGCCCTGGTACCAGTTGTAACCGGACCAGGGCTTGTCGTTGACATACTCCAGCGAAAACGACTCATATTCTGGCAAAGAAATATTTTCCAGGGTGCGGCGCCGGCATTCGGCGATCGCCGCATCGAAGACGGCCGGTAACTTGTCATCCGGAATTACGAACCGATCCTGGAATTCGTTGACGCGGACAGACAGATCGCCCTCACCGGGCAACAGCGCGTCAATCTTCTCGAGAATTGCATCGAAGTAAGCCGCATCATTAACCGGGGCAGCCGTACCGAATAGCGCTCGGGATTCGTCGTCGAATGGCAGCGTCCGGCCCTGGTTGAGGCCAATTCGGGTGCGCAGCGCACCCAGCCGATGTATCAGTCCATTGATCCGGGCTGCCTGCGCTGGATCAGTCGAATCGGAGTTCAGCCGTCCGAGCCGCTCGATCATGGCGGATGCACGCGCGTCGATTTCCTGCAGTGACAATTGCGCCTCGCTGGCTGCGTCCCGCAATTCCTGCGGGCCGAAATAGGCATCCACATGTGCGTCGTCGTGCAGGCCCATGCCCAGTTCGAGCTGCAAATAGTCGCGCGCCAGGTCGTCGAGGCCCGGCCCTGCGGTGGCTCCGGGCCCATTGCTCCCTTTGTCGTTGTCGCAGGCTGCCGCAACAATGAGGGCCGTCATTGCAAATATTCGAAGTTTCATTATGGCTGTCCGGAGTTAAACTAGGGCATTGGCAATCGAGTCCGCGATGGCGTGAGCATAGCAGCCGTAGCGCGTCAGGCAATACGATCCCGGGTGGCAGGCAATGCAGAGGTATACGACACAATGGCTGATTCCGATCCTGCTCGCGGTGGGGGCGGCTGGCGGGCTCTGGTATTACTGGATGCAGGCCAATCGGGCCCCCGAGCCCGTGACGCCGCCTGTCGTAGTCACGCCGCAGCAGCCCGCGGAGGGGCTGCAGCCGATTCATCCACTGACGATCCCGGAGCAGGATGGCGCGCGGCCGGAATTGCGCTCGTTGCCGCCGCTCGACGAAAGCGACGAATATTTCAAGCTCGAGTTGTCGGATCTCTTTGGCGACGCTGTCGCTGATATTCTGGCGGAATCCGGGCTGATCGAGCGGGTCGTCGCCACGGTCGACAATCTGCCGCGAGCACACGTTGCGGAAAAAATCCGACCGGTCGGGAGGCTCAACGGACAATTTACGGTCGGCGCCGAACTCGAGAATGACCGGTTCGAAATGAGCGCGGAAAACTACCGGCGCTACGATCGCCTGGTCGAACTCATTACCGCCGTGGATACAGATCGGCTCGCGGACATGTACCGGCGCTTTTATCCACTGATGCAGAGTGCATACCTGCAACTGGGGTATCCGGACGGCTATTTTAATGACCGGGTCGTAGAGGTGATCGATCACCTGCTCGAAACGCCGCAACCCGAAAGACCGATCGTGCTGCTGCGTCCGCACGTTCTGTATCAGTATGCTGATCCGGATTTCGAGGATCTTTCGAGCGGGCAAAAGCTGCTGCTGCGCATGGGCAGCGAGCACGCCGCCAGCATAAAACAGGTCTTGCGCGAGATGCGCAGCCGAATAACCGAACAACACCAATAACCGGAATTAAAATCGGGGGATTTCTGATGCGATATCTTGTTTTCGCGCTGCTTGCTGCCGCGGGTGCCGCCATTGGCGCAGAGGCCATCATCCTGGGGTTCGACGACTCCGGCAGTCGCCTTCAACGATCCATGGAGGCCGACTTCGATACCTATCTGGATGCAGCCGAAATGGATCGGTGGTTGCGGCGTCTTTCGGCCCGGCCGCATCATGTCGGTTCCGCCTACGGGCGGGAGAATGCCGAGTTTATCGCCGGCTTGTTCGAGTCCTGGGGATACGACGTCGAGATCGCCGAATACCGCGTCCTGTTG
>Ga0265303_10002978_pt1 | contig 10572 bp, 6 predicted proteins | sample Helome_2_FD_192494 | JGI IMG/M metagenome (GOLD analysis project Ga0265303, IMG submission 192494) | Marine sediment microbial communities from subtidal zone of North Sea - Hel_20160317 (Illumina Assembly) | ecosystem: Environmental > Aquatic > Marine > Subtidal zone > Sediment ... | reverse complement strand
ACGTCGCGAGCGCTCGGCATCGGTCGCGCTCGTCGCGCCAGTCGTCGTTGCGCTGCTCGTGCGCATTTGGGTAGTCGACGTCGCGCTGCCCACCGGCCAGATCCGCGGCGCGCTAGCGAGGACCCTCGCATCGTTTGGGCTGTACGCGCAGCAGATCTTCTCGCCCTGGAATCCGACCGCCTTCTCTGGGATGCGCCTCTACGAGTGCGGTCGCGGTGAGGTCCTGCCGGCCGCGTGGTGGCTCGCGGGTGCCTTAGTCCTCGGTGCGGTGATCCTATTGGGCATCGTGGCCTACCGCAGGCGCGCTTGGCGACCTGTGCTTGCCGACGCGCTTTGGATCGTCGTTCCGCTGCTGCCGGTGGCCAACCTGATCGATCTCGGAAGCCGGAACCTCACCGCGGACCGTTTTCTCTATCTTCCAATGCTCGGGGTCGCGTCTCTTGTTGCCCGCGGGCTCCTGTGGGTGTTCCGGAAGCGCGCATCGCTCGGGAAGACGGTCGCTATTGCCGCTTCTGTCATCGTCGTGGGTTTCGCAGTCGTGACTTCGCTTCATTCACGGGTCTTTGCCTCGTCGTCTTCGCTTTGGGAATACGAGGTGACGCGGAACCCGGACAACCCGTTCGCCTTGCATGCCGTTGGAACCGCCCGAACGCGCGCCGGCCTCCGAAACAGCGGCTTCGACTACCTCGAGGGAGGGCAAGCGCTGGCGGCACGCACCTGTGTCCGTGACGACCAGCTGCGTGCTGCCAAAGATCTCGCCTGGGCCCTCGCGCTTCGTACGAGCCCCGATGACCAGAATACCCTACTCGCACTGCAGAGCGCGTACGCTCAGATGGCCCGCGATGGTGCGTTCGGGTATCGCGGACGCCCGCCGTGGCTGATGCTGCTCACGCCTCAGGAAACCAGCGACTTTCTAACTGACGACCTTCAATACGCCCTCCCGCGCGCCACGGTGGAAGCGCGCCTCGGCAACATCGACGCCGCCATGCAGATCCTGCAGGACCAGGCCATCGGTTCCGATTCGCTGCACCCCCTGTCGAAGAACCTTCGGTCTCGATTGGTCGCGGCCCAGGGGCGTATCGAGGAGTCGCTGCGCGAGTTGGCACAGGACCCGTCGGTTGCGGACGCCGGCGCGTTAGGCTCCGTGCTCGCAACCCTGCGCGAAACGCTTACGCGTACGAATCTCTCGGGTGACGCGGAAACGCGGCTGGCCCGATACGCACTGGGATTCGGCCGAGCGCCGAACGACCTGGCCGGACTTTCCCGCGAGATCCAAACGGTCCTCGACGCCATCCGCGCCTACGAATCCGACGCCCCCTTCGACCTCGCAGCGCTCGAGCGGCAGAGAGCCAATTCTAGAGAGCTTCCACGCTTCATCGAGCTTGCACGAGCCAAGGAAGACGTCCGGCGCTTCGACGACCAGCTTCGCAGCCCCGAGACATAGCTCCACCAGAACCCGAGGGCCTCGAGCAACGCTTCAGGGGAGGTTCTCGATGTCTTTTGGCGAACACGGATCGGAGCCATACACGGGATTGCACCGCGCAGGCTCTCCTTCTGGAATGCCAAACCAATAGTCGCGACCGGACACCGGTGCTGGGAAGTCAGAGCTCGAGTAGTGGACGCCGGCCTCTCACGACGCTTCGGCCCGCGCGTCATTGGCCGCGTCTTCCTGCGTGAAGCCATCGAAATTGCTGGTGACGATGAACCCGGCGGCAACCAAGCTCCGAACCTCGTCGCCGTCGGACTGCGCATTGTTCACCTTGAAGAGAGCAGCGTACGGATCGGTTGCCTCATCTGCATCGGCGAACAGGAGACGGCCCTCCAATGCCGGTGCGTGGCGCGTGTAGGCCTCCCTGTGGTTCTCACTATCGAGCATCGAGAAGAGCACCTTTCCACGAAGCGCCCCGAGCGTGGGCCAGCCCTCGGCGGCGATGGCTTCGGGTAGGGTGGCGTAGTTCTTACGGACATCGTCAGGCGTGAGAATACGCTCTTTGGGAAACACCGAAAGGATCTCCGCCTCGAGCTCGTCGTAGTGCCCGAAAACCGGGATCAGCGTGTCGTCGAGGAAGTCCGCATCTTCATCCTTCGGCTCGAGCCAGAACATGATCGGCATGTGCAACGCGTTCTGATCCGACCAATCTTTCACTACGCCGAGGCAGTCCACGAGCTTGCGACAGGTCGTCTCCTCGTCGATCAGCGGGATATGGAAGACCTCGAAGCCCTCGTCTTGCCGGAGATGCACGTCCAACTCGAATTGACGGACTCCCTGCTCCGACAGCTGAACGTCCAGTGACCGATGCGTGTATCCAAACGACGGGTCCAGCACCTCCGGAGGCTCCACGTGATAGCTGTTGTGCGTCCCCTTCGCCTGAACGTGATTGAGGCGAAGCACCTCGGTATCGCCAGTCGTTCCCCCATTCGCCCCGCTGCAGTCCGCAAGCAAGACCACCAAGCCTAGTTGTTTCGTACCCGTCTCTACTGTTCTGGGAGTCCTTCGCGGCTGGCGCCGTCGTACTCCGTGACGATTGTACCGGTTGCGCTGGCTGGAAAGGCAACCCCCTGGACATCGGCGAGGAGGGAGCCTTGATGGCAGCCCGTCACTTCGAGGTCGGCCGTCCACGTGTAGTCGAGGCCATCGACCACGGCCGACTCGGTGCCGTTGAGGAACGAACAGCCGTCGGCCGAGTAGTCGATGTACTCCACCTGAATGTCGACGGTCGCCGACAGAGGCGCGAGCTCCATCTCGAACACGAGGTCGGCGCGTCCTGAGACGGGGCCGGGCAGGGTGCCCGTCGTGCTTTCATTGGGCGACAGTGCCTCTGATAGGGGCGCCGCCCATGTCGGCTCGGGGCTAGGGACGATCGGCAGCGGCGTCGCCGGTGTGCGCGAGGTGAAGGTCGCCAACTTCAAACGGGCCGTGCCCAAGTCGCTCGCGTCCTCCTCGACGAACGCGAATTTGGTTCCGTCCTCGCTCCAACGGCCTTGTCCGCGTGTATTGAAGTTGAGATCGTTCACCTCGCTCGAGTCGACGATCTGTCTGGCGATGTCGGTGTCTTCATCCGCTCGGTCGAACGGCAAGAGCCAGAGGTCGAAGAAGCGACGTTCTTGTTGATTCCGGAGCAGGGCGATTGGGCCGCGAAGCGGTGGGTCCACGATTGCCGGGCGAGGCACCAGGGAGAAGACACTCATGCGCTCGTAGTTGCGAAAGCTCGCGGTGACGACCCATTCCCCGTCCGCCGAGATGTCGACATCCTCATCGTACTCCGGATCGGAGGTGAGCCGCGTAATATCGCCGGTCGCGAGCTCGAGCTTCACGCTGTCGTAGTTGAGTGAATCGATGGTGGTGTAGTATCGGACGCTTGCGCCGCCGTCCGCGAAGCCCTTGCCCTCTCCCCAGTTGCCCTGAGCAAGCTCCAGGGCGTCCGGTGGTCCGGTAAACGTCGGACGAAAACCGGCAAGCACCCGTGGATTCTCGACGGTGTAGCGATCTGGGCCCATCTCTCGAACCAAGCCGCCGAACACGGGGAGCAGCAAACCATCCTGTCGCACATGGCTGAACAAGACATGCTCACCGTCCGGCGAGATGCGCATCTGCGCATTTCTCAACAGCGTCACCGGACCGGTCGGAAGCTCTACGGGAACGGAAGTCGCGGTCTGACAGTCGAGCACGCTTGGCGTGCATTCGATGATGGCGTGACGTTGGTTCCCACTCCCACTGCGGACAGCGAACCGCACTCCGTCGGTGGCCATTTGAGGTTGGCGCAGGTCCAAGGTCGGCGAAGCCAGATCGGCGCAAGTCAGGCATTGAAAATCACTTCCGTCCCTCGCGAGTGTCGCGACGTGGCGCCCCTCGACGCCCTCGATCGTTGCGGTCGTGAACAACCGGCTTCCGTCAGCGGTGAAACCCGTGCTGTTCTGCTGGGAGGGGATCGTTACCCCTTGTGGAAGCCGCACCTCCACCACTTCGATCGACTCCGCGGCTGGGGCCTCGGTTGCGTCGGTGCAGGCTGCAGCAAGGAGCGTAAGCGATACCACCTGCGACGCACGAAGAAGCAATGTCATGGCAACCTCCGTGCGCATAGTAGGCACGCGCAGCCGCAATCTTCAATCATGTCGTTAGGCCGTTTGCCACTTCGACCTTCTCTGGGCGAATCCAAGATGCCTCGCATTTTCGGAGAGGTCAGGCTAATCTCTTTCCGGGTCAGGAGACATCGATGATTCCAGACGAGACTGTGGCGTACGCCATCGCGACTTGGGTTCGTTTCAACGAGGATGTCACCGATGTTCTGCTTCGCGCCCTCTCCGGCGCGTTTGCCTTGGTGGCCGCTTCCGACGGCGAGCTCGCGCCGTCGGAGGTCGACGGTTTCGTCGACATGCTGCGGGGCAAAGCGGATGTATTTTCCGGCCTAGACTTCGAGGCACTCGAAAGCACCTTTCGCGAACTGACCGAGGCGCTGATCGCGAATCCCAAAGATGGCCGGCAGCGTGCGCTTGATTGCATCAGGCGCGTCTCAGGCGAACCGGTTAGAAGCGAGTTGGTCCGAAGCGCGGCTGCGATCGCAGTCGCTTCCGATGGCCGCCTACGGGCGACCGAGGAAACCACCTTGCAAGAGATTTCCAAAGCCCTGGGTCTTGCGAACGCCCGCTGACGTTCGCCGCCATGGCCCACCTCGCGCTACTTGGTGCCAGCGCTGGGGGGGTCTTTCTCCGGCTCACCTACGTGGTTGCCTTCATGGGTGTCTGCTTGCGTTACGCGGGCTCATCGGACGTCGCCATCCTGCCCATGTCAAGCTCGTCTCATTGCTCCCGCCTCCCGCTCTGGCGCGAAACATCTGCTAGTCCCCGAGTCACGGGCTGTCTATACTCGCGCCGAATCGGATGCCGATGACCACTTCCAGCGACCGTCTGTGGCTCAGGATGACGCTGGTCGTTTGCTGCTGGGCCGGCACTGCCAGCGCCCAAGCACCAGCGGTTACGGAGGCGGTAGGCGACACGAGCGTACCGGCCGCTGCACCCGCATCCGAGGATTCCGAGGTTCCAACCATCTCGGAGCTACGAGAGCAGACGCAGCAAATTCGACAACTCATGGCTCGACGCCTGGATGTGGCTGTCGATCCGCAGACCCTGTTCATGGTCGACCTGGGCGCTCCAAAGGCCAACCCCGATCTCGAGCTGCTGCTGCGAGAGCTGGAGCAAGTCGCCAGGCAAGGAGCGCGCCCATCAGGCCGCAAGCGAGCTCTGCGCACGCTGCGCTCCGAGGACGCCTTGGCGAAGGCGCATCGTGAGCTGGTCGAAGCACAGGCGGCATTCCTCTCTCTTCCGCGTGCGGAGCGTGAAGCGATTTTTTCGAGGCACGAAGCCCGGCGCAGGGAGGCCGAAGCGCAGGCTAGCTCGGCCCAAGCAAAGGCCGAGATGCTCGCGCAGCTCGAGGCGCAAATCGCGCAGTTGGAGGCGTTCCTCGCTGGAGACTTGGACCCTTCGATCGATCCACGACCACTTCTCGAAATCGACCCGGTCGAGCTGGCCGACTTGGCGGCAGACCCTGAACGCCGTCGCCGCTTTCTAGACCCTAGCTCCAGGGGGCCCATTTTTGCCGCCGCCAAAGACGACGTCGACGCGCTATTGGGTGCCGCGGCGCAAGAGCGCGACATGCTCTGGCTTCAATTTCTCGAGCTCGATGACGATGAGCGCGGTCGCCTGTTGGCAAAGCATGCGCAACGCAGCGTGGAGCCCTCAGAGGCGCTTGCCGCGCAGATCAGCGGAGCGGAGCAGGCGGCCAAGGACGCGGCTTTGGAACGTGACGTTGCGGTCGCCGACTCGCAGCAGGCCAAGACCGAGTCACGCCGACTCATCGCGGATCGTCGTGCGCAGCTCTTGACCGTGAAGGAGGCTCAAGCTCGTTTCGAAGCGGAGCTCGCGAACAGCCGGGTAAGAGTCGAAGCCACCACCGAGTCCGCGCTCGCATGGAACCGAAGAGTTCGAGAGTTGCAAAGCACGATGCGGTCGGGAGAGGCGAGAGCCAATCAAGCCGACGACCTCTACCGGGGCCTCACCAAAGATCTCGGCGACGCGCGGCGCGAGTTGAGCGTTGCGCTCGATGCCGTGAGATCCGAACCGAGTGGAGTCCCACTGCCCTCCAATGCGGACGCTGACCAGCTTCCGGCCGACATCGACGACAGCGCCGCCAGCGAGCTCCGAACCTCACTCAGCAGCTCCGCGATCGAGCTGCAGGCCCTCGAGGCTCAGCTCAGGTGGGATCGAGCCAAAGCGCTTCGCGATGCGATCGTCATCATGAATCAGACTCGACTTCGCCTCTTTGAGATGCTCAGCGAGACTCGGCGCGACAGCCTAGAAGGCTTTGGCCCCGACGGCGTCGCCGAGGTTAAGCGGGAGCTCGACCAGATCATCCTCGAGGTCCGCTTCCACTTGCTCGCCGTGCCGCGGGAGGCAGCCCGCCAGTATCGGCAGCTCCGATCCGCCCCCGGGCCCGTGTTTTTCAGCATGTTTCAGCTGTTGCTCCTGGTGCTCGTATTTCGCTGGTGGCGAAAGCGGGCGGACGACACGCTCGAACAGTCCCGGCGCGCTTGGCTGCAAAAAAGGCCTCAGACGCCTCTGACTCGTGGTGTTTCGACCGTTGTTTGGTACGTGCGTCGAATCCGAAAGCCACTGGAGTGGATGGCTTTTTTCTGGGTGTTGTCGATCTTGATCGCCAAAGCCGGACGACTGCCCGAGACGAAGTATGTCCAGATCGTGATCGTGTGGCTGTTGGCCGGTGCGTTCGTCGTGGAGCTGATCGATGCGACGGCCAGTCGTCAGGGTTTCTCGAGCGAGTCTTCCGCCAAATTGCGCTTTCGCTCGCTGCGATTGGTCGGCGTAAGCGTCGTTGCGGTTGGGTTGATTCTGTCGCTGACCGTCGCCACCGTCGGTAAGGGCGCAATCTATGCTTGGGTCGTCAGTACGTTCGGCTTCCTCGCCATTCCGGTGTTCCTCGTGCTGGTCATCTGGTGGAAGGACACGATCTTCGAGCGCGCGAAAGGCCGTGAGACGTCTCGCGTGTTGCAGTGGGTCGTGAGGCACGACCATGGGCTGCTCACCTATCCGGCTGCAGCGATCGGTGGCGTCTATCTCCTCATCGAGGGGGTCGCCGGGTTCATCGTTCGGCGCGTGAGCGACCTTGCGCCGCTCCGGCGGGTTTTCGCCTACTTGTTTCGACGGGGCGTCGAAAAAAGCAAGACGGCCACGCCCACCGAATATGGCACCGAACCCATCCCTCCGGAGCTGTACGATGCTCTCGCACCGCATCCTCAGACTGCCCCGGAGCTTCTGACCTCATACATGTCGGAGAGCGTTCACGCGATGCGGGCGCTCGTGCGGTCCGACCGTGATGCCATCGTTGCGGTGGTTGGCGAAAGTGGGCTCGGGAAGACCACCTTTCTCAATCGCGTCACGAGCGACCTGGAGCCCGGGAGCGTCTGCGCGGTGCAGTGCCAACCCGGAGGCTTTGCCGCGCTTTTGGTCGAGTTTGCTCGTGCCCTTGGGCTACCGGAGACGGCTCCCGAGGAGGAAGTCATTGCAACCTTGCGTAAGCGCGCTCCAGATGTGATCCGCGTCGATGACGCGCAGAGGCTAGTTCGGCCGCTCATCGGTGGCCTGGAAGCCATCGACCAGCTCACCGAGCTCACGCGCCGCGTCAGCCCGCAGACCTCATGGCTGATCGCGATTGGAATGCCGGCCTGGCAGTACCTTCGGCGGGCTCGCGGCGACCGCGCCGCGTTCGACCAGGTCATCAAGCTCCAGCCTTGGGAAGAGAATCAAATCGCGTCGCTCATCGAGCAGCGCTGCGCGGCCGCGGGGGTCGTGCCAAGCTTCGAACGCTTGGTGGTGCCGCGCCAGGTCAGGACCTCGCCCGTTTCTGACGAAGAGCGCACGAAGCAGGACTTCTACCGTATTCTCTGGGACTACTCAGGCGGCAATCCGGAGGTCGCGCTGCACTTTTGGCGAGAGTCGCTGTATCGGCGCCCCGACGATGAGACGGTGCACGTCCGGCTCTTCTCGGGGCCGTCCGCGAGTCAACTGGACGATTTGCCCGCGACCTTCTACTTCGTGTTGCGCACCGTCGTTCAGTTGGAGCTGGCGGTCGAAGAAGATGTGGTGACCTGTACAGACCTGAGCTCGGCGGAAGTTGCAGACGCCCTCCGTGCCGCTCGCGTCCACGGCTACATCAAGGGCGACGGACATCTTTTCGAGATCGACCTTCAATGGTATCGCGCGATCATCAGTATCCTTCGCAGAAAGCACCTGTTGCTGCTCTGAGGTATTCGGCATGAAAGTACACACCCCAATCCTCTCATCCGCCGCGATCCTGGCCCAGTGCCTCGGCCCGGCGCTGGCCCTCGCGCAGGAGCCGAGCGACGAGGAAGTGATTTCGCAGATCAGCCAAGCCATTCGCTGGGGCGGAGTCGTCACGTCCGTCTTCATCATCATCGGGGTCTGGGTTGGCCTTCGTTTCTTCAACAACTTCGTCGAAAATCTAGGAGACCAATTCACGGCCCGTCGGATGCTCTTCCAGAAGCTCGGCACGATCGTCCAGTTCTTCGTCTACATCGGGACCATCGGTACCATCATCGCACTGAGCGTCCGCTTCGATGCCAAGGTCCTAACCCTCCTTGGTGGCACCGCGGCGGTCGCCGTGGGCTTCGCCGTTCGCGACCTCGTCGCTTCGTTCATCGCAGGCATCATGATCATGATCGACCAACCGTTCCAGGTCGGCGACCGGGTCGAGTTTGGTGGCGAGTACGGGGACATCACGGCGATCGGCCTTCGATCGGTGCGGCTCCAGACACTGGATGACAACACGGTGACGATCCCCAACAACAAGTTCCTGACCGACATGACCTCATGCGGGAACTACGGCGCCCTCGACATGCAGGTCGTCATGGACTTCTTCATTGGACTCGACCAGGACATCACCAAGGCGCGTGAGATCGTGACCGAGGCCGGGCTCACTAGCCGCTATGTCCATCTTCCCAAGCCCGTCGTCGTGCTCGTCAAACAGGTCATCCAAGACAACTACGTCGCTGTGCAGCTACAGCTCAAGGCCTATGTGCTCGACACCCAATACGAGAAGGCGTTCGAGACTGACGTGAACCTCCGGGTCATGCGTGCGTTCAAGCAGCATCGAATCGGCCCGCCTGCGATCCTTCACCGGACGATTTCGGGAGATCGCGGCATGGAGCCGGTGCCCGTCTGAGGGCCGATTCGGCCAGCGTTAGAAGGCGCGGGTTTCGCCGATGCGCAGCAACCAGGCGGCTTCGTCTCCGAGCGCGCCCTCGGACGCCGCTTCCTTGAATCGCGTGGGCGGTTCGTCGAGCGGCTCGTCGGAGAGCTTGAACGTGCCGTAGTGCATGGCGACGGCGGCGCGAGCGCGAAGGTCGATGGCGGCTTGAACCGCTTCCTCGGGATTCATGTGTGAAGCTTTCATCATCTCGGTCGGCTCGTAGGCGCCGATCGGCAGGGCTGCGAGGTCGAAGGGGCCGAGCGCCTCGGCGATGCGGGCAAATCCGTCGAAGTAGCCGGTGTCGCCCGCGAAGAAGAACCTTCGCTCCGCGCTGACCACCGCCCAGGACGACCAGAGCGCTTCGCGATCGTCACCAATGCCACGCTTGCTCCAGTGCTGCGCGGGCAGGCAGTAGACGCGTACCCCCTCGTGCTCGGCGTGCTGGCCCCAGTCGAGCTCTTCGACGTTTTCGATTCCGTTCTCGCGCAGGAGGTCGCCGTTCTCGAGAGGAACGTAGAAGCGTGTGTTTGGATCGCGCTCCGAGAGCGTGACCAAGCTTGCGAGGTCGAGGTGGTCGTAGTGATTGTGCGAGACCACCACGAAGTCGATCGGAGGCAGATCGTCGATCGCGACACCTGGCGCCACGATTCGCTCCGGCCCCGCGAAGGAAACCGGACTTGCCCGGTCCGACCAGATCGGATCGGTGAGGTACGTGAGGTGACCCATTTGAACGAGGAGCGTTGCGTGCCCAATCCAGGTCACCGAGGGCTCGCTGTGCTTCGCATTCTCGCGAAGCCAGGCGCCATCGTTCGGCACCTGATCGAGCGCACTCGAGATCTCGCTAAAGGAGCTCGCGATGCGCCGGAAGAAGAAGGGCAGCGTCACCGAGGCGCTTACCTCGGGCATCGGACCTACAAAGTTCATGAACCGGCCATCATCCTCGCGAGGGGCCGGGCCAAGGGCGTCCTCGAAGGGGGAGGCGGCTGCAGGAGAGGCCAGCGCCAGCGCAAGGATTGCAAGGACGCGGCTCAGGGAGTTGCGGGTGGACGCCATGTCTAGAAGTGGATCTGGGGCTGCGATGGTCGAAACGTAAGGTGTTTGCGAGAAAAGTCAGCACTCGTGCTGTGAACGCCGTATCTTTCCTTTCGAGGCGCCGTTTTTGCGTCCGAGAGAGAGACTCGACCCATGAGCTCCGTCCCGTCACCGATTCGACTCACTGGCCCCTGGACGGAGTCCCGCGTCCAGGAGTTCCTCGCGGAGGCGCGCATCCCCATGCGGCTCGCCGCGAACACGGA
>Ga0265303_10002976_pt1 | contig 10576 bp, 7 predicted proteins | sample Helome_2_FD_192494 | JGI IMG/M metagenome (GOLD analysis project Ga0265303, IMG submission 192494) | Marine sediment microbial communities from subtidal zone of North Sea - Hel_20160317 (Illumina Assembly) | ecosystem: Environmental > Aquatic > Marine > Subtidal zone > Sediment ... | reverse complement strand
CCCGGGAACTGTCGAGGTCGAAGTCTTGCCACCGGTGGACACCAGCCGGTGGTCCGTAGATGCCATTGACGATCACGTTGCCGACGTGCGCGCGATGTACTTGCGGGCGCTGGAACAGGACCCTAAGGCGGGGAAACAATCCTCGCAGAAACCCGTGCTGACCGATGTTTCCGTGGGCGGAGCGCGTGAGTGAGCATCAGCCCATGGCCGACCGATGAGACAAGTTACGTACTTGTCGTGCTGGATGCGGCGCACCCGGTAGAGCAGCAACACCTGGAGACCTGGCTAGAGCACGAACGAACGAAATGTGGTTTTCGGGGCAACGTAGAGCGCGCCATCGTGCCTATCGCCGATTCTCCGGAACGCATTGATGCCGAAAACCTGCTTAGAGTACTGGATCTGCCGGACGACACGCTGGTCGTTCCGGTGCGCGTCGTTTGGCTGAAGGGGCTGGACGTCAAAAGCACGAAGCCGCGCTTTCGGGATTTGCTGTTCGGTAATCCAAGACACCCTGGACCGATCAGGGCGCGGCGCATCCTCAAGACGCACCCAAGGCGAGCCAAGTGCATCAGCGGCGCGCCAGCCACTCTCGGGGAATTGCGACAACGGCTGGAACACCGGGTTGGCGCAATGCCAGAGCGCGATCAGCTCGCCGATTTTCTGGCGGGCCAGGCCAGCATCGCGCTCGACATCGCAGAACGGCGCTTGCGCGGCAGCCGTTACAAGGTTCCACGTCGAGTTGCCGACAATTTGCGGTCAAGCCGCGAATTTGTCGCGGCCCTTCAAAAAATGAGTGCGCAAACAGGCCAGTCTGTTGGTGATCTGCAATCAGAGGCAAACAAGATCTTCAAGGAACTGATTTCCGTGCCGCAGGCATTCTGGCTCGACATGAGTTACCTGCTCAATCGAAAAATATCGACCCTCGGCTATGATGCCGAGATCGCTGTAGACGAAGCCAGCTTGCAGCGTGTTCGTCAAATCAGCAAACAACACCCGACGGCGATTCTCTGTACCCACAAGACACACGTCGATTTCCCCGCCCTGAACAAGGTGCTTTTCGACCATGATTTCCCGGCGCTGCACACCATGGGTGGCGTCAACATGGCGTTCACCGGAATAGGCTTCCTGGCACGACGTGCCGGCGTCATATTCATTCGCCGCAGCTTTCAGGACAATCCGCTTTACAAGCTCATACTGCGACAATACATCGCCTACCTCATGGACAAGCACTTTCCACTGAGCTGGGCGTTCGAAGGTACTCGGTCGCGGGTCGGCAAACTCATGCCGCCAAAATACGGCATCCTTAAGTACGTCATCGAGGCGGCTCACGCAAACGATCAGCGCATGTTGCACATCATCCCGGTCGCGATGAACTACGATTTGATCAGCGATGTTCGCGACTATGCCAGGGAACAGTCGGGTATCAAGAAACGACCCGAGAGCCTGAGCTGGTTTGTCGGTTACCTCAGAAGCCTGAGAAGGCCGATGGGTAAGATTTATATGAATTTTGGGGAACCGATCGTACTCGAAGAAGTGCCATCGGACGACGACCAGCTCGCACTGTCCAAACTTGCATTTCAGGTGGGTGTCGAGGCCAACCGCGTTACACCCGTTACGCTGGCCTCGCTGGCGGCTATGGTACTTCTTGGCAGCGCACCTCGAGCGCTGACACGTGACGAATTGACGCGCCAGATTGGCCGGCTGGTTTTGTGGGCGCAGGCGCGGAACATCAAAATTACTCGACATTTCGAAATAGAAAACGAATCCGAGCTGATCTCACTTGCACAAGTGTTGATCGATAACCGCCTGGGTACGCTATACGATGACGGTCCGGAGGATGTCTACGCAATTGCTCCCAAGCAACAAGCAGTCGCGAGCTATTACCGCAACACGACGATCCATCATTTCGTCACGAAGGCTATTGCAGAATTGGCATTCGCCGGCATATCAGCGGACGACGTCGAGCCACTAAAGACGTTTTGGCAAGAAGTGGATCGCCTGCGGGACCTGTTCAAGTTCGAGTTCTTTTACGCACCCAAGGAAGAGTTTCACTCGGAAGTCAGACGGGAAATACGGCACTATGAAGCAGATTGGGAAGCCATGCTTACCGACGAAGCGGACTACGCAAGCCTCCTGCTTAGAAAGTTCAGGCCGCTCGTAGCGCATGCGACGCTAACTCAGTTTGTGGAAGCCTACTATGTCGTGGCCGACGTTGCCGCGGTCACGCCGCACGATGTCGCACTCGATGCCTCCGATTGTCTGCGGCGCTGCTTCAGTTACGGGCGACAAGCATACTTGCAGAGGCGCATTCGCAGTGAGGCGTCGCTTGGCAAACTGCTTTTTCAGAATGGCTACAAGTGGATTGAGAATAGAGGGCTTGCGAAAGCAGGCGGCCCGGAACTCGCGGATCGCCGCGTACAAACAAGCCAGGGCCTTCGAGAATTGACGCTTCGCCTGCACAAAATCCAGGCAATGGCACTACCGGATTGAATACGGAGCAAATCGTATGGATCAGCTAAGCCCACAGGACTCCCAGTTTCTGTACATGGAGTCGGAAGACAACCTGACTCACGTTACGTCGATATCGGTTTTCGATCAAACCACCGTACCAAAAGGTAATGTCGTTCGATTCAAGGACATCCTGGCGCACATCGAGGGACGTTTGCACATGAGTCCCCTGTTCAAGCGACGACTGGTGCATGTGCCGCTCGAACTCGACTTTCCCTATTGGGTTGACGACGAACATTTCGACCTCGAGTATCATGTTCGGCACGGTCGGCTTCCCGAACCGGGAGACTGGCGCCAATTTTGTATCCACATGGCGCGCTACCACTCTCGGGCTCTGGATATGAAGCGCCCATTGTGGGAGATGTTTGTCGTCGAAGGCCTCGACAACATCGACTGGCTCCCGAAGGGCAGCTATGCGATCGCAACCAAAATTCATCACGCCGCCGTCGACGGCACCGCTATCGTCGATTTTTTCGGCGCGATGGCGGATATCGACAACAAGGGCACACCGGCAATACCACTAAACATGGCGAAGCTCCGGCGCAGTCCGAAACCCAGTCTGCTGGACATGGCCGTACGCGCGACGTGGCACTCGATTCGCTCGCCGATAGGCATGACGGATGCGGTGATGCGTTCCGCGCCTAACATATACCGGCTGGCACAGAACGCGCTGCGCTCACAGAAAAAGGACAGGTATCCTGTGCCGGACACGCGTTTCAACACGCACGTGTCGCCGCAGAAGATGTTCGACGCCAAAGTGTTTCCTCTGGCGGACCTGAAAGCGATTCGTGAAGCAGTACCGGGCAGCACGATCAATGATGTCATTCTGGCGATATGCGGAGGCGCAGTCCGCCGCTACCTGCAACATCACGACGAATTGCCAGATAACTCACTCATTGCCTGGGTTCCCATTAATGCCCGCCAGGGACCGCGAGGCGATCAGAACGCACCAGGCAACAACGTCTCGTCGATGACGGCGCCCATATTCACGAATGTCGAGGATTCGATAGAGCGGTTGCAATGCATTCACGAGGCGACGCAACAGAGCAAGGCTGCGAAAGCGGGCGTCTCGGCACGCGTTATGGTCGATCTCAGCAAGCACGTTCCAGCCTCAACCCAGGTAATCGCAAGCCGGCTGGTGTTACGCGCTGGAATGTCCCAACGAATGTGCAACCTGTTCATCTCGAATGTGCCAGGGCCGCAGGTACCGCTGTACATGAACGGCGCCCTGCAGGTGGGCAGCTTCGGCATGGCGCCACTGGCCAATGGCATGGGGCTGTTTATCGCGACCCCCAGTTACAACGGCAACATATCGTTTAACGTGACATCGACCCGGGACATCGTGCCGGATATCGACTTTTTCGTTGAGTGTCTCGAACGGTCACTAGCCAGCTTGAAAGCGGCAATCAAACCCCCGAAGAAAAAACGATCCCGCAAGAAGATTCGCGCCGTAAAGACCTAGCAGTACAGGTGGTGCCTGCGCGTCAGCTGGCGCGTCGCGATACAGTGCTGCGGACCGTCGGTCGACGGCGATCAAGATCTTGCAGAATGCTATCGAGCTTCTTGCTGATCGTCGTCTGAACCCGAATCATTTCGATCTTCGGCCAGGTCGCCTTCTCACCCATCTCGATCAGTTCAACGATTTCCTCGATTGAGCGATGTGCCAGCAACTTGAGCGGATTAAAAAAGCGGCTGTCGGGAAGGATGTTGATATCGCCAAAATAATCCTGGTTCATGATGCTCAGCCCGACGTTCGTCAGTTTGTTGACCGTCGGACTCCAGGAAAGCGGTTTCTCCAGCATCGAAGCACTTGCGTTGATCCACTCGCGAGCCGTTCGCCCGGCTGCGAGCTTTACGGTCGTCAGCAGATCACGCTTTCTCTTGGTGTCCGTTACAAACGGAAAAATATGCGGATTAACCTGGCTCACGATAAAGTGGTTGACGCCGTAGATACGTGACAAACGTTTTGCGGGCAAGTCATCGCTCAGGGAACCGTCGACCCATCGACGCGACGGCAAGTAGGGCTGTTTTTTGCCCTTGTCGTTCTTGGCGGCGAGCGCTACCGGCGGATAAAATCCCGGGACCGCCGCCGATGCCATCACGGCTTCACGAATGAAGACATTCGGTGTCGTTATCGAATTCATCAGTCGCGATGTCTGGTGCTTTTCGGCAGCGGCGATCGAGATATTCAAGTGTCGGCCCGTGCGCTCAAAAGCCTCCTGAAACGTAATATCAGGTACGAGGTGGTTGAGTGCGTCCTGAACGTCTTCGGTCGTCGCAACCTCCGGCTTGAAGGCTTCAAAACGACTAAACAGGCCCTGATCACGTTCAATCTCTTGCACCAGGTTTTCGGGTTCGAGTATTTTCTCGATGTATTTGTTGCTGTGAGTACTGACCAGGCTGCCGACGATGGCGCCACCGCTGCTGCCGGAAAGAATATTCGGAAGCACGCCCTCCAGCCACAAAGCCTTGACTACGCCAATATGAAAATAGAGCAGTGAGCCGGCACCGCTCATTACGAGCGCCGAACACCCATAGCAGTGCTGGGCGCGTCGGAAGAAATCAAGTCGCTCCTTCAGCGGTATGTCATCGGCCTTGCTGCTCGCCAGCAACTCCAGCGCGCCGACGACTTCATCGACATAATCGACAATCAGTCGTTTGGTGCTGAATTTTGACTTCCCATAAAGGGCCGAGCTGCCCATGCCATCGATATTGCCGTGGAGTCCCTCGTTCAAGGCAAACAAGATAGCGGCATAATCCTTGTTTTTTTTCAGCCGGCGGAGCCTTTTCAGACGCCGGCGGATGGAGGCGTAGTCGAAGTGTTTGGATTCATCCGAGGCCTGCCAGCGCCACACACCCGATTTCTTGTCATGGGCAATTGCCGCCGCCTTCCACTCGTCATAGCTCTGAGCCGCGGCCATATCGGCTTCAAGGCGTTTCGTGGCTGAGAAAATCATAATCGGATCATGCTCTTACGCTGTCCTGATGCAAGGCAGCATACACGCTAATTCATTGAAAAAGAAAGAACTGTTCGCTTTATTCGGAAGCCCAAATACCCGTCATCAGCGCAGAACTCTGCGCGCGCGATGACGCCTTGGCAATACGTCAAGATGCGTACTCTTCAACACGATCTCGGACACAGAAGATGGTTCTGCTCTATTGTGAGAAACAGCGCAACGACTCCCGACGGCCCTGCTGCTAAGTTGTTGCCGAACGAGGGAGGGTGCCGAATGGGTCTATTTTCGAAACTGGGCGGAAAATCTGCTCCTCAAGCAACAACAAGCGCTAACCAGCCGCAAAAGAAGACAACCAGCTACAGCGGCGTCCAGATAAGCGTGAATTCCGAGGAATGTTGCCAAGCCGCCCGTGAGCTCGAAGGCCAGCGATTTCTCGACAACGAGATACCGATGTTGCCACTCAAAGGGTGTGACGCGGCAGAATGCCGTTGCGCGTACGAACGCTTTGATGACCGGCGCGCTGACGCCAGGCGCTTATCCGATGTGGGATTTGACATGGCAAGCGAGCTCCACGACAAGGAAAACAGAGTCAACACATCGGGCCGTCGCGACGACGACTAGGATCGCCTGCTAAACGCTCAGGCTGCTCGGTCCTGAGCGTGAAGTTGGGCGCCGACGTGCAGCCTGTCCATGAACTTCTCTGCGTTGATCATGACATCGTCCTGACCGACCTGATCGAACGGGTTTTCCAGATGCTCCTGGATTTTGTCCAGGCTAACCAGTACGAGCGCAAACAGAACGGGCATTACATAGGTAAGTCCCGAAGAAAAGTCCGACGAGATGTATGCGAAATACGGCCCGTACAGGGGCGGCAGAATAGTGATGAAGAAGTCGCTGAATGCGCGCAAGGTGCGCGGCGTTCGATACTGGTAGATATGCTTGACCTGTTCGAAGGCGAGCAGCATCTTCGAAAGATATTGATTGCAGCGGGACACCTCGCCCGAAGCGAGACCTGCCTGGCGAAGATCCTTGCGAATGAACTGCGAAAGGTTTGAAAAACAGCCGTAAACTTCCCTCTCACGATCCAGCATTTCCTGTCGCGGCGCATGGAACATCTCACGGCTGGACCGCAGTAAATCGCCGAGCAACGATCGACATCTTTCCTGCGTGTCAACGCCTGAACTATCGAGCCAATCACGAGTTGCAAAATAGATGGCCCGACCGTGCGCCTTCATCGAGGCGTAGTCGTCCAGGACCGCCTCTCGACGTTTATAGGCGCTGTTAATCGAAAATACGATGGGGAATACGACTGCAGTTGCGATAAGAGTCAGCGGGTAATTCGCCACCACGTTCCAGCGCAGGCACAAGTAAGTTGACAGCACCGCGAAAGCCGATATGACAATCGCTTTCACATTGATGATAAAGGCGATGGTCTTGAGTCGTTTGATCATCAGGGCGCACCTGTTTCGCAGAGTCCAGCCTGGAATTGTCGCGCGGATCCGGGGCCCAGTCCGGGACCGGTTCACGATTTGAGGTACGCGACCCGCCAATCGAAGCCGTTTGCGCATTTATCCTGACAATCCCGACGCGAATAACCCAGCCGATACTCAGGCCAATTTGTTATCATACGGCCCGTTGGGAAGCTCATCCCCATGCCAATAAGAGTCAAAAAAATCAGGAGCCGCAATGAGTAAATCTGTGTTGAAGTATTTTGATCGCGCCATGAATTCATTGCGCGACCTGGGTCTTGTTCCGGAGAACGCCGATGAAGCCCCGATTGTCTCGCTTCTCAATCGACTGACCCAGCTGGACGAGGCCAAGGTCACTGCAATTGCTCGTACATTGAGCCAGGCGTCATTATTCAATGAAGTTGTCCGTGAGCAGATCAGCTCGATGAAACTCGGCGAACGCTATGAGGAAATCACGGACTCCTTTAACTCGATTCGGGACGATGCCAAGTCCATGGTTGAGCAGGTTGAAGACGGCAAGATCGATACCTTTGAGCGCGTCAGCAACGTCTGGATGAAGGTGACTCGCGGTGACATTGCGTCGAGATTTCAGGACATCAAGGAGACCTACCTGGACGTTGCCAAGGACTCCAGCGACCAGATCGAGCGCGAGCACCTTATTCTCAATGCGTACCAGGACTTCCGCGGCGCACTTAAGGAATCCGAGATTCTCGCACTCGACGTTTTGAATACAGCTGAGACTCGGTGGGATGAAGCAAAAGCAAGGGTTACGGAAGCTGCGGATGCCGTCGAGGCTTTCGAAGGTGACGACCTCGTTGCCCGCGCAAAACTGGAGCTCACGCGTGACGAAAAGGTCCGCATGCTGCAAGACGACGAAGACCGCTACCAGATCGCCAAGGACCTGTCCGACAACCTGACAGTTAGCTATAACACGTCAGAGTTCGTCATGGCTCGACTACTGCAAACCACCAGCGCGAAAGAACGCGTCTACAAACAGTCCATCATGTTTTTCGGCACCAACGAAACGGTACTGACAGCGCTGAGTGCGTCATTTACAGGCTTGTTTGGCTTACACGAGAGCACCGAGGCACTCGAGGCCATGAAAGAAGGCATGTCGAAAAGCCTGGAAGACCTCGCGGACATCGGCGGAAAAGTCCAGGAGGCTGCGGTGCGCGCCGGCTATGGACCCACGATTCGAGCCGATGCGGTAAAGAAACTGGTCGAATCCGTCGTCAATTTCCAGGCTCGTTCTCGCGACATCATCGAGGAAATGCGTGTACTGGCGACCAGGAATGCCGACGAGATTCGCGTGTCAGTCGAAGACGGCAAGCAGCGTCTCGCGCGATTGATTCAGCAAGGCGGCACGCTACCCCCGCCGACCGGTGTCTGATTTACGATGACAACAGTCGTCGACGCGAAGACCGACAAGGCGCCGCTTGAAGATTTGATGGTAGCGATGGATGTCGTCGATACGCTCCGCCACCGCGACCTCATTATCGATCGCGAGCTCGATTCGGACGGACGGCGGCAGCGCCTGCTTGACCGACTGCGGGAAATCTACCGCGCGCAAGGCATCGAAGTTACGGATGAGGCGCTGCAGGCTGGCGTCGATGCGCTGGAACAGGATCGCTTCAGTTACACATCGACTGCCAGCGGCTTCTCAGCGACGCTGGCGCGCCTGTATGTGAGCCGGAATCGATGGCTCAAACCCATCGTTGGTGCCTTGGCGCTTGGTGTCATCATCTGGGTCGTTTGGTACCTCACGGTGGGGCTACCTCAGGCGCGCGTTCACGGATTGCTGCCGACTAAAATCGAAGCAAGCTATTCCCGTATCAATGCAATCTCCGCAAGCGATGCCGCAATTGAGCGGGCGAACACCCTCCTAAGCCAGGCGAAGCGGGCGCTTGGCGAAGAGAACTATCAGAACGCGGCGAACCTGCACGAACAGCTACGGTCGCTGCTCCACGATCTGGAGGCAAGCTATGATATTCGAATTGTTTCCCGGCCGAACGAGGTTTCAGGTGTCTGGCGCGTACCGGACCTGAATCCGGATGCCCGAAATTACTACCTGATCGTCGAAGCGGTTTCATCGGCCGGCAACGTCGTTCCGGTAAACGTTCGAAGCGAAGAAGATGGGCGCACACAACAGAGGTCGAAATGGGGCTTGCGTGTTAGCGAAGACACGTTCGAGGCCGTCACAGCCGACAAACGTGATGACGGCATTATTCAGGGCGATATCGTCGGCGAAAAACAGGCGGGTAAACTCGATCCCGAGTACCGCATACCGACGACCGGCGCCACGATAGTGGACTGGTAGCGATGTTATCCGGACGTGACACGCTCGATCGCTTGAGCACCACCATAGGATCGGCGCGCCGCGAGCTGCAACGCCTGGACCGGGATATGCAGGCGACATCGGGTGCTGCCGCCACGAATCGCCAGCGGCAGGCGGAGGCACTGAAGCGAATGGCAGCGATGCGCCTTGACGCGATCCGACAAGGCGACCTCGTCAAGCGTATCGACTCCGCGGATCACGAGGTAAGAAAGATTCTCGATCGTCGGCAGGGCGCGATGACGGCGCTGCATGAACGAGCCTCCCTTGCTGAGAAGGCGTTACTCACGCTCGAAGCACGGCGGGTCGAGTTGCACATTGAAGTCGACGCAGCGGCACAAGCGCTTGCGGAATGCGAAGCTCGAGTGCAATCGGGGCTCGAATCGGATGCCGGCTATCAAGCTCAGCTCGAGCGGACGCGCGTCGCCGATGCCGTTGCGGTCAGTGCGGCGGAAAAAGCCGAGGTTGTCGTCGAAGATCGTCGCAAGAAGGGAGAGCCCTACGAGAACGACCCGCTATTCATCTACCTGTGGAACCGCGGCTATGGTACCTCGGAGTATCGCGCCAACCCCCTTGCACGTTTGCTCGACAGCTGGGTTGCACGCCTCTGCAAGTATCACGACGCACGTCCCAACTACTGGATGCTGCAGGAGATTCCCAGACGACTTTCAGAACATGCAGACCGCAGGCGCGCGGACGCCGAACGCGAACTCGACACACTCCAGGCCCTGGAGGAAACGGCGGCAAAAAATGGCGGCGCGCACGCTGCAAAAGCGAAGCTCGAGAGCGCCGAGCAGCGTCAGGATGAGATTGATGCACAAATCGCCCAGTCCGAAAGCAAACTGCATGAACTGCAAACCGAACAAAGCCAATACGCGGTTGGTGATGATTCTTACATCGCAGAGTGCCTAAGCCTGTTTACGGATACCTTACAACTTCGGGACGTCACGGACCTTACGCACCTGGCTCGCTCCACGATGACCACTGCGGACGATGCGGTTGTCGATGACCTCCGACGTTTACGTCGTGAGGAGAGCGCACTTCAGGATGAACTCGATCGCAACCGCGATCTTCACCGGGAGCATCTTCGACGTGTTCAGGAGCTTGAGCAGGTCCGTCAGCGTTTCAAGCAGAATCGCTACGATGATCTGCGCTCCGGTTTCGACAAGGGCGACCTGATTGTCTCGACGATGCGCGAAGTCCTTGGCGGCGCCATCCGGGGCGGCGCACTTTGGAGCGTGTTACAGCAATATCAACGATATCGCGACGTGGCCGGCGCCTGGCCGGATTTCGGCAGCGGTGGCATACGG
>Ga0265303_10002975_pt1 | contig 10577 bp, 4 predicted proteins | sample Helome_2_FD_192494 | JGI IMG/M metagenome (GOLD analysis project Ga0265303, IMG submission 192494) | Marine sediment microbial communities from subtidal zone of North Sea - Hel_20160317 (Illumina Assembly) | ecosystem: Environmental > Aquatic > Marine > Subtidal zone > Sediment ... | reverse complement strand
AATGAAAGTTTGGCGACTGCTTATGCTCATGTCGCTTGCTTTGCTCTGCGGAATTCAATCATGCAAGAATCCGGAAATCAAGAAGCATAAAATCGTATATATTAATTCCTACCACCAGGGATTCCCACCCAGTGATCAAATCACCCACGGGGTCATGAAAGGTTTGCCTGCCGATAGCTTTGAGGTTTTTTCTTACTTCATGGACACCAAGCATAATCCTTCAGAAGCCTTCATTAAGGAGAGAGCTGAAGAATTGCTCGATTCGATCCGGGAGAAGAAACCCGATCTACTGATCGTTTCCGACGACAACGCCATGAAATACCTGGTCGTACCGAACTTTCAGGATAATCCCCTGCCCATTGTTTTTTGCGGAGTAAACTGGACAGTGGACCAGTACGATATTTCAGATTGCAATATTACCGGAGTACTTGAGATACTGCCGGTTGAAGGGCTGATTCAAACCATGAAACCTTATTATCCTGAAATGAAGAAGCTGCTGGTTCTGAATGAAAATACGACCACCTCCAGGAAGACAAAACCACTGCTTGACACCCTGATAGCCAAGATGGGATTGGCGGTTAAACAGGAGCTGGTTGATGATTTTGAAAGCTGGAAATCGGTATTCAGAGAGGCCAATGATACCTATGATATCATCTATTTGCAGACCAGGGGGGCCATCACGGGATGGGATCATGACGAAAGCCTGAAATATATTGATGATTTCCTCAGAGTTCCCGTGGTGACCTGCGAGGAGTTTATGATGCCTTACGCAGTTTTTGGACTGACACAATATTCTGAAGAGCAGGGAATTTTAGCTGCTGAAAAGGCAAAAGCCATACTGGAGGGAATCAGCCCCTCAGATATTCCCATTTCCAGGAATCAGATGTCGAAGGCATGGATCAATACCGGATGGGCTGAGAAAATAAGCTTTGAACCCGATAAGGCCTTGCTTGAAAAGGCTAATGAGCATGCAGGATTAGAGTCCAGATAACTTCTATAGCTAGAAATAATGAATCGGCGAGAATTTTCCAGAATAACGGCATTGGGTGCCCTTGCACTGCATACGTATCCGGCAACTTCATCTGCTGGAATTTTCAGGCATCACCCTGAGCCTTCCTTCAACATTCCTTTGGGGGTGGCGAATCACTCACTCAGGGGAAAAAGGCCAAGCGCGAGAGAATTGATTGAATTTGCCATTGAACATCAGCTGGATTCGGTTCAATTCAATACCTTAAAACCATTTGAAAGCCTTGAGATCCAGCATCTGGAAAGCTTAAAATCTCTGGCAAATACCAATGATATCAGCATCTATGTGGGGATTGGCAGCATCAGTGAACAGTCGGCGTCATTCTCAAATGGTTTTGGGGATGCCCGTGCACTGCTGAATACGGGCATCCGGGTGGCCAGGATCCTGGAATCTCCGATCGTAGGCGTTCGCATCGGTAATCTCGAGGATCGATATACCCAGGGGGGAATCGAGTCCAAGATGGAGGAGGTAATGAAGCTCATGAGGTCCTTCAGAGGACCAGTGTCGGATGCAGGCTTAAAATTTGCCTTTGAGAATCATGCCGGAGACATGCGTTCGGAAGAACTTCTGGATTTGATCGGTCAGACCGGAAGTGATATCTGCGGGGCCTTTTATGATCCAGGCAATGCCATATATGCCATGGAAGACCCAGGGATTGCCCTGGAGGCCCTGAGCAGTCACATCCTTTGCTGCCAGGCAAGAGATGTGCATATCTGGCCTTCGGAGGACGGAGCGAAATTCCAGTGGACAGCCGTTGGAGAAGGCATGATGGATTTCAAGCACTTTACCAGGGTAATAGGCGAAAACTGTCCGGGAGTCCCCATTCACATTGAGACCATATCAAATTCCCTGCGCTCCATCCCTTATTTAAAGGATGAATACTGGGAAGGATTTCCTGATCTGAAAGCCCAGGGCATGATTGACTTCCTGAAGCTGGTCCGGATGGGACATCCCATTGAGCTTGCCCGGGCTCCCGACGGGATGGATAAAAAAGCATTCGACAGGGAACATCAAAAAAATGAACTTTTGAAAAGCATCAGTTATTTGCGCAAGGAGTGTGGAGCTGGTATAAAACAGTCCAATTAAATAAGAAATCTGCCGCTATGAGAAACAGACTTTTGGCAACTTGTATGATTTTTTTGCTCTGTATGTGCTGTATGAAAGAATCTCCTGGACAAGGAGCGAAGAAGAATCTCTTATTTATTGTGACTGACCAGCAGCGTTACGATGCCCTGTCTTATGCTGGGAATACAGAAATAATAACTCCCAACCTGGATCGTCTGGCGAAGCAGGGCGTTTTCTTCAGGAATGCATATGCTCCCTGTGCTGTTTGCGGACCCTCGCGGGCATCCATGCTAACCGGCCATACCGTCGAAAGCACGGGAGTATATTCAAACGATCAGACCTATGCCTACAGCGACAGCGAAGTCATGACCATGCCCACTTTTGATGAGGTCCTTTCAGAATATGGCTATCGCTGTGAGTATTATGGCAAATGGCACGCCCTATCTTCCCATGCTGATGTCTATGAGAATCCTGTGCAATATACTGCCAGTGGTCGTTCAGTTTTTGGTTCAGGCGGACAAAGCCGAATCTATCGTGATTACTTAAGTGGACTTGGCTCCATACCGCATCCCGGGGAAGGGGAGTTTATCGACGGGATATCAAAGTACCCGTATTTTGCCAATCCCCTGGATCGTTACTTTGGAATGTCCTACCAGGAACTGCAGTCATCTAACCAGGAACACGCTCAACCTGATCAGCATGGGGAGCTTATGCTGGACAAGGAACATACAATGACTGCCTTCCAGGCAAGACAGGTCCTTGAGGCCATTGAGAGGTTAAAGGATACGACCTTCAGCATTACCTGCTCCTTCCATTTTCCGCACTCGCCCATGTTGGCACCCCGGCCCTACTACGGGATGTATCCTTTGGAAAACATGCTTCCCCCGGAGAGCATTGATGACGACATGCAAAACTCTCCCTATGCAAATTCCAACGGCAGAAATCAAAGGACCGAGTATGCCGATCCGGAAAAGATCAGATACATGATCTCAGAATACTATGGGCTGATTACTGAAATCGATGACTGGATAGGGCAGATTTTGGAAAAACTCGATGAATTGGGTCTGTCAGAAAATACCCTGATCATCTTTACAAGCGACCACGGCGAAATGCTCGGCGCCCATGGCATGCGCGAAAAGAATGTTTTTTACGAGGAGTCGGCACACATTCCTTTGCTGATCAGTTCCGCCGGACAGGTGCCCGTGGAAACCACTGTGGAAGCTTATGTTTCCCTGATTGATCTGTATCCAACCATACTGGACTACCTGGGTGTACCTGAACACCCTTCAGAAGGGAAAAGTCTCAGGGGATTGATCGAAGGCACGGATACCCTCCATGGCAGGTACGTAGTGACCGAATGGGACAGGGAAAACAGCCCCAATTACATGGTGGTAAAAGATGGCTGGAAACTGATCATTCCCAACACCATTAAATCCCAGGTAATCAACACCATGTACGATTTGAACAGCGATCCCCATGAGATGAATAATCTCCTGGGTAAGCATCCCAATCGTGCACTTTACCTGGAGAAAGCCGAAGAATTGCGATCCTGTTTGCTCGAATGGCTGGCTGAAAAGAAATCAGTGCACCATTACAGCGTTTCGCAGAGAGATCTTTTGAATGGCGGCAGACCCACAGGGAATGATGCTGAATTTATTTCACAGGAAGTCCCCGGATTGATCCCGGGCGACACGGTGGCTGTAAGCATTACCATGAAAAATTCCGGGACAAGTATATGGACAAGAGACGGACAATTCAAACTGGGAAGTCAGGCTCCTGCAGACAATTCCATCTGGGGACCGGAACGTTTATATCTAGATGAGGGCGAAGTTGTGGAACCCGGAGAGGAAATAACTTTCACCTTCGAGGTTTTCGTTCCAGAAGCTGAGGGCATCTTTCATTTTCAATGGCAGATGGTTCAGGAAGGAGAGGAATGGTTTGGGGCGAAGTCGGATCTCAAACAGCTTGTATCAGGAAATCCGGGGAGCTATTTGGATGACTGTGATAAATTGAGTCAATGGAATTCATCTTCAGGGCTGAAGCTTAATACAACTGACCATACTCAGGGCACAGCCTGCATTGAATTTACCGGAGGAGGTACCGATGAATTCAAAAAAGTATTCAGTCCACCCTTTAATTGTAGAGGTACAGTGGCTGATACCGAATTGAGGTTCTGGTATTTTGTTTCGGATATCACACAATTTGATTCCGGGAACCAGGTAGAAATTGGCAGTGCTGGCAGACCTGACCAGGATGAGTTTAGCTGGAAACTATCAGGACTATCTGAGGGCTGGAATTATATCACTTTGAAGACCAGCGAGGCAAACAAAATGGGCTCTCCCGACTTACATGCTATCAACTGGTTCCGCATCTACCACACCAAAAATGGAACCATGACCACCCGGCTGGATGCGGTACAGCTTATTGACCCGAATATTGGCCCATTATATACCCTTCTGGTAGAAGGAGGTAGCGGGGGCGGAAATTACCCCGGGGATGAAAACATTGCCATTGCTGCATTTGCTCCCCCTGAAGGAATGATATTCGATCAATGGGCCATTCAATCAGGTAATCCGATAATCGAAGATATATTTTCGCCTTCCACCAGCGTGACAATGGGAGAAAGCTCAACTGTGATATCTGCCACCTATGAAAGTTCAGTATCTGTTGTAGCCGAACCAATTGACGAGCAATTTATTAAGTTATATCCGAATCCAGCGTCTACTGAATTTTACATCGCCTTTACACTGCAGGCTGAATCTCAAATACGTATTTCACTGATGGATTTGAGCGGCCGCATCATCAGAAAAAGCATCAAAAACTTTATTCTGGATGCAGGTCCGGCTATTGTAAATGTTCCGGTTCAGGGTATTATGCCGGGTGCCTATTTGCTTCAGCTTTTTATTAATAGTAAAACATATGCCAGACTGATCAATATTGATGGGACTTAATGAATAATGAGAATATACAACAGTTCAAAGGCTTCTATCAGGCTGCACAGCAATCTTTATTCCTGTTAATCTTCTATTAATAGAAAATTTAACCTTCACAATTACATTCCATTTTGCTAAATCACTTGAGGACTTTAATTGCAATTATAGTATTGATACGGAAGTGTCATCAAAACGACTATGGAAGAGCCTGATTTTTCTGGACAATAGGAACCTGGGCCCAAAGACTACTTCCTTCAGATAAGGAACATGGAGAAGAATAAAAAATACAATTATAGACAGAAAGGCATCGCCCTATTTGTCTTTATTTTTATGTGGTTGCTGACCACAACAGCCGGAGCACAACAGGCCAATTTGCCGAAAACTGTAGTTAAGCCAATCGATCCTGCCTCGATAGACCTCGCAGAACCAACCTTGTTTATAGTGCCTTACTCACATCTCGATGATATGTGGCGTTGGTCTTACCCTCAGACCATTCGTGACTTTCTGAAGAGGACCCTGGATGAGAATTTTGAGGCCTTTGAGGAATATCCGAATTATGTATTTAATTGGTCAGGGGCAAGTCGCTATCAAATGATGCGTGAGTACTATCCTGAAAAATATGAAGAACTTAAAGAATGGATAGCTGCAGGTCGTTGGTACCCAAGCGGAAGTTCATGGGTGGAAAATGATGTGAATGTTCCTTCCACAGAAGCCGTGGTTCGTCAAATATTAATGGGTACTCAATATTTTAAAAATGAATTTGGAAAAGAAAGCCGTGAATTTATGCTTCCAGATTGTTTCGGTTTTCCATATTCACTGCCGTCAGTTTTAAATCACTGTGGGATCCGTGGTTTCTCGACCCAGAAATTAACATGGGGATCGGCTAACGGAATACCGTTCAATGTTGGTCGTTGGATAGGACCAGACGGGGAATCAGTGATTGCTGCTCTTAATGCCGGGAATTATGCTTCGCCACATCTAAACGTATATTCAACAAATAAAGAAATACTGCAACGCCTGGAGGATAATAAGAAAAAAAGCGGACTTCCCATTGACTTCTTCTACATGGGAGGTGGGGATAAAAACAACGCCGACCGTGGTGGAGTTATTCAAAAAGTTTCGCTCGAAACACTTAAGGCCGGACAGGAAACAGAAGGCTTTGTGAATGTAGTTGCCGGAAAAGCTGACTTGATGTTTACAGCAATTACAGACGAGCAAGCAGAGAAACTTCAGACATATAACAAGGATTTATTGCTTATTCAACATTCAACTGGCGTACTTACTTCTCAGGCCTATACAAAGAAATTAAATCGGGATGCTGAATTACTGGCTGATGCCAGTGAACGGGCAGCCGTTGCTGCCCACCTGTTAAACGGAGCTGAATATCCCTATGGAGCACTTAATCATGCTTGGGGATTAGCGCTTCGAAATCAGTTTCACGACAATCTACCCGGAACAAGTATTCCAAAAGCATATGAGTATGCCTGGAACGATGGAATCGTTGCTTTAAATCAGTTTGCCGGGGTTTATAAAGATGCGATTGGTTCTTTAGCTAAGTTACTTCATACCGACGTCCCCGGAGTACCCGTGATAGTATTTAACCCACTGTCAATTAAGCGAAAGGATATTGTTGAAGCTTTTATCCCTGATGAATTCGTAAATGCAGAATCAATTGCCGTATTCGATGCTTCAGGCAAAGAACTTCCTTCGCAAATTATTGTGGGGTTTGATGGACTGAGTCGTATTCTGTTCCAGGCAGATCTCCCTCCAATTGGAGTGTCTGTTTACTCTTTTCGTCAAGCCAAACCAAAAAAAGTTGATTCCGAATTAATTGTTAGAAAAGATTATTTAGAAAACAACAACTACAAAGTAACAATAAATGCCAACGGGGACATCTCAAGTATTTTCGACAAGAGAATTAGAAAAGAACTTCTCGAAAAGCCAATACAACTTGAATTCGGAGAAAACTTCCCGGATGTCAAGCCAGCCTGGCGTATCTACTGGAAAGATATTAAGCAGGATGCCCGGAGTGTTGCTGCTGATCCGATTTCAGTAAGGATCGTTGAAAACGGGCCCCTGCGTATTGCTGTTGAGGTGATACGTGAGAACGAAGGATCAAAAATTACACAAAGAATAAGACTTTCGGCAGGAGATGACGGAAGCCGCGTAGAGGTGTCAAACCTGATTGACTGGAAAAGTCGTGGAACATTATTGAAGGCTGCATTTCACCTCTCGGCCGAAGCTCCTGAGGCAACTTACAACCTGGATCTGGGAACCATCAAACGTGGAAATCGAAATGAAAAGCAATATGAGGTGCCTCATCATGCATGGATAGATTTGACAGATAAGTCGGGTGGATACGGAGTTTCTTTACTTACAGGAGCCAAATACGGAAGTGATAAAGTTGACGATAATACCATACGACTAACATTAATTCATAGTCCGGATACCAGGGATAGCGAACAGGAAGTTCTGGACGATGGAAGTATGAGTGAAATGAGATGGCAGGACTGGGGTCGTCATCAGTTTACATATGCTCTGGCTGGTCACAAAGGCGACTGGCGTGAAGGTAAATCCCATTGGGAAGCCATGCGTTTTGAACAAGGTCCTGCCGCATTTTCAGTACCTAAATATAAAGGCAAAGAGAGTTCATTCTCCCTGCTTAAGATCGACAATGATCAGGTAAATATTCAAGCTGTTAAAATGGCTGAAGATAAATCCGGAGTGGTAATAAGACTGCAAGAATTACATGGTAAAGTTTGTAAAGGTGTTAAGCTTTCTGCTATAAAACCAATTCTGGCTGCTGAAGAACTTGATGGAGCAGAGCGAGCACAGTACATTCACCATGCTACAAATAGAGGAAAATTAAGCATTGACTTCAGACCCTATGAATTAAAAACCATGCTGCTTAAGATAGAAGGAGCCAATGCGATACCTGAACTCACTCAAACTATAGAACTGGAATATGATACCGACGTATTCAGCTATAACAGCAATCGGGAAGATGGGTACATGGATCGCACTCCAAGGTCTGAAGGTCATCGGGGAAGTCTTGATGGTAAAGGCGGAACATATCCAGCCGAAATGATCGGTGAGAAGGTTCAATTGGGGAATATTTCCTTTTCAATTGGTTCCCGTGAAGGGCGGGAATATAATTCCATTGCCTGTCTTGGACAAAATATTGATCTTCCGGAAGGGACAAGGGTAATACATATTCTTGCAGCAGCCGATGTGGATACGGATGTTACTTTCGAAGCAGGCGAAAAAGAAATCCCACTAACAATTGGCGGATGGTCAGGGTATATGGGATCATGGGATAATCGCGAATTTGAAGGATATGTAGCAGAATTATCTTATTCAATGCGCAATGAACTGAGAACCATTCATCCGGCTTTTATCCGTGATCAGCGTATCGCATGGTCTGCTTCGCACCGCCACCTGCCAGCAGGTGATGCACTTTACGAATATGGATATCTGTTTGCATATCGTATTGAAATTCCTGAAGGCACAACAAGTTTAATACTTCCGGATTCACGATTCGTTCGCATTATTGCCATGAGTGCTGGTGATGAAGGTTATGCCAAAGCTTTGCAGTCACCTTTTGAAGATTTGCACCGTGATAATGTATTTATTGAAAGATTTACTAAGCCCGAGGCTTTAACCCAAAATTAGTAGTTACTAAACCTTTGGTGCTTTTTGCACTCATGGATCAATTGAAAAAAATTACATGAAAACGACAATAGGTCAAAGATTTGCTAAAGCCTTAGCACTGATCCTTCCCGGTATTTTTCTGCTTGGTTTTAATATAGGTACCGGGAGTGTTACCGCCATGGCTAAGGCCGGGGCTACATACGGCATGTCATTATTATGGACAATTGTAGCGTCTTGCTTTACCACCTATTTCCTGATCAACCTGTATGGAAAATACACTCTCGCTACCGGAGAAACAGCATTACAGGCCTTTCGCAAACATATACACCCTGGTATGGGCATCTTCTTTATTATCGCACTAACCGCCGGGGTATCTGGCAGTGTAATGGGGGTAATGGGGATAGTAGCCGATATCAGTTATGAGTGGTCAAAAACGGTAATTGATGGTGGCATCCAACCCGTTTATTTTGCAGGCTTTTTTATTGCCCTGGTTTACTTTATTTTCTGGAATGGCAAGACTCAGTTTTTTGAACGAGCCCTGGCAGTCATTGTGGCCATCATGGCGGGCTGCTTTTTGCTTAACTTTTTCATTTTGATGCCACCACCCATCGATATAGTGAAGGGAATGGTGCCAAATCTGCCTGAAGTCCCTGCCGACCAAGGGAAAGGACCCTTTCTTGTTATTGCCTCAATGGTTGGGACCACTGTTTTTTCTGGCTTGTTTATCATCAGGACTACACTGGTCAAGGAAGCAGGTTGGTCCATCAATGATATTAAAAAACAACGCAATGATGCCATCGTTTCCGTGTCTATGATGTTTATCATCAGTGCAGCTATTATGGCCGCCGCCGCAGGGACTCTTTTCAAGGAAGGGCTTGGTCTTACAGAACCTTCACAAATGATTACCCTTTTGGAACCACTGGCCGGGAAATTTGCTACTGCAATCTTTGCCTTTGGAATTATTGCTGCGGGTGTATCATCTCAATTCCCGAATGTACTGATGCTGCCCTGGTTGCTTTGTGATTACAATAATTCAGAACGCAAGATGACCCTGCCAAAATATCGCATTATGGTGCTGATTATTTCACTACTTGGTCTGGTCGTTCCGATTTTTCATGCACGACCTGTTTTTGTGATGATCATTTCCCAGGCTTTTAACTCAATTATCCTTCCAGTTACCATAGCTTGCATCCTTTATCTCGGCAATCGTAAAGATCTTATGGGAGAACATAAAAACTCCATCGGGACAAATATATTTTTAATAGCTGTTTTGGTCTTTTCCGTCTCTACTTCTACGATGGGTATCAAAGGCGTTCTACAACTAATTACAGGCCAATGGACTTGAATATTCCTGGAATATTATTCTTTGAATCCAACCGCGTTTGGAGAACTTATCCCGGCGGTATGAATCTCGATCGTATGGAAGGTCTTGAAAATCCTGAGGATACACACTTCCCTGAAGATTGGATAGGATCGACAACACATGCAATAAACAAAGGCCGTGAACATCTTAAAGAGGAAGGGCTATCAAAAGTCAATATTGCAGGTGAAACGATGACGTTAAAATCGCTCTGCGAAAAAGATCCTGTCGCTTTGCTCGGAGCGCATCATTATAATAAATATGGAGCCAATATCCAGTTTTTAGTAAAATATCTCGATGCTGCGATCCGATTGCATATCCAGTGTCATCCGACCATTCCTTTTGCTCAGAAATACCTTGAAAGTAACTCTGGAAAAACGGAAGCATATATTATTTTGAATATTCGTGAAGAAATTGATGATCCCTACATCTATTTGGGTTTCCAGAATCCCCCTGCTAAAGAGGATTTCAAACGAATGATTGAAGAGCAGGATGAAATGGCTATACTGGCCTGTTTCGAGAAAATACCGATAAAACCGGG
>Ga0265303_10002973_pt1 | contig 10577 bp, 7 predicted proteins | sample Helome_2_FD_192494 | JGI IMG/M metagenome (GOLD analysis project Ga0265303, IMG submission 192494) | Marine sediment microbial communities from subtidal zone of North Sea - Hel_20160317 (Illumina Assembly) | ecosystem: Environmental > Aquatic > Marine > Subtidal zone > Sediment ... | reverse complement strand
GCTTGATTTTGCTGATCTTGTTGCTATCAATAAATTTGATAAAAGAGGAGCTCCGGATGCCTTAAGAGATGTAAGGAAACAATATGCTCGAAATCAAGGACTATGGGAAACAGATGTTGAGACATTGCCGATATTTGGCACTATAGCTTCACAATTTAATGACCCTGGCATGAATCGTTTATACAAAGCGGTTATGCAACAATTAACAGAAAAAGCAAATGCAGATCTTGCATCAACTTTAGTGATCAGTCAGGAAATGGATCAAAAGGTATTTGTTGTACCGCCATCCAGGACACGATATCTTTCGGAGATTGCGGAAAGTATTAAAACTTATGATACTAAAGTATCACATCAGGTTGAAGTAGCCCAGCAATTATATGGAATTTATAAAACAATAGGAGGTCTTTCCAGAACTCCGCCAAAGTTAACCAATTCGGGGATAGAAGCTTCCGGTTTGGATATTTCAGGGGAAGGAGAAAAAGATAATTTAATTCAACTTTTATTAGTTGAATTTGAACGGGTAAAACTCAATTTTGACCCTTATAACTGGGAGATAATACTTAGCTGGGATAGTTTTGTAAATAAGTATAAAAACACTAAATATGTTTTTAAAGTTAGAGGAAAAGAGATAAGTATAGATACACATGTCAAGTCACTATCAGGCCTTGCAATTCCCAAAGTGGTTTTACCAAAGTATAAAGCGTGGGGCGACCTGCTTCAATGGAGATTACAGGAGAATGTGCCTGGGGAATTTCCATATACTTCCGGACTTTACCCCTTTAAAAGGATGGGTGAAGATCCCACACGTATGTTTGCCGGTGAAGGAGGACCTGAACGCACAAACAGAAGGTTTCATTATGTAAGCCTTGATATGTCTGCCAAGAGATTGTCCACTGCATTCGATTCGGTGACACTCTATGGCAATGATCCTGATCACAGACCCGATATTTATGGAAAGATAGGGAATGCGGGGGTATCTGTTTGCTGTCTGGACGATGCCAAAAAGTTATATTCCGGTTTTGACCTGAGTGATCCCATGACATCAGTTAGTATGACCATAAATGGACCTGCACCAATGCTATTGGGTTACTTTATTAATGCTGCAATTGATCAAAACTGCGAGAAGTATATACATCAAAATGGTCTTGAAAAAGATGTAGAATTAAAAATCAAAACACTTTATAAAGGAGATTCAAAAAATAGGCCAAAATATCAGGGTCCCTTACCGGAAGGAAATAACGGCCTTGGTCTTTTTTTACTGGGTATAACCGGAGATAAAGTACTTCCCCCTGAGGTTTACAGAACCATTAAACAGGAGACTTTAAAAACAATCAGGGGAACGGTCCAGGCAGATATATTGAAAGAGGATCAGGCACAAAACACCTGTATCTTTTCAACAGAATTCGCACTGAGACTTATGGGTGACGTTCAGGAATATTTTATTCTCAATGACGTTAGGAATTTTTATTCTGTATCGATTTCGGGTTACCACATAGCAGAGGCCGGGGCAAATCCTATTACCCAATTGGCTTTTACGTTGTCAAATGGTTTTACCTATGTTGAATATTACCTTAGCCGGGGGATGGATATTAACAAATTTGGTCCAAACTTGTCGTTTTTCTTTTCCAATGGAATAGATGCTGAGTATGCAGTAATAGGAAGAGTTGCCAGGCGGATTTGGGCTAAGGCCATGAAAGTCAAATATGATGCAGATTCAAGGGCGCAAATGTTAAAATATCATATACAAACATCGGGTCGCAGTTTGCATGCCCAGGAGATTGATTTTAATGATATTAGAACTACATTACAGGCCCTATATGCTATTTATGACAATTGTAATTCATTGCATACCAATGCATACGATGAGGCTATTACCACACCAACGGAAGAATCAGTTAGAAGGGCAATGGCGATTCAATTGATTATTAACAAGGAATTAGGTCTTACCAAAAATGAAAATCCACTACAAGGATCATTTATTATTGAAGAACTGACGGATCTTGTAGAGGAGGCTGTTCTACTTGAATTTGACAGAATAACCGAGCGTGGTGGTGTTTTAGGTGCAATGGAAACTATGTATCAACGATCAAAAATTCAGGAAGAGAGTATGCACTATGAAACACTGAAACACACTGGTGAATATCCAATAGTAGGTGTAAACACTTTTTTAAGCTCTTTAGGATCTCCTACCATACTTCCAGCTGAGGTTATTCGTGCTACAGAAAATGAAAAACAGCAACAAATCAATACTTTACAAGGATTGCAAATACGAAATAAACTAATTGCTCAAAAGCAGTTGAAAGAATTACAGGAAAAAGCTATAAAGAATGAAAACTTATTTGAAAAACTTTTAGAGGTCACTAAAGTTTGTTCAATAGGACAAATTACACATGCATTATTTGAAGTAGGAGGCCAGTATAGAAGAAATATGTAAAGTTATTCCAGGAATAATCCGGAATGAATATTCAGTAAAGAAATGTATATGCCTTAAGGTAGTTGTTTAGTTATAATCATTGAATCCCCAACTCAATCCATCACCATTTTTGCCAATGGACTTTCTCCATTTCTTAAAGGATCTTCTGAAAATCTGAATTTCCTGACGGAGTAAATCCACATATTCTTTCTCTTTTAATCCATCATTTTCAAGTCCGTTACAATAGGAGATTATGTTCCGGATCATAATATTGATAAATGAAGCACTTTTCATTCGAACGGCATGTGATTCAGAAGATTCTGCTCGCGCAATCTGCTGTGGGATTAAAATGGCATCAGTTAATAAAGAATCTGCAATATGATCTCTTAAACTATTGGATTGGTACAATTTCAGTAAATCTTTGTTCTGGGAAACAAACGAGGCAATTTCTCTGCTCATAGTGCAGAGTTCTATTGCTTTTCTGTAAACCGGTAAGGTTCTTAAGTTCTTGTAGGGCATTTTCTCTTTAGCAAAATTTCTAGAATAAAGTTACGTCCAAATTATAGATTTCTTCTTTAAAATATAAAGCAATTTTGTATTTTAGCTTTATAAATAATATTAAATAAGACAATTTACTTTGAATAACAAGATAGATGACTTAAACTGGCGCATCCTTAAACTCCTGCAGGAGAATTCAAGGCTGTCGATGTCCAATATTGGAAGGGAAGTTGGACTTACTCCCCCCGCAGTGGCGGAGCGTGTCAAAAAAATGGAAGACCTTGGAATTCTCGAGGGTTTTAATGCAAAAGTATCTTATACGCTGGCAGGATACCAACTAAAGGCCATTATTACATTAAGAGCTTTTATGGGTAAATTGAAGCCTTTTCTCGAGATGGTTAAAACTCTGGAGGAAGTTATAAATTGTTACCGGATTACGGGTGATGAGAATATTATAATGGAGGTAGTTCTAAAGGATCAGACTCATCTTGAAAGATTAATTGATGAACTCATTAGATATGGCGAAACCAGGACCCATATTATTCTGTCTGATGTGATTTCTGATGCACCGATAAAGCAACTTAAGTAAAGTTCGTTAATTGAGTCTTAAATATTGTAAAAGAGTTAACTTCATTACGGGCTGAATTAGATTTAATGAAAGTAATTCAATTCAGAATTAATATCTTTTTTAAGAAATTATATAAAAAAGTTGTCGATTCAACAGCATTTTATAACAGGACATCCGGATTTAGGAAATAAAAAGTTTTGAATATTTGTTGTTGAGGCATTTAATTACTTAATTTAACTTATAGGTCAATAAGTATGTATTCGCTATTCACTTTGAAAGGTTTTCAGTGCAACTTTGAGCATTTGTAGAATGCTCAACTATTTTGGCCGGGTTTTTGATTATTTCAGAAATATGAAGCGAGTTTTATTTCTTCTTTTATTTGTATGCTTGGCTTATACAGGCAGTTCACAAACAAGGCAAGTAGAATTTAAAAAGGGAAGGATTATAGATTCTATCCGCATCAACGATTCAATCTCCGAAACATATAAATTATATCTACCAAAAAAGTTTGATGGTAAGGGCACCTGGCCGATCATATTTGTTTTTGATATGGATGGCAAAAATAGTCAGGTGTTAAATATTTTTAAGGAAGCCGCAGAAGAAAACGGATTTCTACTTGCTTCGTCTAACGATATTAGCGACACACTTTCAATTTCTAAAAATGTTTTAATCGCGAGTAGGATGTTTCAGGAAGTTGCAGCACTTTTGCCTGTGAATAGCAATAGATTTTATACTGCCGGGTTTTCATCCGGAGCAAAATTTGCATCTTTAGTGCCCTTTTTTATAAAGCAGGTTAATGGAGTGATATCATGTGGATCTTTCGTGGCAAGTGTTGAATTATTAGACGATAAAAATCCATTTCATTATATCGGAATTGTTGGTAATGAGGACTACAATTACACTCAAATGTTACAGGGCAGGGAATTGTTGAACAAAATGAAGTTCCCAAATAATTTATTGGTGTTTGATGGAGGTGATCGATGGACAGATTATAGCCTTATAGACAAGGCATTAAAGATACTTACACTTTCGGCTATAGCTAAAGGGAATGTCGCTAAAAATGATGAATTTGTCATGAATAATTATCGCCAAAATTTGGCTGAGCTGCAAGAGCTATTAGATTCGAATCAGATGTTGCCCGCTAATAACCTACTCAATGAAATCATTACCATTTACAGGCCGCACCTTGAAGTTGATTCATTAAGAGAGAAGGAGAAAAATCTATTAAAAGATAGGTCCTATAAAGCTCAAAGACGACTTTTTAATAATATTCTTCTTCGGGAATTATTTATAAAAGAGGATTATAACTATAATTTAATTGATGATTTATCTGCTCTGAATTACAATAATCTGGGATGGTGGAATTATCAGATGACGGAACTCAAAAAATATGATAATAATCCGGATCCTTTTGAACGACAAATGGGAAAACGATTATTGGGATATCTCAATGCACTTATCGAAGATAACATAGATATTGAAATGGAGTATCCGGTAGTTAATGATGAGGCATTAAGTTTTCTCTGGATGTTGAAAACTATTACAGAACCTAAGGCTTATAAATATTACTTAAAAATTATATCTGATAGTTCTAAATACGAAGATTTTGGTACGGCCTTATTTTATCTGGAAGAATTGTTAAAAAATGGCTATGAGGACAAGACACGCCTATATTCATTAGATAATACAGCACTATTGAGAATTATGCCCGAGTTCAATGCTATAGTAAATAAGTACCTAAAGGGATCTCGTTATGACGCCATTATTGAGGAATAGATTTTGGAATTAAATTAAGGTCCCAATCAATTACTAATCCTTTGGCAAGAGACTTTGCTACTTCTTTTCCATAAAGGTACTCGCAAAGATATAAAGAGGCCTCGAAGCTTTTCGCACCACCTGCAGAGGTAATGTATTTACCGTCATGTACAAACAGTACACTGTCTTTCACTTTTAGAAGAGGAAACATATGCTTGTATTTTGCAATGTCGCTCGGAAAAGTGGTGGAGGTAACCTTGTCTAACAAGCCGGCTTTTGCCAGAACAAAAGCACCATCACAATGTGAAGTCATAAATAGCGCATTCTTGTCTACCCTTTTTACAAAATTAAGCATGGCCCTATCTTTTAAATCGGTATCCAGATGGTGTTCTGCACTGGGAATTACCAGAATATCTATAGGCGGAAGGGAATCCCTTAAGTAATTAAAATCAGGTAAAATGCGCAGTCCCTCAAAAGTAGTAATTGGCTCTAAAGTATTAGCCACCGTAAAAGTATTCATAGCCTTGATATCTTCTCTGTATTTGGTGTGCTGAAAAATATCATATGGGGCAGTAAATTCTGTATTATATGTGCCATCCATAATTAAAAAGGCAACATTATAATTATCAGGATGTAATTCAATATTTCTTTTAAGAATGTTTCCTGAAGTTTTGGAATGATTCTTTTTGTCGAAGCATCCTGAAACCAAACCTAAAAGGCACAAGAGGCAGAGAAATTTATTCATAGATTTTACTTTAGGGAATTTCTTAGGAGTACTTTTTTCAACCACAAAAGTAACAAAATGCCAAGCAAGCCTATAAAAGTTGCCAAATACCAAGTGGTTTGATAGCCCAGCCTGGCAATAGATATCATCCCGGAATTATGGGCGAATATATGAGAGATTGAAAAGGAAATACTATACAGAGCCATATACTCTCCTTGTCTGCCTCTTTTTGCCCTATCCATGGCAAATGCATTAGAGAATGGGAACGCTATCATTTCTCCAAGAGTCATCAAAAACATCCCTATAACAAGGATACCAATCCATGTGGTTAAATTTAGAATAAGAAAACTGAAAGTAACTAGCATTAAACCAATTATCATATTGGTTATTTTAGATGAAGACCTTGTTTCTAAAAACTTTATAAGGGGCATTTCAAATACAAATATTAGGAAACCATTCATGGCTAATAGTAGACCTATCTTAGTTTCATTTAATGCGTGCACATCGTTATAGTAAATTGGGATTGTAGAAAAGTACTGCACAAATATGAATCCGAACAGCACCATAGCAATAATAAACACCAAATACGGCATATCTTTATATGCAGACAACGGCATTTTATTTTCAACGCTATCAAGGACTTTTACCTTTTTAGGATTCAGGAGTACTAATAACAATATACCTGCTGCGATACAGCTAAGACCATCTACCCAAAATAACCCAGAGTAACCTAAGGTGCCAATAATTAGACCGCCAAGTACTGGTCCGGCAGAAAATCCAAGATTTATTGCAAGACGTATAAGAGTTACGGATCTGGTTTTGTTTTCAGGCTTACTATATGCGCTTAGTGCCACAAATGTTGCAGGTCTGAATGCGTCCGCAATGATCATTAACACAAAAATACCGCCACAAATTGCCCAAAATGAATCAAGGTATTGTAGTATTATAAAAAGTATACCTGTCAAACTAAGACTTACCAGCATCACCGGGTATGAGCCAAACATATCCGTCAATTTCCCTCCCAGCCAGGCACCTATAAGCGATCCTAATCCAAAACAACTCATGATAATACCTACATTTTCCAATGTGAAACCGAGATCCTGGGTAAGATAAAGTGACAAAAATGGAATGACCATGGTCCCCGCTCTATTAATAAGGGTAATTAAAGACAGCCACCAAACCTCTTTGGATAATCCTTTAAATGAACTTATATAGCTAATATATACTGATTTCATTCTGTCTAAATCATAAAAAAGCCTGACATTTTTGCCAGGCTACAATCTTTAAAATAGTATTGATTCTAAACATAGCAGCATCGTTTCCTTAAATAAGGAAATGCTTTTACCACCCTGAGAATTAATGATCTGTTCATATTAAGTCTTGAAAAGTAAAAATATATAAAAAAAAAAGAGATGTTGTATTTTTGAACGAATTATGTGTTTATGAAAAAAAATCTTTTACTTGGAATCATTAGTTTATATGTCGGCATTTTGGGATGCGCGGATAAGCGTAAATATCACGACTCTATAAAGACGGATATAGTTTCCCAAAATTCGGAAATAGGTAAGGAGATCGTCTTATTTCAAAAGGAACTCAATGAAGAATTCAAAAACCCGGATACTTCTCCACTGCCTGACAGGTATCGAAAAGATTTTGAGGGATTAGATTTCTTTAAGCCCGATACTTCATTTAGAGTAATAGCTTCCCTGGAGAGAACGGTAGATGCAATTCCTTTTATGATGCCTACTACCACTGATCGCCTTTCTGAAGAAGTGCTATACGGGGTAGCAGATTTTACTTTAAAAGGTAAAAAATACAGTCTGGAAGTTTACCAAAACCTGGAGTTGATGGAAACCGCAGAATATAAAGATTATCTCTTTCTGCCTTTTTTAGATAATACGAACGGCGAAGAGACTTACGCCGGAGGCCGCTATCTGGATTTAGCTATTCCTGAAGGAAATTCAATTGTGCTTGATTTTAACAGGGCTTATAATCCATATTGCGCATATAATAAGAAATACTCCTGTCCTATTGTCCCAAAAAGAAATAACCTTAACACTAAAATTAAAGCAGGAGTGAAAAGCTTTAAACAAAAGTAAATTAAATAAGCCCCGATGTGTTACCATCGGGGCCGGCATTTATTTAACTAAACAAAACAAACCAAACTATTTTTTTAACTAGAACGCAAATACAGCGGCTAACAAGAATGACGATAAGTTTTTAGATGGTTCTAAATCATTATTTATAAAGGCATCATCTGATGCACTGTCTAATCTTATTTCAGGAATAAATGTCAGGTAATCACCAATTGTAACATTCCCTGAAAGGGTTATAGCAAATACATCAGAATCATCAACTCCGGTTCCAATGGCTCCAAAATCACCCATTTCTTTAAAATATTCACCTCTCAAACCAATTGTAAATGCATCTGAGGTAGTATATTGTGGGTATATAGCTGCACCATAAAAGCCAACACCATCAGTATCCTGGTAAGTAGCATTTATTCCTAGAAAAAAGGATTCACCTATATCAAAACCACCCGTATAGTCAATTTGGAAAAGACCTTTAATATCAGTGTCCACTGGAACCCCGGCAACTAGGACCTCATTATACCCTTGTTTTCCATATATGAAGTTTAAAAATTGGCCAGAATACCCTAACTGGGCTCCAAAGGAATATTCACTAAATGGGTTAATATCGGTAAAATCTGTCGGATTCATTATGGCTACCATAGCAGACCAATCGTTCCCAAGGTCAAAATCAGCTTTTATACCGGCATGTGAAAAAGGACCATATGAAAACATATAGGAAGTACTATAATTAAAGTTTCCAACTGGGGAAATTACTTCGTACCCCAGGTAAGTGTTCCAATTACCAAAGGTCAGGGTAATACTCTCACTAACATTCCAGTAAACATATAATTGGTTAATAATATTTGACGAACCTACTGGAGATCCAAAAACAGCTTCTTCACCTCTGGGACCAAAAACTAAATCGGCAACAACTCCGACTTTTTCACCTTCGTAAGCTCCAATTAAGTTAACCATACCTAATGCGAAACCAGGACTGTTGGCAAATGAAGTTCCGGGTGCAGTTGGTCCAACTGTTCCACCAGTAGCATCTGGTATTTCTTTGTTAAGACCATTAAAATTTGCTCTGAAGTAAGCATCTGCTGATCCACTAAAAGAAAATTTCTTTTTTTCCTTTTCTTCTTCTTCTTCAACTACAATTACTTCTACATCCTGTGCAAAAGCTGCTGTTCCCAGAAATAGTAATGCTAAAAGTAAGAGATTTTTTATGTAACTTGTATTTGTAAATGTTTTCATAATTCAATGTTTTAGTTTCCTGTTAAGGAGAACGTTAAATGATATTTAAATTGATTTAATTGAAAATGTTTTATAACGGAGCGTTCTGCCAAACGCTCCGTTAATTTTTATGTTATTAATGTTGATTCATTCTAAAGTCAGGGTAGGCATCCATTCCATGTTCAGCCAAGTCCAACCCGTCTATTTCTTCTTCTTTAGGGACTCTTATTCCTACTGTTTTCTTAAGTGTAAAAATGATGATGAAGGCTGAGATACAGCAGAATACTCCCACTGAAACAACTCCGGTTAATTGATATATTAACTGTTGCCCTCCGGCCAAATCTCCAAATATGCCTACTGCAAGTGTTCCCCAGATTCCGCAAATAAGGTGTACGGTAACCGCTCCAACAGGGTCATCTAATCGAATCCTATCAATTAGAGCCACGCCAAGGACAATTATCATACCAGCTATAAGACCTATAATTACTGCCTCGGTTGGCGACATAAGGTCAGCACCTGCTGTGATACCTACCAGGCCTCCCAATATTCCGTTTAGGAACATAGTTAGGTCCATATTCTTATACATAATTGTAGATAATGCTGCGGATGCAATACCGCCAGCCGCTGCGGCCAAACAGGTAGTCACAAGTACAAGTGATGTAGCAGCTGGGTCTGCAGATAAAACAGAGCCACCGTTAAACCCAAACCAGCCCAACCAAAGTATTAAAACGCCCGCTGTAGCCATTGGAATACTATGTCCCGGGATAGCATTTGGTTTCCCGTCCTTACCAAATTTGCCTATTCTGGCTCCCAAAAGATAAATTGCTATTAAAGCTCCCCATCCACCAACTGAATGTACCAGAGTAGATCCTGCAAAATCATAAAAGCCTCCTCCTTCTTCTCCTCCTAATGAAGAAAGGAATCCGCCACCCCATTGCCAGGAACCGGCTATAGGGTATATAAGACCTACATAAATGATTGTAAAAATCATAAAAGGACCTATTTTAATACGTTCGGCAACCGCTCCTGAAACAATTGTTGCCGCAGTGGCTGCAAACATTCCCTGGAACAAGAAATCTGTCCACCAGGTGTAACCTCCATCGGCGTATTCAGCTGTCATCCCATTTGCCGGGGGGTCAATACCAAAACCGGCAAATTCGAAAATACCCATCGAGCCTTCTTCAAAACCGGGATACATTAAATTAAAACCACCTATATAATACAATAGTAGTCCTGCTGTAATAATAAAGATGTTTTTAAAAAGTATATTAATTGTGTTTTTTTGTCTGGTGAGGCCAATTTCTAAAAAGGCGA
>Ga0265303_10002971_pt1 | contig 10589 bp, 13 predicted proteins | sample Helome_2_FD_192494 | JGI IMG/M metagenome (GOLD analysis project Ga0265303, IMG submission 192494) | Marine sediment microbial communities from subtidal zone of North Sea - Hel_20160317 (Illumina Assembly) | ecosystem: Environmental > Aquatic > Marine > Subtidal zone > Sediment ... | reverse complement strand
AACGAAAGCGAGGCTGAGGCCTATCGTCGCCGCCCAGGCAACCGGCCGGATCCATGCTCGCGCCAGGCCGTAGCGGGACCGCGAACCTGCTGCTGCCATCGACAGTGCCTTCCTGTCCAGTTCAGGCGGTGTTCGCTCATTCGCGAGGTCCGCATACGCTTCGGAAACACGAGGGTCATTGTGATTCTGTTCTGTTGTCATGATTGTTCTGCCGGTTCGTCGATCGCGCTCCGCAATTTGTTGACGGCGTATCGCAGTCGGCTCTTTGCTGTTTCACGATTGCAGCCTGTTACCGATGCAATCTGTTCGATGCTTAGTCCGCCTTCTTCGCGCAGGAGGAAGGCATCACGCTGTTCCTCCGGCAATGTCGCCAGGGCCAGTTCGAGCCGTTCCCTTGCCAGGCTGCGTTCGGTCGTCGTTTCAGGCGATTCCCCGGGGTCACTGTGTAGTTCGGGCTCAAGCACCGTATTGCTCGAGTGACGCTTGTTGCGGCGCACATGGTCGATGAAGCAGTTGTGTGCGACGCGGTACAGGAATGTCGTGAACTTGGCTGTCGGACGATAGGACTTACGCGCCTTGACGATTTTGCCCCAGACATCCTGGAAAATATCATCGGCACTGTCACGGTGGCCGCTCAAGCGAAGCAGGTACCGGTAGATCGCGTCGTTGTGACGTCGGTACAGGATCTCGAACGCCTGAACGTCGCCATCCCCGTATCGCAGCATAAGTGCACTGTCATCGGGTGTGTGAGCCATGGTGCCAGCATAGGCGAGCGCCGGCTCGCTGCAAAGGGCAGCGCCTACCCGTTTCGTCGGCAAGGCAAGGGGTTGTGCATTGGCGATCATTGGAATTCCGGTCGTCATTTATCTTGTTAACGGCTTTTCCATGGGTCGTGGGTTAAAAAAGTGACCGGGAGGCTTGCAAATTGAAAATCTAGTGTTATAGTCAACTATAACACCAAGTCACCTATCCCTTATGCAGGGCGCCCGGAAGGACCGGGAGAAGAGATATGAGCAAGCTATCACCCTATATCAATGAAATTATTAGCTTTATTGTCATGTTATTGATGCTGGTCGCGCTGATCGCCGGCCAGGCTAACGCGCGGGCGTACCAATTGGCGGCGCTCGGCGCGGCAGATGCTGAAAAAGTGAGAATCAGTCATATCCGTCTCGAAGACGAGTAAAGTAGCGACGGAGTTTTGCGCCGGCCTGTAGTGGCCGGCGCGTTTTTAAGCGCCCAGGCGCGTGATAAAAGCAGGAACCCAGGTATTCATGGATCCCAAATGGAACGAAGACCAACCAATCTATCGCCAGCTGCGCGATCGTGTGGTGGCGATGATTCTCGAGGGCGTGCTCGGCGACGGTGACGCACTGCCATCGGTCAGGAATGTGGCGGCCGAATACCGGCTTAACCCGTTGACTGTATTGAAGGGCTACCAGGAACTCGTCGATGAAGGGCTGGTTGAGAAGAAGCGCGGGCGCGGGATGTTCGTCAACGAAGGCGCTCGGGTTGAATTACTCAAGGCCGAGCGCGAGCGTTTTCTTGAGAAGGAATGGCCCAAGGTCATCGCGACCATCGAGCGACTCGGGCTCGATACGGAAAAGCTGCTAAAAGAAAAACCCAATAAAGATGCAGGAGGGGACAATGACTAGCCTGGTCGATGCCCGTGGTGTTTCCAAAAATTTTGGTTCGACTCGCGCCGTTGACAATGTCAGTTTCGAGATCGAGAAGGGCAAGATTCTCGGCTTGATCGGTCCAAACGGGGCCGGCAAGACGACACTGCTCAAAGCTGTGCTCGGACTGACCGATTGCGAGGGACACCTGTCGGTGCTTGGTTTCGACCCGTTCAGGCAACGCAAGCAACTGATGCAGAATATTTGTTTCATCGCCGATGTTGCCGTACTGCCGCGCTGGATCAAGGTGTCGCAGATTCTCGATTACGTCGAGGCCATTCACCCCAATTTCTCACGGTCGAGAGCCGAAGGGCTGCTGCAACAGACCAAGGTCCAGGCGGGAGCCAGGGTCAAGGAGCTCTCCAAGGGCATGGTTACGCAGTTGCACCTCTCGATCATCATGGCGATTGACGCGAAGCTGCTGGTACTCGACGAGCCGACTCTTGGACTCGATATCCTGTTCCGCAAGGAGTTCTACGCTAATCTGCTTAACGATTATTTCGATGAAGAGCGCACCATCCTGATCACCACGCACCAGGTCGAGGAAATAGAAAACCTGCTGACTGACATCATGTTTATCAATGACGGCAAGATCCTGCTCGATTCATCAATGGACACGCTGGGAGATACCTACATCGAGTTACAGGCTTCAGGCGACGATGCGCAAAAGGCGCGCGGCCTGGGTCCGATCGCGGAAAGCGAGATGTTCGGCAAGTCAGTGATGCTGTTTGAAGGGGTGAGTCGCGAGCACCTGGTGGGGCTCGGCGATATCCGGATTCCCTCGGTAGCCGACCTGTTCGTCGCGAAGATCAAGGAGGCGCGCAAATGATTGCTCACCAATTGGCATTGATCAAACGCGAGCTGTGGGAACATCGTTCGATCCACGTAACGCCAGCTGCGGTTGCATTGATCGTGACGCTGGGCGTTCTCGCAATGCTGATGCTGGCATCAGGGTTTGCAAAAGAACTCGAGATGGCCATTTTCGGCGCGCAGAACATCGTAGGCGATGCGGAGCGCAGGGTAGCGCTGACAGGGTTCTTCCTGATGACGTCGTGGGTGTTCCTGGTCGCCCTGATGTTCGTAACCGTGTTCTACAGCCTGGACTGCCTGTACGCAGAGCGAAAAGACAAGAGCATCCTGTTCTGGCGGTCGATGCCCGCGACAGATGCCGAAACCGTCATATCCAAACTGTTAACCGCCGCGATTGTCATTCCGGCGATTACGGCGGTCGGTATCTGGGTGACCCACATTGTCAATCTGATCGTCACTAGTATCTGGGTGTCCGCAAAGGGCGGCGATGCCGGTGTGCTGATCTGGGGCTCGATTTCGCTCTTCGATAACTGGCTCGCAGCGCTGCTGATTGTCGTGGCCTCAGGCATCTGGATGTCGCCATTCATTGCCTGGTTCCTGTTTGTTTCGACATGGGCAAGTCGCATGCCCATGCTGATGGCATTCATGCCGCCGATTGTCCTTGGTCTGCTCGAGTGGATCGTATTCCGCACGCAGTACTTCTTCACCACGATAGGAACGCGCGGGGACATGACGCCACTGTTCCATAGCCTGAGCGTCGAACGGTTCTTCAAGGAAGAGCAATGGCGGGATGGCGTGCAGAACATAAGTCTGCTCGAACACATGGACCTGGTTGGGTTTGTGACCGACCCGGGTTTCTGGAGTGGCCTCCTGGTCTGCGGCATTCTGACGACAGCCGCTATTTACGTTCGACGCTACCGCGACGACAGCTGATCAAACAGTTCCGGGCCGGCTGCTGATGTTCTGCTTTCGCAGCCTGCCCCGGAACTGGTGGTAGCTTAGCCCCAATAGATCCGCCGCAAGGCGCTGGTTGAAGCGCGCTTTTTCAAGCGCGGCGGTCAGCAGATCCACTTCCAGATCGGTCAGTCTTTCTTTTAGATCTGCTGGCAGCAGCGGCTCGTTGCGCCTGGGCATGGTCGGCTTTTGAGCGCCCGCAGCGTCCGCGATCTTGAACGGTGAGTCGAATGCGTCAAGGACGATGTCGGAGATAGGTCGCTCGGGGTCCCTCGATCGGTATACGGAGCGTTCGATCGCATACTTGAGTTCACGGACATTTCCCGGCCATTTATTCCTTAGAAGAGCAGACGATGCGCGTGGGCTGAAACCCGGAAAGAAACTCCACTTGAGCTCACTTGCCATGTTGATCGCAAAAGCATGTGCCAGCGGCAAGATATCCTCCACGCGTTGTCGCAATGGCGGCACGGTCACAACGTCGAACGCCAGTCGGTCGAGCAGGTCCTTGCGGAACTTCCCTTCGGCCGCCAGTGACTGCAGGTCGGCATTGGTTGACCCGACGATCCTCACGTCAACCCGCAAGGTTTCATTGCCACCGACGCGCTGAATTTCCCCGTATTCAATCGTGCGCAGGATCTTCTCTTGCATTCGTAACGAGATCGTTGCGAGTTCGTCGAGGATCAGGGTGCCGCCATCCGCTCGCTCAAAATGCCCGATGTGTGTCCTGGCTGCGCCCGTAAACGCACCTGCTTCGTGTCCAAACAGCTCTGATTCCAGTATCGACTCCGTCAGGGCCGCGCAGTTGACCTTCACCACATGCTGCTCCCAGCGGTCTGAGAGAAAGTGCAGGCGAGACGCAATGAGCTCCTTGCCCGTGCCACGTTCTCCTACCACGAGCACAGGCTTGGAAAGGGGTGCGGCACGCGATACATGCTCCAGCATCTCCAGGAAAGCCGGCGCTTCGCCGATGAGCGGTTGCGATTCTGCGGATACGACCATTGGCGAATTAAGCCACAGTGTAGTGAAAAACGCGACTACTGAGTTAATTACGCCATTTCTTGTTGATCACACATGAGCCAGTAATTATCTATTATCCAATAAGAATCAACGAGTTATATTCGCGCTGCTCAGTTGGCACGAATGCTGCAATAAAACAGATAGGAATCAACGGACAAGAGGAAACATCATGGGTATTTTCACGAGATTCAGTGACATCGTGAACTCGAATATCAACGCGATTCTTGACAAAGCAGAGGATCCCGAGAAGATCGTTCGCCTGATGATTCAGGAAATGGAAGACACGCTGGTTGAGGTTCGCTCGGCAGCCGCTCGTTCCATTGCGGACAAGAAAGATCTAAATCGAAAGATCGAAGCACTCGATCGTGAGAAAGACGACTGGGATAGCAAAGCAGAGCTGGCCATGCGTAAAGGTCGCGAGGATCTGGCGAAGGCTGCGCTCGTGGAGAAGTCCCGCGTTGCGTCAGCGGTCGATTTGCTCAAGCAGGACTACGTCGCCGTCGATGAGGGTCTCGCCAAGCTAAACGAGGACATCGCGCGTCTCGAAAGCAAACTCGAAGACGCAAAGACCCGGCAGAAAGCTCTGCTGGCCCGGCACAAGACTGCCAGTAGCCGTTTGGCCGCACGCAAGAAGATTCATGATTACAAGATCGACGACGCCATGGTGCGATTTGAGGCCTACACACGACGTATCGACGATGTCGAAGGCCGGGTCGAGGCCTATGACATGGGGCTGCCGAAGGACCTGAATCACGAATTCGCAGGCCTGGAGGCCGAGGAGTCGGTCAAGAAGGAGCTGGACGCACTGAAGGCACGGGTTGCGGCAGAGCGCAGCGCGGAGATGGAATGAGAGTAAGACTTCCGAAAAGAAAAGGCGTAAAAATACGGAGGACAGGATGAGTCGAGATACGTGGAATATTGACTACGGCCCTTTGCGAGGATTTTACCGTGATCGCGAAAATGGCTGGGTATTCGGCGTTTGCGCAGGCGTGGCGGAACGGTTCAACTTCAAGCTCGGAACGGTCCGGGTGATCGCCGTGATCAGTCTTTTGTTGTTCTTCTGGCTGACGGCTGCCGTATACATTGGCCTGACGCTGTTGATCAAGGAGAAGCCCCTGGTCTACTCCGGCCGTCGGAGTGAGTATGAGTTTTGGAGGCGCATATGAGCACGTTTGCAGGAACGCGGGAACGCCGTCTGTACCGTGATGCGGACAAGGCAGTGCTTGGCGGCGTTTGTGCCGGTCTCGCGCGGTATCTCGGGTTCAATTTGAAGGTGACGCGTTTTCTGGCATTCATAACCTTCCTCTGCGCAATGCCGTTTGCGGTCATAGGTTATCTTGCTGCCGTATTCCTGATTCCGTCGTCGTCATCGAAAGTCTACGATAAGGCCGCCTATGAGGAGCTGCGCAAAGAGGAGCTACGCGAGGAAATCAGACGCGCCAAGCCGACTGTTGACGAAGTGCGCAGACGCTATAAGTCGATGGACGAACGCCTGGCCAAAATAGAAAAATACGTGACGTCGTCGCGGTACGAACTGGATGAAAAATTCCGCCGACTCTGAGTAACAACAAAGGGACCCGTCAATGAATACACTGTTTTATGTCGTTTGCATTGTCGCAATCGTCTTCACGGCGGATACCATACAAAAGTATCTAAAAGTGAAAGAAAAGAAGAAGGAAAAAGACCCGGAACTCGAAGAAACACTGGTGCACATCGAACGGCTTGAAGAGCGTATTCGCGTCCTCGAGCGTATTGTTACCGAGAACAAGTTCGACCTGGGTCGTGAGATTGACGAACTGAAGTAGCAAACAAAATGGAAGCAAAAAAAAGCCCGTCAATTGACGGGCTTTTTGTAAATCAACTTGCAACTATTGGCTGCGGTCCTTGTAGGCTCGGACCTGCATGTTGAATTCCTCGGCGACGAGGTTCATTTCCTCGATAGCGGCGTTGTATTTCTTGTTAAACATCTCTTCCCGCTGGCGCTTGGTGTCTTCGTCGACATCTCCCATACCCAGCACGGCTTGTGCTTCGTCACCTTCGATGCACGCCAGGTACTCTTCCATGGATGCCATGTAGCTTTTCACGCCCTTCTGTCCGACGATCATGTCGTCCTTGGTGGCCGTCACCCCGTTGGGCACGTCAACTCGTTGCGGATATTCACAGGCAAATGCGCTCTGTGCGGCAAGAAGAACTGCTACTGATACCGCTATTCTTATCAATCTATTCATGGGTCCTACTTTGTCGAGCCCTGGGCAATAAAAAGGCGCCTGGGCAGGTTTCTCGGACTGGTAATTTAAGCATGTTGTCGGGCCCGAGTGAAGCCGGACAAAAGCTCATTTAGAATCAATCGCTTGGGAGATATCTCACTGATTATTACAGGTCTTTCCTGAACCGAAAATGAACGCCCGGATCAGGCGAACAGTGCGCGATATGAATCGGTTCCTTCAGCCTGTGCCAGCAGCAACTCGAGGTAGTTATCGGCACTCATCGGATCGCCAAACAAGAGGCCCTGTACGTAAGTACACCCCAGATTCTGCAAGAAGTTGAGCTGGCTCTCGTCTTCGACACCTTCAGCAACGACATCCATGTTGAGATTGCGGCCCATCTGGATAATCGTATCGACAATTGTTGCATCATCAGGATTGGTGACGATGTTTCGAACAAATGACCTGTCGATCTTTAGCGTGCTTATCGGAAACTGCTGTAGCGCGCTCAATGAAGAGTAGCCGGTACCGAAATCATCGATCGCAAGATGCAGGCCGAGGCCATAGAGTTCGTCGAGCAGCTTGATTGTACGCTCCGGATTTTCCATCAACGTCGTTTCTGTAATCTCGAGTTCAAGCGATGTCGGCGAGACCTCATAGCTGCGCAGGATTGACCCGATACGATTAATGAAATTCAGCTGTCGAAGCTGCTTGAGCGAGAGGTTAACGGAGACGCGCCCCGGAGATCCCACGCTTCGCTGCCAGATGCGGAAGTCTTCGCAGACCTTGTCGAGCACCCATTCGCCAATCTCGATGATCAGGCTGGTCTCCTCGGCGATGGGAATGAAGTCTGACGGCAGTATCAAGCCTCGCTCGGGCAACTCCCAGCGGACCAGGGCTTCCGCACCAAAGACTTCGCCGGTTTCCAGGTTGTATTTCGGTTGGTAATGAACCAACAGTTCGTCGCGCTCAAATGCCCGCTTTAGCTTGCTCTTCGTTATGAGGCGTTCAACGGATGCCTCGTTCATTTCAGGTGTGTAGTAGGAGAAAACATTGCCACCCGATTTCTTGGCGCTGTACAACGCCGCATCAGCATTGCGAATCAGATCGATGACGTTTGCGGCATCCTTGGGATAGAACGCAATGCCCATGCTGGCCGTCATGAACACTTCGTGGCCCTGAACAAAAAACGGATCTGCAAGCCGGTTAAGCAGCTCCTGCGCGATCTCGGACGTCTTCCCCAGTACCGCTTTGTCGGGGGAGAACCCATGCACGATGACTGCAAATTCGTCGCCGGCCAGACGGCCGATAATAGAGTGCGCTGGCAGTGCAGCCGACAATCTCTCTGCTACAGTTTCGAGTGTGGTATCGCCGGCGAGATGGCCAAATGTGTCGTTGATTTCCTTGAAATGGTCGATGTCGATATAGAAGAGGCACAGTGGTCGACCGGCACGGCGCGCCCTGGCAATGCCGCGCTGTAACAGGTGCTGGAACTGCATGCGATTCGGTATCTTGGTCAGAGCATCCATGCGCGCGAGATAGCGAATGCGCTTCTCCGCACGGCGCCGTTCTGTAATGTTCTGTGCCGCATAAATCCGATTGGTCGCACCGGCATCACTCTGGATCACCGAGCAGGTGTAGGACACGGGAATAGATTCACCAAACTTGCTCTCGAAGACCGCTTCGTGCGGCAGACCAGACGGCGCATCGTCAGAGATTGGCTTGCTTTTCTTGGTATTAATGACGAAGTCGATCGAGGTGCCTTTGAGCTCTCCCTCTTCGTATCCAAGCAGATGCGTTGTCGCTGCGTTGATACCGATGATCTGACCATCCCCGGACGTCACGATGATGGCTTCGTTCATCCCGGACAGGATGCTATCGACGTAGTTGCGCGAGTGCGTCGTCTTGCGCAACCTGTCTCGCATGTCGTTGAAGACGTCAGCGAGCGCACCGAGTTCGTCGCCGCGCGCTGCCGGCAGTGGGTCACCAAAATCCGCATCCCGGAATTTCTCGGCCTGTGCCTTCAATTGCCGAATGCGTTTCGTCTGACCGTGGCTAATAGACCACACCACGACACCACACAGAAGCAACATGGCGATCGTGCCGCCACCGATCCACAGGTAGCTGACGCGGCGACTTTCGTCTTCCTTGGTCTGCACCTCTTCAGTGAAGGTCACCAAATCAGAATGCAATGAAGTCAGTTGGAAGGACCCGAATATCTGGCCGACTTCCTGTGTATCCCTGATGACCGGATATGACATCAACAGGTGCTCATCGAGCCAGGTTGCCCCGGTCACGTTACTGAAATCCGGGTGGTTACCGCTCGACCACGAAGTCCCTGATGTCATCGCGAGTTGCAGACCCGCCAGGGTCGGGTTTGTGGCCAGCGCCCGGTCGAGGATACTGGCAACCGTATTCACATCGCTCGCATCGATGTCGTAGGGAAGAGTGTCAGCAATTGAATGAAGCTCGGCCGTTGTGCGCCGTTCAAAACTCGCCTCGAGCTGAGTCCGGTGCTCCTCGTAACTCGTCGACATTATCTCTTTGGCGAGCCACCGATACTGCCCATAGAACATGGACAACAGGATCGCCGCGACGACTGTACCGAGCACAGTCGTGTAGAGAATAAATCGCGGAATCCGGATGCCGATCATGTCATCGTTATTATTCGGCCTAAATACGATGTCCAGTTTAGCACCCAGATCAGGCTGGAACCGTTAATTTTCCGCAATGGAACATAATGACGGGCCAGGAAGCCCTTATATGGGGGCTTATCGCATCAGGAGTCGTTTTTGTCGCGTTTCTCTACAAAGCCCATCGGCTCTGGCTGCACGGTAGTTTTCATAACGCCTTCGACGACGGCGCCCTCTGCAACCGCAATAGCCTCACCCGTCACAGTGCCCGTAATCTTCGCCGATTCGGCAATTTCGACCTTCCCGGCGGCAACAATATCGCCTTCGACATGACCGGAGATTACAATGTCATTTGCCTTGATTGTTCCGGCCCAAAAGCCATTGCGAGCAAGAATCACGCTGCCGTCGATATCGCAATCCCCGTCGATCTCGCCGCTAACCTGGTATTCGCCGCCGCCAGAGATCATTCCGGTTATCTTGCATCCTTCATTGATGAGTGTAGGCGCGCCTGAGTTGCTGTCGCGAAAGCGTCTGCGTTTGGATTCATTCATGCCTTGTCGGGCTCCAGGTGGGGAAGAGAAGATTCAATAGCGCATAGTACCCGCTGAGACGCACCCTGTTAATATGGGCGGAGTTTATGTGGGCCCTCACTTAGAGCTAATCCAAAGGAAAAGAATTGAAGCAGGGGTTTGAACAGCGCCTGGAGTCTCTTGCCGCTGTTGGCAGCAATGTACTTCATGGCGGACTCAAAGGTGTCGAAAAAGAGTCCCTGCGCGTAAGCCCGGACGGGTTCCTTGCGCAAACGCCACATCCGGCTGGCCTGGGGTCGGCGCTGACGAATCGATTCATCACGACCGACTTTTCTGAAGCGTTGCTCGAATTCGTGACGCCCGCATTTGGGACGACCTGGGAAGCACTGCGCTGCATTTGTGACATACACCAGTTTACATACGCCCACCTGAACGATGAGATGCTGTGGACGGCCAGTATGCCGTGCCGCATTCCTGGCGATCGCGGCATTCCGCTGGCGTGCTATGGGGACTCCAATGTCGGCCGGATGAAGACGATCTACCGGCGTGGTCTGGGACACCGCTACGGTCGCCAGATGCAGGTGATTGCGGGAGTGCATTTCAACTATTCTCTGCCTGCTTCGTTCTGGCCCGCTTATCGTACGGTCCTGGCCGATGATCGGGATGAGAAGACGTTTCGTTCCGACCACTACCTTCGCCTGATTCGAAATTTTCGTCGTATGGGCTGGATAATTCTGTACCTGTTCGGTGCCTCGCCCGCTGTATGCA
>Ga0265303_10002969_pt1 | contig 10593 bp, 8 predicted proteins | sample Helome_2_FD_192494 | JGI IMG/M metagenome (GOLD analysis project Ga0265303, IMG submission 192494) | Marine sediment microbial communities from subtidal zone of North Sea - Hel_20160317 (Illumina Assembly) | ecosystem: Environmental > Aquatic > Marine > Subtidal zone > Sediment ... | reverse complement strand
CATATTTATTTTTAAAAAATAGGAAATATCCTGCTAATACAGAGATCATCTGTACTAAACTAGATATTCAAAATAGTATTGTTCTGAACATACTATCTGAGCTGCTCATACAGCAAATTCAGAATTCGACCTGCAATATCAGATTTCTGTAGCGAACCATCCTTATTTATTACTTTTACTTCACTCCCAGATTCTGTGCCACTAACGTGGATTCTGTATTCAACCGGTTTATTTCCTTCTTTTTCATCTTCCCAAAAAATATACTTGTCCCAAGCACCATCTTTCTCCTCTATTTTATTCTCTGGATCAACATAACGTACAAAATAAAGGCCTGCTGAACGATCACGATCTTCAACGGTGAAGCCAATACGATCAAGCGCTAATCCCACGCGACGCCATGAACGATCAAATGCCCCATCCATAGTTAAAACATCACCCTTTTCACGATCAAGATATGCACGATCTTTAGTACTGTTGTTAGTCACTATAGATTTTGCCTGATCTTTAGCAACCCCGAAATACACAACTAATCGTGCAAGCATTTCAGCTTCTAAGTCTGGATCTGTTGGGCGATCCATACCACGATGGCTAATATAAATTTCTGTAGCTCCCGCATCTCCTCGTTCTAAACGAGTTCTAAATTTATCACGTTCAATTGTAGTTACTGTCCTAAGAAGTATATTTTGCGGAGTAACAGCACGATTTTCAGCCCAATCTGTTTCTATCACTCCTGCCTCGGGTATTTCTACCTTAATATCAAAACCCATTCCTTTCCAAAAATCTTTGACAATTGGCCAAACAGTTTCCGGCTCGCTTTTTACTACCAGCCATCTCTGAGTACCAGAACGTTCGGTTCTTACCATTGAATTGTCAGAATTTGCCGGTAAAAGTCGAGTATTGGCATCCTTCTGTCCATCTGCACGTTCTCTGCTATAGGCAGAATAAGTTTTACTCTCTGATGGCTTTAAATCTGGCACAATATAACGATCATCTGTTGCAGGTCCTGTTAAATCTGGCGGCACATCAAGAGGAGCAGTTTTTTCGGTAACTGATTCATATTCCATCTCATTTTCATCAGATTCATCAGCCATAATGTTGAAAATACTGCAGCCTGATACTGCTAAAGTTAAGCTTAGCAATACAAACTTCCACCACTTAATTTTTATTATTAATTTTTCAGACATCATAATGCTGCAATAAAAAATTATAGCTGCACACCTGCATTACGCATGGCGTCCTTGACAAGCTTATGGTACTGGTTAGAAAGTTGTGTCAATGGCAAGCGTAAGCCTGTCTCCATCAATCCCAATTGCGCCACTGCCCATTTTACTGGAATTGGATTCGCTTCGATAAATAAGTCACAATGAAGCCGCAATAATTTAGCATTGATATTACGGGCAACAGCTAAGTCCCCTACAAATACAGCAGCACACATTTCATGCATTAATTTTGGCGCAACATTTGCTGTAACAGAAATTGTGCCATGTCCACCTTGTAGCAATAAGGCCAAGCTACTTGCATCATCTCCACTATAAACCGCAAAATCTTGAGGGACACGACTTAACAAGTCAAATCCACGGCCCATATCTCCGGTTGCATCTTTAATTCCAATAATATTTGGAATCTGAGAAAGACGTAGTACAGTGTTATTATTAATATCTGCAACTGTTCTTCCTGGAACATTATATAAAATTTGCGGAATATCTACTGCTTCCGCAATATTTTTATAATGCTGAAATAAGCCTTCCTGAGTTGGTTTGTTATAGTAGGGAACAACTGAAAGACTTGCATTTGCACCCGCATCTTTTGCATAAGCTGAAAGGTCAATAGCCTCTTTTGTAGAGTTTGCACCTGTTCCTGCAATTATCGGTATTCGTCCTGCAGCATGTTCTACTGCAGTACTAATCAATAGGTGATGCTCCTTAAAGTCTACTGTAGGAGACTCACCAGTAGTACCTACCACAACTATACCGTCTGTTCCCTGTTCTATATGAAAATCAATTAGGGCACGAAAACTCTTTAGATCTAAGCTTCCATCCTCATGCATAGGTGTGACAATAGCAACTAAACTACCCTTAAACATGGCTATCCATCCAGAAAAAGTGACATTTTACATGAATCTTACGTTTCCTATAGATATTCACATTATCTGACCTGAATCTATTATTCTGTAAATGCTTTGATAATTTTGTAATGCATATAATTCTTCACTAATTAACAGCTTATATCTTAGTAAATACCATTGCACCTTTCTTATAATCTACATTTATCACATCCTTTGCTGAAAATTTTCCTTCAAGGATTTCTTTAGCAAGTTGATTCTCAATTTGAGACTGTATTGCACGTTTTAATGGGCGTGCTCCAAAGACTGGATCAAATCCGGCCTCGGCGAGCTCAGCCAGTGCAGCCTTAGAAATGTGAATCTTCATTTCCATTTCTGCCAATCGTTCTTCTAGATTTCGTAACTGTATGCGTGCTATAGAATTGATATGCTTCTTATCAAGAGCATGAAATACAACAACTTCATCAATACGGTTTATAAATTCTGGTCGGAAGTAAGTTTTTACTTCTCCCATAACAGCTAATTTTATTACTTGGTAATCATCTCCTGCCATTTGTTGAATCATTTGAGAGCCCAGATTTGAAGTCATAACGATAACTGTATTTTTAAAATTTACTGTGCGCCCCTGACCATCAGTCATACGTCCATCATCCAAAACCTGTAGTAATATATTAAACACGTCAGGGTGGGCCTTTTCTACTTCATCCAACAAAATTACTGAATATGGTTTCCTACGAACTGCTTCCGTAAGGTGCCCACCTTCTTCATACCCAACATAACCAGGCGGAGCACCAATTAATCGTGCTACAGAATGTTTCTCCATAAATTCGGACATATCTATACGAACAAGATGCTCTTCTGAATCGAATAAGAAACCTGCCAGGGCTTTACATAATTCAGTCTTACCTATCCCGGTTGGACCTAAAAAAAGAAAGGAACCATAAGGTCGGTTTGGATCAGAGAGTCCTGACCGTGAGCGACGAATAGCATCAGATACAAGATGAACTGCTTCATCTTGCCCCACTACACGCTCATGTAATTTTTGCTCCATTCGTAAGAGTTTTTCGCGTTCTCCCTGCATCATTTTTGATACAGGAATTCCAGTGGCACGGGAAACAACTTCAGCAATTTCCTCCGTACCTACCTGAGTACGCAGTAACTTTGGCTTATTTGGCTGCTCCCTTTGTTCTGCAAGTAAAGATTGATTAGATTGATCGCTAAGCTGCGACTGTAATTGTGCCTCTAATTCTGGAATACGACCGTATTGTAATTCAGAAACTTTTTGCCAGTCTCCTTTTCGTGTAGCAGCTTCTATTTCTAACTTGACCTGCTCCATTTCCTCTTTAACATGCTGAGAACCTTGTACATGAGATTTCTCAGCTTTCCAAATTTCTTCAAGATCAGCATACTCACGTTCTTGTTTGCTAATCTCTTCTTCAAGTAAAGCCTGACGTTTTTTTGAAGCTTCATCCTTTTCTTTCTTTATTGCTTCTCGCTCAATCTTAAGTTGAATAAGACGACGATCAAGCTTATCCATAATTTCAGGTTTCGAATCAATTTCCATTCGTATCCGTGCAGCAGCCTCATCAATCAAATCAATAGCTTTATCTGGTAAAAAACGATCCGTAATATAACGATGAGAAAGTTCAGCAGCAGCTACAATAGCTGGATCAGTAATATCAACACCATGATGTACTTCATATTTTTCCTGTAGCCCTCTGAGAATAGCAATAGTAGCTTCAACTGTAGGTTCATCAACAATTACCATCTGAAAACGTCGTGCTAACGCAGCATCTTTTTCTACATATTTCCGATATTCATCTAAGGTAGTTGCCCCTACACAATGTAATTCACCACGAGCAAGAGCAGGCTTTAACATATTACCCGCATCAATAGATCCTTCTGTCTTTCCAGCCCCTACCATTGTGTGAAGTTCATCTATAAATATAATAGTATTACCTTCATCTTGAGCAAGTTCGTTAAGAACTGCTTTTAGGCGCTCCTCAAATTCACCACGATACTTTGCTCCAGCCAGTAATGCTGCCATATCAAGAGATAGAACTCTTTTATTTTTAAGAGTCTCGGGTACCTCGTCATTGATAATACGCTGAGCTAACCCTTCTACAATGGCAGTTTTACCAACACCTGGTTCACCTATAAGAACCGGGTTATTTTTAGTTCTTCGTTGCAAAACTTGAATTGTTCGACGAATTTCATCGTCACGACCAATAACCGGATCGAGTTTTCCCATACTTGCACGCTCTGTAAGATCAAGAGTATATTTTTTAAGCGCTTCACGTCCACCTTCAGCTTCAGCACTATCTATACTCTCTCCTCCCCTTACCTCCTTAATAGCCTGCTCCAATGAAGCGCTATTTGCGCCATTTTGCTTCAACAGCATGGCAGTTTCATCCTTACCCTGAAGCACGGTTATTAGAAATATTTCGGAGGCAATAAATTGATCCCCTCTCTTTTGAGCCTCTTTCTCGGTTAAATTGAATAATTTACCTAGATCACGCGATATACTAACTTCTCCACTTGTATTGTCTACTTTAGATAATCGCGCTATAGCTTTCTCTAATCCTTCACGAAGAGGCGCAACATTAGTACCAGATCGCTGTAGTAGCGAAATTGTTCCACCATCCTCCTGCAATAACAAAGCAAGCATAAGATGCTGAGATTCAATGTAAGGATTACTATGCTTAACTGCCATTGCCTGCGCTTCAGCTAACGCATGTTGAAATTTAGTGGTTAATTTATCAAACCGCATATGATTCTCCAGTTAAATTTATATTGTTCTATAAGTACTGTATATATGGAAATAAATAACTATTTCAAGGGAACAATAGGCTCTTGTACACTGCTATTACTTAATTCGGTTAGAATAACTAACCTGTTTATATGCAGGTTATTATTTAAGCATTCACTATGAATTTAAATTCTGAAATTAGAAGCAACGTTAGCAAATCATTATCTGAGGATGTCGGCAAACGTGACTTAACTGCGCTCCTAATTAAAAGCAAAGCAACTGCTATGGCAAGTGTTATTTGCCGAGAAAAAGCAGTTTTGTGTGGAACTCAATGGTTTGAGGCATGCTTTCAACAACTTTCACCTCAAACTACAATAAAATGGTTAGTTAAAGAAGGCGATATAATTTTTGCTGGGCAAAAGCTATGTGAAATTAAAGGAAATGCACGTGTGTTACTTACAGCAGAACGTTCAGCACTAAATTTCTTACAAACACTATCAGCTATCGCTACTCAAACACGATCCTACGTTAATGAGGTACAGGGAACCGGCGCATTAATAGTAGATACTCGCAAAACACTTCCAGGATTAAGACTCGCACAGAAACACGCGGTCAAATGTGGAGGTGGTGTTAATCATCGTTTAGGTTTGTATGATGGAATACTTATAAAGGAAAACCACATTATGTCTGCTGGTGGTATTGAGCAGGCACTGAATGCAGCAAAAGCACTTGGTTTAAAAGATATAATAGTTCAAGTTGAAGTAGAAACAAGAGATGAGTTAATTAAGGCACTCCATGCAGGTGCCAGAATGATCTTATTAGACAACTTTAATCTTGATGACATAAATTTTGCTGTCGCCTTAGCTACAGAATCAACTAATAAGAAGACAACGCTTGAGGCTTCAGGAGGTATTACTTTAGATAATGTTAGGAGAATAGCAGAAACTGGTGTTGATCGAATCTCAATTGGCAGTATAACCAAGAATGTAAAAGCAATAGATTTCTCTATGAATTTTAAAAAATAGAAATTACAATTTTGTTATTATTTATATAGCATTCATCCTTAAATATTTGAGGAAATAAATTTTTTAATTTCTATTGTATCAGAATCCATTTCAACATAGCGTTGCGGTAAGTCTTCTAGATTAGAGTAGCCATCTGGACGACTGGGCTCGAATCCTACGGCTTCTAAAATACTCTCAGAAAACTTAGCTGGTAACGCGGTTTCCAAACAAATTAATGGTACATCCTTCTCATAAAACTCTAGCCCCACCTTCAAACCATCAGCAGTATGCGTATCTACTAATACTCCATATTTTTTATATATTTCACGAATCGTTTCAATACGATCCATATGGTTACTGGTTCCTGAGATAATATGCGAATTTCTTATTTTTTTCCATAATGGAGTATCAGAAATATCAAACGCCCTATTGCTATCTACTTCCTTCCAAAGTTCTCTGATTTTTTTTGAATCTCTGCCAGTCATATCAAAAATAAAACGTTCAAAATTAGATGCTTTGGAGATATCCATTGACGGACTGCTTGTGTGCTTTGTCTCTTCAGCAGTACGTGGACGGTAGCATCCTGATGAAAAGAACTCATGTAATACATCATTTTCATTAGTCGCAAGAATTAATCTTTTAATAGGCAATCCCATCATAAATGCAACATGTCCTGCACAAATGTTACCAAAGTTTCCTGAAGGTACAGAAAATGATACAAGCTGATCATTTGAATCTGTAGCTGCAAAGTAACCCTTAAAATAGTAAACAATTTGTGCTGCAATACGTGCCCAGTTAATCGAATTAACAGTTCCAATATGATATTTTTTCTTAAATACAGAATCATTACTAACTGATTTGACTATATCCTGACAGTCGTCAAATACACCCCTAATAGCAATATTAAAAATATTTTGATCCTGTAAAGAAAACATTTGTGCAGTCTGAAAACTAGTCATTTTTCCCTGTGGTGAGAGCATAAATACACGGATTCTATTCTTTCCTCTCATGGCATATTCAGCACTAGAACCAGTATCACCTGAAGTCGCACCTAAAATATTTAATTCTTCATTTGTTTTTGCCAGTATATATTCGAATAAATTTCCAAGAAATTGCATTGCAATATCTTTAAATGCTAATGTTGGCCCGTTTGATAAGCCCAGTATGTGAATTCCTGGTTCTAAGGTCTTTAGCGGCGTAATTTCATAGTTATGAAAAGCCTCATAAGTATATGTCCGTTCGATAATGTCCTGTAAATCTGTATCAGGAACATCATCCGCGAACTTAGACAAGATTTTAAGTGCTAACTCAGAATAATTAAGATTACGCCATTTCTTTAGTTCAGATTTACTTACTTTTGGATAAAATTCTGGTATTGCAAGTCCACCGTCAGAAGCTAGTCCACTTAGAACTACCTCAGAAAATGCTTTTGGTAACATATTTCCACGAGTAGATATATAGCGCATTTTTTTACAGGTAATATAAAAGATAGCGAGTTAAATATAATGGATTGAATAAATCAAGAATTAAGTACATATATTTTGTTGCAATAACAATAAAGTTCGTTTATCTGATAATCTCAATCTTTCCTTGCTTAATGATTACTGCTTAATTCCTCCAGTCGGATACGAGTCATTTTACCCATAACTGAATCAAGTCCTTCTATTCTTTTAATAGCGGAATTAATATTCCGCTCTATAGAAAGGTGAGTAAGCACAATTATATCCACTTGATCTTCTCCCTTATTAGGCTCCTTTTGCACCATAGCATCTATTGATATTTCAAGCTCAGCTAGTATTCGTGTAATATCAGCCAGCACCCCGGGCTTATCCATTGCATGTAATCGAAGATAATAAGATGTTTCTACATCTTCCATTGGTAGGACTGGTATATCTGATAATAAGTCAGGCTGAAAGGCAAGATGTGGAACACGATGTTTTGGATCAGCAGTGTGCATACGAGTAACGTCTACTAGATCTGCAACGACAGAGCTTGCAGTTGGCTCAGCTCCGGCTCCAGCACCATAGTAGAGAGTTGGCCCAACCGCATCTCCCTTCACAACAACAGCATTCATCACACCTTCCACATTAGCAATCAATCTTCGTGAAGGAATAAGTGTTGGATGAACGCGTAATTCAACCCCCCTAGAAGTTTTCTTAGTAATTCCTAATAATTTAATACGATAACCTAATTCCTCTGCATAACGAATATCTTCACCAGTTAATTTTGTAATACCCTCAGTATAGACTTTATCAAATTGCATTGGAATTCCAAAAGCAATAGATGCCATGATGGTAATCTTGTGAGCTGCATCAATTCCCTCTATATCAAAAGTAGGATCTGCCTCAGCATAACCTAGTTTTTGCGCTTGCTTCAACACAGTATCAAAACCTAGTCCTTTATCACGCATCTCTGATAAGATAAAATTACCTGTGCCATTTATAATTCCGGCGATCCACTCAATGCGGTTTGCAGTTAATCCTTCACGTAAGGCCTTTATAATAGGAATTCCACCAGCTACTGCTGCTTCAAAAGCTACCATCACTCCTTGTCTTTGTGCAGCAGCAAAGATTTCAGTACCATGTGAAGCAAGTAAAGCTTTATTAGCAGTAACTACATGTTTTCCATTCTCAATTGCTTTTAGGGTTAGTTCTTTTGCAGTGGTATAACCTCCTATTAGTTCAACTACAATATTTACATCAGGGTGAGTAACTACATCATTTGCATCAGATGTAATTAATATATCATCACCAGCAATTTTCCGCGCTCTCTGAGTATCACGGTCTGCAATTATCTTGATATCAATTCCTCGGCCAGCTCTTCGAGCTATCTCTTCTTGATTACGTTTAAGAACGGAAAAAGTACCTCCCCCAACAGTTCCGATACCTAATAAGCCTATATTTATTGGTTTCATAATTTATAATTTAATGGATAACAATAATTTTTGTTTCTTCAGAATATATTTCATAAATAATCCAACCAGCACTATGTTTCATGACGCTTCCTATATCGCTCAAGATAACATGCAATACGGTGAATAGCTTCAGTAATATCATCACTATTTGGAAGAAAAACAACTCGAAAATGATCTGGATAAGGCCAGTTAAAACCACTCCCCTGCACTAATAGAACTTTTTCCTCCATTAAAATATCTAGTACAAACTGTTGGTCATCCTTGATTGGATATATTTTTGGATCTAAACGAGGAAATAAATACATTGCTGCAGGCGGCTTAAAGCAGGTAATTCCTGGGATTCTAGTAAGAAGATCCCATGCAAGATCTCGCTGCCTTACAAGTCTTCCTCCTGGCGCAACCAAGTCATTAATACTCTGGTAGCCACCCAGTGCTGTTTGAATACCATATTGTGCAGGAACATTTGCACATAAACGCATTGAAGCAAGCATAGTTAAGCCGGTTATATAATCTTGAGCAAGGTGCTTTTTACCAGAAACAATAGCCCAGCCTGTACGAAATCCAGCAATTCGATAGTTCTTAGATAAACCACTAAATGTTACAAAGAAAACGTCATTTGCTAGCGAAGCAACAGAAGTATGTTGAGCATTATCGTACAAAACTTTGTCATATATCTCATCAGAATAAATGATGAGATTATTCATTCTGGCGATATCAATAATTTCACACAATAACTTATCAGAATAAATTGACCCGGTCGGATTATTAGGATTAATAATAACTATAGCTTTGGTCCTTGATGTTATTTTAGAACGAATATCATCAAGATCAGGAAACCAGTCTGATTGCTCATCACACATGTAGTGTCGCGCTACACCACCTGCAAGAACGACTGCTGCAGTCCATAGCGGATAATCTGGCGAAGGAATCAGCACCTCATCTCCATCATTAAGAAGTGCTTGCATAGACATAACAATTAATTCAGATACACCATTACCAATAAAAATATCTTCCATTTGTACATCTTGTATATTCCTCTCCTGAGCATAATGCATGATAGCCTTACGAGCAGCAAATAAGCCTTTTGAATCACAATATCCAGATGCATCTGATAAATTGTGAATTACATCTTTTAGTATTTCTTCCGGCGCATCAAAACCAAATGACCCAGGATTTCCTATATTGAGTTTAATGATATGTTGTCCTTCCTCTTCCATCAGCTTAGCCTGATCAAGTACCGGCCCACGGATGTCGTAGCAGACATTAGCAAGTTTGCTAGATTTTAATTTTGATTGCATAAATAAATTAGCCTTAATCTGTAAGAAGTTACAGTGAGAAGAGAGCTTATACAACAATTCACGGCTTACGTCAGTAAGCCTGTAAATCTAGAAGAACTATTTTACTTCTATCACTTTTCTACTTTATTACTACGCCAAAAAGATGTAATGTTACCTGACCAGCTAACCTGCTGCAAATGGAGCCTATATTGAAATTACATCTTTCTAACTCTACTGAAAAAAATCTTTTTACCGGCTATGGTTCAGGCTATGTTCTTGTTAACCAGAAACGATATGATAATAACCTGATCACGATGCCAGATCATATTATTGAAAACTGGCAAGTACAAACTTTTGAGCAACTCTCAGAAGAACATTTTGAACTTTTGCTTCCATTTCAGCCTGAAATAGTGCTATTGGGTACTGGAGATACCCTACAATTTCCTTCCCCATTAGTAACAAAAAAATTAATCGCAGTTAAAATTGGTGTTGAAGTGATGGATACTAATGCTGCATGTCGAACCTATAATATCCTAATGGCAGAGGGGCGAAATGTTGCAGCTGCTCTACTACTTATATAAGGTTTT
>Ga0265303_10002968_pt1 | contig 10598 bp, 6 predicted proteins | sample Helome_2_FD_192494 | JGI IMG/M metagenome (GOLD analysis project Ga0265303, IMG submission 192494) | Marine sediment microbial communities from subtidal zone of North Sea - Hel_20160317 (Illumina Assembly) | ecosystem: Environmental > Aquatic > Marine > Subtidal zone > Sediment ... | reverse complement strand
GCCGGTCTCTGCCTGATAGATCTCGCGCATCAACCGTTTCCACTCCGCGTATTGCGTCGCGGCGGTGCCCTCGAGACGACGCGTCTCGCCGGCCACCTGTACCACCGCCGGCTCGATGTCCTGGCCAAAGGAAGCGCTCAGTTCCTTGATCGTCTCAGACTGCATCTTCGCCTGTTGACCGAGCTGCATCCCCGAGCTGAACAGCTGCACGCCACCGATCAACATCGCGCTGGAACCCACCTCGTTGGCGGTATTGCTGCCCTGTGAATCGAGTACCACGGAGCCGACCACCGCCATCGCGCCGACCACCTTGCGCCAACGGGCCGCGCTCTGCAGTTCTCTCAGCGTGACGATCTCGTCATAGGTGTACTGGCGCCATTCGTCATAGGGTTGCTCCATGCGCCGGGAGAAGTCTGCGTAGTGCTCGTTGAGGGTGTCGACAAAGATGTAGTCGCGCTCGCGGACTGCGTCGACACGCGCCAGCATCGGATCGCCCTGGGCCGGCAGCCGTGCGACGGAGAAACGGCCGTACCGATCCTCTTCCAGATAGCCGTCAAAGGCCGCCGAAGAGACATCACGCGCGAAACGCAGTTCGGCGACGCGCTCGATCTCGATCAGCCGGGCGTCGTCCATCTCGCGACGCAGCCGGATCAGATCGTTGGCGATCTCGTTGTAGACGTTTTGAAACGGGTCGCGGTCCAGCACTTCGCTGTCGGAATAACTGGCTGCGTCGGTCGATCCCTTGTATTCCCGCTCCAGCCACACGCGGTTGGTGGCATCCGCTGCGATCACACTCACCCGCAGCCGCGCACCGGTTGACTCTACGATGCGGCCCGAAATCAGCAACTCCGCGCCGACGCGCGGCGCCGGGACGACGCGCACCGGCCCCCACAACGCTGTGCGCTCGAGTGTGTCGCGCAGATGGAAAGCGACATACCGGGCCTCCGCCTCACGGACTTCTTTCGGCACCTGGAATTCGTCCTCGCCCGCGGTCCCGTCCTCATTGATACCGGGATCGAACTCGACGATGGTGACTTCCAGACGCCGGTCCTCCGGCACCTCGGCATCGGCGCTTATCGCCGGCACATAGGTCACCGGGCGCGTTTCGGTCACGGTGCAGGCGCCAAGCAGCGACAAAGCCGGCAGCAGGCAAATCAGTTTTTGAACACGCGTCATCATCGCCGCCTACTTGCCCAGGCTCTGCTTGTACTGGCGATATTCATCCCACAATTTCTCGCGCAGTGCCGGATCGCTCTCGGATTCCGCTGCCTCACGCAGCTGGCGCGCGACGATATCGTCATCACTGCCACTGCCGACGTCCGGCGGCGCCGTGGAAGTGCCCTGGCCGCCGCTGCCACCGACCGATCCGCCCGCTGACCCGGAACCACCTTGCCCGCCAGCCTGAGGGCCACCCGAACCACCCGGTCCGTCGCCATCGGTTTCGGACGGATACCCGTAACCCGAACCTCCCGGGGTAGTGCCGGTACCGGCGGCGGTGCCGGTACCCCGCTCCCCGGCATTGCGCTCGGCGATCTTTATCTGTTCTTCCGACATCACGGTGCCGAAGCCCTCGAGCGATTTGGCAAATTCGCGATCCAGCTCCGACAGGGAACGCCCGGTCCCGCTGCCACTACCGCCGGCACTGCCCGGGTAGGCGCCCTGGCCACTGCTTCCGCTTGCAGGCCCTTCACCGCCGCCGCTCCCGGCCGCGCTGCCGCTGGTGTTGCCTGGCGTTCCCGCAGGACCCTGCCCGCCGGCATAAGGTCCGGTCCCGCTGTCTGTCCCGGTCCCCGCGCCTACGCCGCCGCCTTGAGCGCCCTCGCCCTGCTCTGCGCCCTGCCCGGCCCCCTGGCCGACACCCTGTCCAGCCTGTTGGCCCGCATCCGGGCCCTGACCGCTTGCGCTGTCCTCGCCCTCACCCGCGATGCCTTCGGCGGCCTCCCCGCTGGTGCCCTGCCCGGATTGCTGACCCGCGGTCTGGCCCGATTGCTGGCCGGCATCAGCGCCCTCTCCGGCGCTCTGTCCGGAACCCTGGGTCTGGTTGTTACCCTGGTTTTGGCCTGCGCCGGACTCATCCGACGTCTGGCTGCCTGACGCCGTAGGGGAACCGGCCGGCGGCATCCCCGCCGGCGACGAGGGCGACTCCTCCTCAACTGCGGGCGCGCCACCACAGCCCACGGCTACGGCCAGCACGGCAGCAGCGAAAAGAGCGATGGGCAGACGAGTGGCAATCATGGGTCGGGCTCTGGGGTAACGCGGTCAAGGCCGCCTGTAGGGACCGCGCAGCCCCATAAAGTTCGATAAAAACAACGGCTTCAGGTTCCCTGAATATACCCTTTTCAGACACCCCAGTCAGGCCGATCTTCGCCGCCCACAGCTTACTACGAGGGTAGCCCGCGCCGGTGATAAAGCAGGAAAAGTACCGGAATCACCAGCAATGACAGCAACAACAGGCTGAGCACGCCACCGACCATCGGTGCGGCGATCCGGCGGGTTAGCTCGGTACCCGCACCGCTGCCCAGCATCACCGGCAGCAGACCCACCAGGGTGGCGGTGACCGTCATCAGTACCGGCCGCAGCCGCAACAGCGCGCCACGCCGGACCGCGTTGAGCAATTCCACGCGCCCGACCGGGCCCGTTTCCCTGGCGGTCTCGAGAGACTGACGGAGATAGACCAGCATCACGACACCGACCTCCACAGCCATGCCCGCCAGCGCGATAAAGCCCACGCCCACCGCCACCGAAACCCGGAAATCCAGCAGCCAGAGCAGCCACAAGCCGCCGATCAGGGACATAGGCAGCGTACCCAGCACGATCAGCACTTCGCCGAAGCGTCGCAGCTGCAGATAGAGCAGCAACACGATGATCGACAGCGTCAACGGCACCAGCAGCCCGAGACGGGCCCGCGCCCGCTCCAGGTATTCGTACTGGCCGGACCAGCTGATGCTGTAACCGGCGGGGATCGCCACCGCGGCGGCCACCGCCTGCCGCGCCGCCTCCACATAGGCGCCCAGATCCCGATCGCTGATGTCGACAAAGACCCAGCCGGCCGGGCGCGCGTTCTCGCTGCGGATCATGCCGGGCCCTTCCTCGACCCGGATCTCTGCCACATCGCCGAGCGCGATCCAGGCGCCGGACGGTGTACTCAGCGGCAGGCTGCGCAGCCGTTCGGGGCTGTCGCGCAGGTCACCGTAAAAACGTAAACGGATGGGATAGCGCTCGCGCCCCTCGACGGAGGTGCTGATGGCCATGCCGCCGACGCCGAGGGCCACGACCTGCTGCAGATCGTGCACGCTCAGCCCGAAACGCGCGGCGGCGATGCGATCCACGTCAACGGTGATATAGCGACCGCCCAGGACCCGCTCCGCGTAGACCGAGCGGGTACCGTTGACGCCGGCGATCACCGCCTCGATACGCGTGCCCACGTCCTGGATCACGCCCAGGTCCGGGCCCGAGATCTTGATCCCCAGCGGCGTGCGGATGCCGGTGGCGAGCATGTCGATGCGGGTCTTGATCGGCATCACCCAGGCGTTGGCCAGACCCGGCAACTGCACCCGCTGGTCAAGCTCAGCGCGGATGTCGTCCACGGTGATGCCGGGACGCCACTGGTCTCTCGGTTTGAGCTGGATCACGGTTTCGATCATGGTCAAGGGCGCCGGATCGGTAGCGGTATCGGCGCGGCCCGCTTTGCCGAACACACTCTCCACTTCCGGCACGCTGCGGATCAGGCGGTCGGTCTGTTGCAACAGCTGACGCGCCTCGCCAGCCGAGATGCCGGGCAGCGTGGTCGGCATATACATCAGATCGCCCTCATCCAGGTCCGGCATGAACTCGGTGCCGAGACGGCTGGCGGGCCACAGCGTGGCCAACAACAACACCAGCCCCAGCACCAGCGTGGCCCAGGGCCAGCGCAACACCGTATCGATCACCGGGCGATAGGCCCAGGTGGTCGCCCGGTTGATCGGGTTGTGTGACTCCGGCCGGATACGGCCGCGGACAAAGTAACCCATCAATACCGGTACCAGCGTGATCGCCAACAGTGCCGCCGCGGCCATGGCGAAAGTCTTGGTGTAGGCAAGCGGCGAGAACAACCGCCCCTCCTGGGCCTGCAGTGCGAACACCGGCAGGAAACTCACCGTGATCACCAGCAGCGAGAAGAAAATCGGCGGCCCGACCTCGGTAGCCGAGCGTGCCACCGCCTGCCAGCGGTCGGTCGGCCCATCCCCGGATTCGAGATGCTTGTGCAGGTTCTCTACCATGACGATCGCAGCGTCGACCATCACGCCGATGGCGATGGCGATACCCCCCAGCGACATGATGTTGGCGTTGACGCCCATCGCATTCATCGCGATAAATGCCATCAACACACCGAGCGGCAGGCTGATCACAGCGACCAGGGTCGAGCGCAGATGGAACAGGAACAAGGCGCAGACCAGCGCCACCAGCAGCAGTTCCTGAACCAGCTTGCCGCGCAGGCTGTCCTGGGCCCGCATGATCAAATCGGAACGGTCATAGACCACGACCAGTTCCACGCCCGGTGGCAATCCGGTCACCAGTTCGTCGAGACGCGCGCGCACCGCTTCGATCACATCGGTGGCGTTCTCGCCCCAGCGCATCACCACGATGCCGCCGACCGCCTCACCCTCGCCATCGAGATCCGCGATCCCGCGCCGGGATGCCGCCCCGAAGCGGACCTCGGCCACATCGCCGAGCAGCACCGGTACGCCACCGGTGGCGAGTGACAGCGGCAGCGCGCGCAGCTCTTCCAGGCTTTTGATATAGCCGGTGGCGCGCACCATGTACTCGGCTTCGCCCAGTTCGATTACCGAACCGCCGACCTCGCGGTTACCGGCACTCACCGCTTCGCGCACCATGTTCAATGACACACCCCAGGTACGCATGCGCTGGGGGTCGAGCACGATCTCGTACTGGCGCACCATGCCGCCCACGCTTGCGACCTCGGCCACGCCTGGCAACGACTGTAATTCGTACTTCAAGAACCAGTCCTGCAGGCTACGCAGCTCGGCGATGTCGTGTTGCCCACTGCGGTCCACCAACGCGTACTGGAACACCCAGCCGACGCCGGTCGCATCCGGGCCTAACGCCGGCTTGACCTCCGCCGGTAGCACTGCGGCAGCCTGATTCAGATACTCCAGCACCCGGCTGCGCGCCCAGTAAAGATCGGTGCCATCTTCGAACAGCACGTAGACAAAAGAATCGCCGAAAAAAGAATAGCCGCGGACCGTGGTGGCCCCGGGCACCGCCAGCATCGACGTGGCCAGCGGATAAGTGATCTGGTCCTCGACGACGCCGGGCGCCTGACCGGGGAAACTGGTGCGGATGATGACCTGAACGTCGGACAAATCCGGGATCGCATCCACCGGCGTGTGGCGCAGACTGACCACGCCCCAGGCTGCCGTCAGCAGCGCCAGCAACAGCACCACGACACGGTTTTGGACAGACCAGAGAATGATGGCCTTGATCATGCCTCGCCTCCTAGTGCCGGTGCTCGCCCACGGCCGTCGCATCGGTTTCGCTGCTGACCCGGCGGAGCTCGCTGCGCAGGCTGGCCTCCGAATCGAGCATGAACTGCCCCGACACGACCACGTTATCGCCCGCTGCCAGACCGTCGCTGATCGCGGCCATCTGCCCCGACTCGTAGGCCACCGTCACTGCACGTGGCCGGAATTGATTGTCGCCCGCATCGACGATGACGCGGGTGTCACGGCTGGTGCGGATCAGTGCTTCACGCGGTATCTGGAGGACCGGCACCACGTCACGCTCGCTGATCCGGACGGTGGCAAAACTGTTGGGCTTGAGCTGTCCTCCCGGGTTGGCAAATGCGAGTCGGACGCGTACAGCACGCGTAACCGGATCCGCCTCGGGGTAGACGTAAGCCAGCTCCCCGCTCAGCGCGGGTGCCTCGCTCTGATCCAGTGTCACCGTCGCCGGCAAACCCGGCGCCAGCCAGCCGGCCTGACGGGTCAGCACATCGGCTTCAATCCAGACCTGTTCCAGATCCGCCATCACCACCATGTCCGTGTCCGGCCGCACATGCATGCCCTCGCGCGCGTCGAGCTTGATCACGACGCCGTCCATGTCGCTGCGGAACACGATATAACCATCGACCTTGCGCTCTCTGCGCAGACGCTGGATCTCGCTCTTGCTTATACCCAGCGCACGCAGACGGTTTTCTGATGCTGCGACCAGCGCATTGCCGCCCATGCGCAAGGCCTGGAGAAACTCCTGCTGGGCCGATTCGAGCAGTGGCGAGAACAACTCCACCAGCGGCTGGCCTTCGCCGACCCGGTCGCCCACCGAGCTGACATGCACCCGTTGTACCCAGCCCTCGGCGCGGGCGTGGATGTGTCGCACCCGGCTCTCGTCGTAGGCGACCTGGCCGACCGCGTCGACGACCCGCGGCAGCGGCTCGAGCACGACGGGTGCCACACGCACACCGAGATTGTTGCGCACCTGCGGGCTGATGCGGACGGTGGTCGTCTCGTCATCGACCGGTTCCTGTTGGCGCAGAACCAGATCCATGCCGCAGATCGGGCAGCTGCCGGGTTCGTCCGAGCGCACCTGGGGATGCATGGGACAGACGTAGCCGGGCTGGGCGTGGGCCAGCGCATGGCCCTGAACAGACTCGGGCGCCGGCGTCCGGGTTCCGGGATCACAGGCGCCGAGACCGGCCAGGATCAGCGCCGTGGCCACGAGCATCAGATAAGTGCGCGTCATGGATTCTCTCCGGTCAAATAGAGCAGTTCCGCCTGGGCCAGCAGCCGTTCGGCGCGCAGCCGGAGCAGGCGGGTGCGGGCATCCAGCAGCGTCTTTTCGGCGCGCACCAACTCATCAAACGGTACGACATCGTTACGGTAGGCCTGGCGCGTGGCTTCCACCGTGGCGTCTGCGGCAGGCATCACCCGCTGCTCGAACAAGCCGATGCGCTGGTCCAGGGACTGCCAGTCGCTCAAGGCCGCGTCATATTGCCGCTGCAGTTCACGCTGGCGATCCTTGAGCGTACTGCGTAGCTCGAGCTCCCGGGCGTTGGCCGACGCCACCTGTCGGTCCTGGCGTTGTCCGGGAAACAGCGGCAGCTCGAAGCTCAGCATGGCGGAGAAGAAATCGGGGCGGCTGTCGCCGTCGTTGTCCTCGCCCTCGCGGAAGCCGTAGGCGACGTCCACCGCGAACGCGGGCCGGTAGGATTGCCGCGCCAGTTCGACGCCGATCCCGCCCGCCTCGACCATGTGAAATTCCGCCAGGATCAACGGGTGTCGCGCGAGGGATTCGGCGGCGGATGCCGCATCCGGCGGCATGGGCAGCATGGGTAGCCGACTGATGTTGGCGCCGTCAGCCTCAGTGCCCAGCCAGCGACCGAGTTTCGCGTCCTGCTCGAGGGCCATCTGCTGCAGGCGGATGGCCTCCTCGTCGAGCAGATCGCGTTCCATGGCGATACGCAGCAGATCGTGCTGCTGGCGGCGACCCGCCGCGTAGGCGGCAGTGGCGGCCTGTTCGAGTTGCGCAAACCAGAGCTGCTGGTCGCGCAATATCTCCAGTGACTCCGCGACCTGCGCGCGCCCGGTCCAGGCTTGTCGAAGCGCCCGCACCACGTCGCGCCGGCGGGCGTCGGCGCGCGCGGCTTCGACCGCCGCCAGCGTCTCGGCGCGACCGCGGCTGAGACTCCGCGTGTGACCGCGCGGGAAGCGCTGGCGCAGACCGAGCTGGATCTGGGTCATCGGTTCCTGGTCCAGCGCGAAACTGTCGGTGGGCAGATTCAGGGCCCCCAGACGCAGCTCCGGATCCGGCAGCTGCGCGGCAGCGACTGCGTCCTCCTGCAGCGCTTGCCGTCGCTCGGCGAGACCGGCAAGACGGGCGTCACGCGCCAGCGCCAGGCTTTCGGCGGCGCGCAGATCGAGCGACGCGGCATCCACAGCGGGCGCAGTCAGGCTCAACAGCATCAGCGATGCGATCGGAATCGAAATGGCGCGGCAATGTCGGCCGCAGATAAATGCAAACATGAGACATCTCCTCAGACAGACCGGCGAAAAAAAGCTCGGGTCTGAAGAGACGCTAGTTCAGAAAGACGCAGTGCCTCAGATAGAGCGGCGGGCCGTCACGGACCAGCGCGCCGGAGGGTGGTGCGGGCAGCACCCGGTCGCTATGGAGGGAAGTGAACAGCCACTCGGGCGCCGGCGCGGGCAGCGCGACAGGCAGGTCCGGCAGCGAGGGACTGCGGCCGTCGAAATCAAAGTCCTCGATAAAACTGCAGCGTGGCCCGTCATCGCTGACATGATGGCTGCCTTCCGGGCAATGGGGGCAATCACCGTGTTCATGCTCGGCCGGCAGCATCGGTGCCGCCGCCATCAGACAGGGTTGCAACGCCATGTTGGCCCACACGACGACAAACATCGCCACGGTAGACATCACCGTGCGACGGCGTCGGTGGAGCTGTCGCGAAGCCTTGATCACGACATCCAGCCTACTCCCGGGACGTGAGCCTGTCCAAGACCTGGTTCAAATCCCCGCTTGTTCCCGTGGCCGCGTAAAATGGCCCCGTGAGAAGTCTGGCCCCATATCTGGCCGTCCTCGCCCTGCTTTCCGGCTGCGGCCAGGCGCAGGATGCGGCCCGCTCGCTGAACCTCGATGCGACGGACAACGCCCGGCTGCCGCGGCTGGCGGTGACGGCCTCGTGCTTGCCTGGACCCGTACCGGGGCAGCGGGCGGTGTAGCGACCGCCACCGTCGCGTTGCCGCGCTGACAGCGCCGCGCTGGGGCGCGGGCGCGCAGGCCCTTAGCGGCCGCTGCTCGCCTCTTGCTCACGCAAACGTCGCACTTCGGCCTCGAGTTCCTCGATCCGTTCGAGCAGTTTTTGGTAATCGGTAGACGGCTCAGCCGCGGCTTCGCTGATCGGCGGTGCGGGTGTCGTGGCCGGGCCCTGGACCGGGTCCGCAGCTGGAGCCGGGGCAGGGTCCGGTACCGCATGCGCAACCGGCGCCGCTGTCCGAACCGGGGCCGCGGGCGGTGTCGCGACCGGGGTGGCAGGGGACGGCTGCGCTTCAAGCTCCTCGACCCGGCGCTTGAGCGCATCGTAGTCCTCTTTGGACACCGGCGCGGTCGCCTCGTCCGCATCCAGATCGTCGAGACCGGTTTTGACGTTCATATCACCGGGCAGGAACGGCCGTATCTGGCGCTCGGGCATCGATGCATCCGGCACCGCCGCGGCCCCGTCAAATGCAAACCGCGCCAGGACAGGACGATGGTCACTGCTGCGCACGCTGTCCGGACAATAGTTGTTCTGTGGGTACATCACGCTGGCGTCGGCCCGCCAGGCGCGGGCGTCTCCACCCAGCAACACGTTATCGGCGATGCGCCCCCGGTCACCGCACCAGGTACCAATATTCGGCTCCGGGCGCAGCCAGCTCCACCCGCTTGCCACCAGCAGACGATCGAATTCCGCATCGCCGTCGCCGTCTTCATCGAGTTTGAAATTGAAGCTGCCGACCGCGATCACCGGCAGCGTCTGAGCGGCGGCCCATGCGCCAAGAGCGGCGCTTTGCGTCTCCCGGCGCGCGGCTTGCTCGGAAAAATTGACCACCACCAGCATCAACTCGGGGCCACCTCCTGAGCGAAAATGCGCAGCCAGCGGCGCCGCCTGCCGCTCGGTCGCCCGAGCCTCGAGGATCTCTTCGGTCGCCAGCAGCTCGAGTCGATCACGCCGATAAAGGATCAGCATGCGGTTGGTGTCGCCGGTGGAGCCGAGCACGCTGCCATATTCGGTCTTGGCGCCCTTCTCCGCGCCGGCACGTAAGGTCTCGGGCCAGTCTTGCTTCTGCCAGACTTCGCTCAGACCCCAGATATCGATGCCCTCCGATTGGCGCAACTGCGCAGCGATAAAGTCGTCGCTGGCATCGTCCGAATCCACGTTGAAACTGACCACGGCCAGAGTGCCGGCCGCGGTCGCGGCCGTGCTCGCAAAAAGCAGACCGATCGCGAGCATCAGAGGTTTGAACATTGCGTAGATCTCCCCGGGGGCGACGATGCCGCGCGGCAGTGAAACGCCGGTCGTCGGCAAGCGGGCGAGCCCCTGGGCCCGCCCGCAAATCGTCGAATTGTGCGCCTGAAATATTTCTGCAATGTTACTGCTTGAGGTGTTTCTACCCGAGCGTCATGACAAGCGGCGCAGCGCCTCGACCCGCTCCGGGATCGGCGGATGCGACATAAACAACCGCTTGATGCCCTGACCCACATGACCCGAGATACCGAATCCGTTCAGCTGCGCCGGCATCTCCGCCGGCTGCCCGCCGCCGAGCCGCTGTAGCGCGGAGATCATATTCTCCTTGCCGGCCAGCCGCGCACCGCCCTCGTCGGCGCGGAACTCGCGGTGACGGGAGAACGCCATCACGATCGTGCTGGCGAGGATGCCGAGCAGAATCTGCGCGATGATCGAGGTGATGAAATAGCCGGGACCAAAGCCACGCTCGGTGCGGAATACCACGCGATCGACAACGAAGCCGACTACCCTTGAGAGGAAGATGACGAAGGTGTTCACCACGCCCTGAATCAGGGTCATCGTGACCATGTCGCCGTTGGCGATATGG
>Ga0265303_10002967_pt1 | contig 10599 bp, 9 predicted proteins | sample Helome_2_FD_192494 | JGI IMG/M metagenome (GOLD analysis project Ga0265303, IMG submission 192494) | Marine sediment microbial communities from subtidal zone of North Sea - Hel_20160317 (Illumina Assembly) | ecosystem: Environmental > Aquatic > Marine > Subtidal zone > Sediment ... | reverse complement strand
CTCGTCCCGACGGGCTCGGTCGGCCAGCCGCCGGCGCAGGCGGGCGTGGAGTTCCAGTACGCGATCAACGCGAGCACCCGACTCGAGTCGGTCGAGGAGTTCGAGAACATCATCCTGCGCACGTTGCCCGACGGCTCCGTGCTGCGCATCCGGGACGTGGCGCGTACGGAGCTGGCGGCCAAGTCCTACACGTCCTTCGGCCGCTTCGACGGTCAGCCGGCGACGATTCTGATCGTCTACCAGCTGCCCGGTGCGAACGCGATCGAGACCGTGGACGGGATCACAGCGCTGCTCGAAGAGCTGGGCCAGAACATGCCCGACGGCCTCGAGTACGACATCACGCTCGACAACACGGTATTCATCCGCTCCTCGATCCAGGAGGTCGTGCGGACGTTCTTCGAGGCCCTGTTGCTCGTCCTCGCGGTCGTGTTCCTCTTCCTCGGGAGCGTGCGCGCCACGCTGGTTCCGCTGCTGGCCATTCCCGTGGCGCTGATCGGGACGTTCGCGCTCTTCTCGCCGCTCGGGTTCTCGATCAACATGCTGACCCTGTTCGGGTTGATCCTGGCGATTGGAACCGTCGTGGACGACGCGATCGTGGTGGTCGAGTCGGTCGAGGTGTATCTGGCCAAGGGGTTGAGTCCAACCGAGGCGACCGAGCGCACCATGAAGGAGGTCTCCGGCGTCCTGATCGCCTCCTCGCTGGTGTTGTGCGCCGTGTTCGTCCCGGTCGCGTTCATGCCCGGGATCACCGGGCAGCTCTATCGCCAGTTCGCGCTCACGATCTCCGTGTCGATCATCCTCTCGACGGTCGTGGCGCTCTCGCTCACACCGGCGATGTGCAAGCTCATCCTGCGCGAGCGCCAGGCGATGCGCGGTCCGGTCGGCTGGATACTCCGCGGTTTCGACAAGGGCGTCGACAAGGTCACCACCGCCTACGGCGCCGTCACGCGCATCATGGTACGCACCCTGGTCGTCGGCCTGGCGCTCCTCGGAGCGCTCGGGTTCGGTGCCTGGACTCTCCTCGACACACTGCCGACAGGCTTCGTTCCGGACGAGGACCAGGGCTACATGTTCGCGGCCCTCGCTCTTCCGGACGGTGCTTCCATGGAGCGCACGGACGACATCTCGAAGCGGGCGGAGAAGGATCTCGGCGCCATTCCAGGCGTGCGGCGCGTGCTCACGCTGGGTGGCCTCAACCTGCTGACGAACGCCTACACGTCGAACAACGCCAGTCTGATCCTGATGCTCGACGACTGGGGCGAGCGCACGACGCCGGAGCTCCAGCTCGAGTCGATCACGCAACAGGTGCGGAGCATCCTGGCTTCCTATCCCGAGGCGGTCGGGCTGGCGTTCTCACCGCCGCCGATTCCCGGGCTGGGGGCGGCCAGTGGCTTCGCGTTCGAGCTCCAGGACCGGACCGGGACGAAGACGTTCGACGAGATCGCCCAGGTCGGTCAGGACTTCGTCGCAGCGGCGCGTGAGCGTCCCGAGCTGGTAGGGCTCTACAGCGCATTCCGCGCGAACGTGCCCCAGGTCTCGTTCGACCTCGACCGCGCCAAGGCGAAGACGCTCGGCGTACCGATCGACTCGGTCTACCAGTCCCTGCAGATCTACCTCGGCGGTCTCGAGGTGAACGATCTGACGCTGTTCGGGCGGACCTTCAAGGTCATCGCGCAGGCGGAGCCCGCGTTCCGCGTCGACCCGAACAACCTGAAGAACATCTACGTCCGCGGGCAGGACGACATGATGGTCCCCATTCGGACGCTGGCGACGTTCGGATCGACCACCGGACCGGACCTGATCCAGCGCTACAACATGTTCAACACGACGGAGATCACCGGCGCTGCGGCGCCGGGGTACAGCTCCGGGCAGGCGATGGTCGTGATGGAGGAGGTCGCCAGCGACATCCTGCCACCGGGGTACGGGTTCGAGTGGACGGGGACGGCCTATCAGGAGAAGGCGGCGGGCGGCGCGCAGGCGCTGATCTTCGCCCTGGGCTTCATCCTCGTGTTCCTGTTCCTGGCCGCGAACTACGAGAGCTGGGTGATCCCGCTGGCCGTCCTGCTGGGCCTTCCGGTCGCGATCTTCGGAGCGTTCTTCTCGGCCTGGCTGCGCGACTACATCAACGACGTATACGTGCAGATCGGGCTCGTGCTGCTCATCGGCCTCGGCGCGAAGACGGCGATCATCGTCGTCGAGTTCGCGAAGTCGAAGGTCGAGGAGGGCGAGACCGTCTTCGACGCCATCCTCGAGGCGGCCACTTCGCGCTTCCGCCCGATCCTGATGACGGCCTTCTCGTTCATTCTGGGCGTGGTACCACTGGTCGTAGCGGTCGGCGCCGCGTCGGGCTCGCGCCGCTCGCTCGGTACGGCTGTCTTCGGCGGCATGCTCGCGGCGACGGTCATGACGCTGTTCGTCACTCCGGTCCTGTTCCGCATCTTCCAGGGGCTCGCGGGTGGCAAGAAGAAGCAGACCGACGCGCCAGCGCCCGCGCCGCCGCCCCCTCCCGCGGCACCGCCGACCCCGGCCACCAGCGGAGGTGAGAGCTGATGAAGATCCGCACGACGCTCCCGATCCTCGCGCTCGTCGCGACGGGCTGCATGCTCGGCCCCGACTACGAGCGCCCGGAGCTGCCGGTCGAGGAGGGGTTCCGCGGCCAGCCCGACGAGTCGGAGCTCGCCGACGAGGTCTCGCTCGGCGACCGCGAGTGGTTCCAGGTCCTCGGCGACCCGGTCCTGCAGGAGCTGGTCGAGACGGCGCTCCGGCAGAACCAGGACGTACGCATCGCCGCGGAGCGCGTGCTGCAGGCGCGCTCCTTCGTGACGGTCACGAACGCGGACCTCTATCCCGAGGTCAACGGTGGCATGCAGTTCCGGCGCGAGCGCGTCACCGAGAACGCGGCCGTCGAGGTGCCGCCGGGCGTGGACCCGACGGACAACCTGTGGTCGCTCTTCGCCGACCTGGGCTGGGACCTCGACTTCTGGGGCCGGTTCCGGCGCGCGTCCGAGGCGGCGCGGGCCGACCTCGTGCAGGCGCAGTACGCCCGCCGCCTCGTCATCCAGACCCTGGTGACGGATCTCGCGCTGTCCTACTTCGACCTGCTCCTGCTCGACGCGCAGCTCGAGATCACCAAGCGCACCTACGAGTCGCGCCAGAAGTCACTCGAGCTCGTCTCGCTGCGCCTCGACGAGGGCGTGGCGAACAAGCTCGAGTTCCGCCAGGCGGAGGGCCTCGTGCTGGAGAGCGCCGGCCTGATCCCCGGCTTCGAGAGCGCGATCGAGGTGCAGGAGAACCAGATCCGCTTCCTCCTGGGCGAGAACCCGCACGCCATTCCGCGCGGCCGGCCGCTGCTCGACCAGGAGCGCGACTTCGAGGTCCCGCTCGGCCTGCCCTCCGAGCTGCTTGCGCGCCGGCCCGACGTGGCCGCGGCGGAGCAGGGGCTCGTCGCTGCCAACGCGCGCATCGGCGAGGCGAAGGCGCTGCTCTACCCGTCGATCCGGCTCACCGGACTCGGCGGCTTCGCGAGCGAGGACCTCGACGACCTGGTCGAGGGCGACTCGCGCATCTGGGACCTGACGCCTTCGGTGCGGCTGCCGATCTTCAACGCCGGTCGGCTGCGTAGCAACGTCGAGATCACGGAGTCGCAGCAACGCGAGGCGACGATCTTCTACGTGCAGACGCTCCAGAACGCATTCCGCGAGGTCGCGGACGCGCTGGTCGAGAGCCGTGGGCGGCGCGAGATCCGTGGTTGGCGCGAGAAGCGCGACTTCGTCCTGAACGACCAGGCCGAGCTGTCGCACGACCGCTACCGCGGCGGCGTCACCGACTACCTCGAGGTCCTCGACACCGAGCGCGACCACTTCGAGGCGCAGATCGACCTCGCGCTCGCGATCCGCGACGAGCTCTTCGCCTACGTCCTGCTCTACCGCTCGCTCGGCGGCGGCTGGCAGGGCGCGGAGGAGATCGCGGCGGACGGTCCGCAGCTCGCGGCGAGCGACGAGGCCGAGACCGAGGGACTCGGCGGCCAGTAGCCCATGCGCTGCCGATGACGACGCTCGAATCCGTCCGCGCGCTCGCTGCGATCCAGCTCGGCGCGGTCGGGCTCTCGCACGTGATCGCGCACCGTGCCTGGACGAGCTTCTTCATCGGGCTGCGCTCGAAGGGGGACGCCGGCGTGCTCTGCGTCGCGCTCCTCAGCCTCGGAGTCGGCTCGTTCGTCGTCGCCTTCCATCCGGTGTGGAGCGGGATCCCGGCCGCACTGACCGTCTACGGCTGGCTGCAGGTCCTCAAGGGCACCGTGTACCTGACGTTCCCCGCGATCGGGCTGAGGAAGCTGCGAGTGGTCTCGGAAGAACGCTCGCGTATGTTCGTCCTGCCTGGTGTGGGGCTGCTGGCGCTGGCGGCGCTCCTCGCCTACGACCTCTTCGCCTGAGCCATGGATGTCGAACAGAGACTGCGCGAGCTCGAGGGCCGACTCGAGCGGCTGGAGGAGCGGGAGAACGAGGCGCACCGGAGCGCGGAGCGCCAGCGGCGCAGGGATCTCCTGGTGCGCATCGCGCTGGTGCTGGTCGTAGGCATCAGCTACGTGGCCTACCTGCTCTACATCACCGGAATCGGTTGAGCCGGCCCGGCGCCCACGCGGCCCGACCAGCTCGCATGTCGGCTCAGAACATCTCTTCGTCGGCGGTCCCGCCGTACGTCGCCGGCACCGGCACGTCGAGCAGCCTGAGATAGACGGTCAGCTGTCCGCGGTGGTGCGCCTGGTGGTGGAGCAGGACGCTGCGGATGACCTCGTGACGCGGCTGCTTCATCAGGACCTGGTCGCCCTTGCGCATCGTCCACTCGGTCTCGAGGAAGGCATCTTCGCGACCCTTCAGCGCGTCGTACAGGGCGGCGTTGTTCTTCTCGAAAGTGGCGATCGCCTCGGCGGACGTGGTCGGGACGTAGGGCTGATAGTCGCCCATGTTCGCGAAATCCATCTCGTCCTCCATCATCGAGCCGACCCACATCGGGCACTCGGCCAGGTGGCCGGCGAGCTGGCCCAGGCTCATCGACTTCTCGTGCGGCTTCCAGTCGAGCTTGTCGTCCGGAACGGCTGCGAGGAGCTTGGTCGTGTACGGGATTTCCTGATCGAAGTCTCGGAGGAGTGCTGCTTGAAGGCTCATGGTTCTGTCTCTCGTTCCTTAGGGGTCCCCCCCTGTCGTCTTGGAGCCAGTTGTACGAGGCCCCTCCTGACAGCGTGTTGTCAGGAGCCTGCGGAAAGCGCTTGGAACGTACGGTTTCCTGTGTGTCCGCTGGTGTTCCAGGAGCACTTTCGAGCGTGGAGAGCCTCCAAAAAGCCCGTTTTTTCGTTCCCCGCCGACGTGTGAGTGTCCCGAGGAAGGCAGGCGGGGGCGGTATTGCCCCGCGCCGGGTCCGACTAACATCGGAGGGATTCGTCTTGTCCCTGTCCTCTCCTGCTTCACCCCCTATGGCAGGCTGTGCGCGCCTTCCCCAGGTCACGCTGATTCGCCTCGCGCAGCGCGGTGATCCGAACGCGTTCTCGGAGCTCGTCGAGAACGCACGGCGCCGTATGGAGCGCATCGTGCGCGCGATCGTGCGCAACGCGGAGATCGATCCCGAGGACGTCTTGCAGGACGCGCTGGTCCATGCCTTCGGCTCGATCCCCGCGCTGCGGAACCCGACGCCGGAGGGCTTCCTCTCCTGGTTCGCCGGAATCGTGCGACACCGGCTCGGCCACGCGCTGCGGGCTCAGACCGAACGCGATCGACCACGCATCGGCACCAGCGTGCCCTGGTCCCTGCAGCGGCGCCTCGAGCCGGAGGTCCTGGAGAGCGTATGTCCCGCCCGGCGTCCGCCCGGAGGCCCCGTGCAGAGGACGGCTCCCGAGGACCAGGTCGGCGGGATCGGCTGCGTGCCGCGCGTCTCCGTCCTCATGCGCCAGGGATTCGGGTCCTCCTGGGACACGCTCGGGGTGATCGTCGACCGCGCCAGCCCGAAGGGGCTGCGACGCTCCGTGCGCCATGCGATGGACACGATCGGCGACCTGGTACGTGAGCCGGGCGAGCGCGCCTGACGCGGCCCCGTCGATCGCCTATCCTGGGAGGCGGTCGGGCCTCGCCCTACCACCCCCCGCGTGCCTTCGATCCTCTTCGTCGCCGGACTCACGCTCCTGGCGTCCTTCACCTGCTCGTTGCTCGAGGCCGCGCTCTATGCGCTGACGCCGACGCGCATCGAGGTGATGAAGTCCCGCGGCCTGCGGGGTGCGCGGCGCCTGGCTGCGCTGCGCGCCGACGTCGAGGAGCCGATCGCGGCCATCCTCACGATCAACACGGTCGCCCACACCGTCGGGGCCGCCTGGTGCGGCGCGATGGTCGGCGAGCTGTACGGCAGTCGCATGGTGGGTGTCTTCGCCGCCGTCTTCACCGTGCTGGTGCTCGCGCTGACGGAGATCGTCCCGAAGAGCCTGGGCGTGCGCTACGCGCAGCAGATCGGTGGCCGCATCGTGTGGCCGATCCAGATGATGATCTGGAGCGTCTGGCCGGTCGTGTGGATGTCGAAGCGGGCGATGCACCGGCTGACCGGCCCGGCCCAGGCGAGCGGGCCCGGCGAGGACGAGATCGTCGTCGTGTCCGGCCTGGCCGCGGAGGGCGGTGGTGTGCGCTCCGAGGAGCACCGCTGGGTGCAGAACGTCCTGCGGCTCGATCAGGTGACCGCCGGCGACCTGCGCACGCCACGCACGGTGGTCGAGACGCACCCTGCCGACCTCCCGGTGCGAGCCGTCGTCGCGGACCCCGACGTCTGGGTCCACAGCCGCGTTCCGCTGACCGAGGGAGACAACCCCGACAAGATCGCCGGGATGGTGCACCGCCGCGAGGTGTTCGACGCCGCGCTGAAGAACCCGCAGTCGGACCTCGAGCTGGGCGATCTCTCGCGGCCGATTCGCTTCGTTCCGGAGACGCTTCCGGCACACCAGCTCCTCGACATCTTCCTCGAGGACCGCACTCACATGGTGGCCGTGGCGGACGAGTACGGCGGCTTCGAGGGAGTCGTCACGCTCGAGGACGTTCTGGAGTGTCTCCTCGGAAAGGAGATCGTCGACGAGCACGACGAGGTCGAAGACATGCAGGAGTTCGCTCTGGAGCGCGGCCGCCAGCGCGGCACTGCTTCCGAGGAAACGAAGGAAGGAGGCGAAGTATGAAGTCGCTCTTCGACGAGGACGGTAACGCGGAGATGGTGCAGCGCCTCGAGGCGCTGGTCGCGGACGCCAAGCCCGGATGGGGCAAGCTGACCTGTACCAAGATGCTGGCGCACTGCCGCCAGGGCCTTCGCGTGGCGTCCGGCGAGCTGCAGCTGAAGCGCGCGCTGATCGGCCGCCTGCTCGGCGGCTTCGCGAAGAAGAAATACATCACCGGCGATGCTCCGTTCCCGCGGAACTCACCGACCGACCCGAAGTTCCTCGTGGACGACACCGACGGCTTCGAGGAGGAACGCACCAAGCTGGTCGAGGCGCTGAAGGGCTTCCGCGACCGGAGCCGGCTGACCAAGGGGGCGCACCCCTTCTTCGGCAAGCTCGACGAGAACGACTGGGACCGGCTGATGGCCAAGCACCTCGACCACCACCTGCGTCAGTTCGGGGTCTAGCGCTAGCCGCCGGGCGGGAGCTCGTACGTGCCCCAGCGATCGGCGACGAGCCGCTTCTGGCGCACGAGCTCGTCCCACACGGTCTTCGGATAGCGCTCCGGCGGGCGGATGCCGACGATGTCGGACTCCTGACCCTTCGTCATGTGTTTGCCGCCGAGTGACGACTCGGCGTCGAGCAGCGTCACCTTCAGCGTCTTGCGGAACGCCTTCATCGCGCGCTTGAGCACCGCGCGGTCGGGCTCGGGCAGGTGGCGCTCGCCCGAGGCCCAGCCGTCGGCGAGGGCGCGCAGGGCGTCCGCGTCCTCGCTCTCGAGCGCGGCGGCGAGCTCGGGATCCTCGTCGCTCGCCGCCTCGCGCGCGGCGCGCACGTCAGCCCAGCTGGAGCCGTCACCCTCGGCGAGCCGCGCGGCGGCGGCGATTACGACCGTGCTCAGGAGCTCGAAGTTCGGGTCGATCATGGAGACAGGATAGCGAAGTGAGATCAGTCCGCCTCGGCCGGCGGCCGCATCTGCGCCAGCTCGCAGGACTTCTCGATCAGACTGGCGAGGACTGGCGGGACCCCGCGCTCCTCCGAGCGCCGTGCGACCTCCAGCGCCAGCGCGGGCTTCGACGACTTCAGGGTCGCCGTCTGGATGGTGCGGCGGACCGACGGCCGCACGTTGTCCCCGTGTCGCGCCGCTTCCAGGTACACGTCCGAGAAGCCGGCGTCCCACAGGTAGTGCTCGACGTTGTCGGCCGGAAGTACCGTCAGCCGGTCCTCCTCGCGCGCGCCTCCCATGTGTTGCCGGGCCTTGCGCGCGTAGACCTCACCGGCCTCGTCGCCGTCCGCCAGGAGGTGCCACTGGATGCCGAGGTCGTTGGCGAGCTTGGCGAGCGCGTCGACGCCGCACTGGGCGAACTCGATGCAGCAGACGCCTTCGACGCCGAGGTCGTGTCCGCACATCCGCGCCAGCTCGGGCAACAGCCAGAACTCGGTCTCGCCCTCGACCAGGATCCAGCAGCGCGCGAAGAGCGCCACCCCGCGCCGCCCGCGCACGTGGTACATGATCCGGCGTTGCTCCTGGCTGTCGAGCGTGTGCGAGCGTAGGCGCGTCGCGCGCACCTGGTCTTCGAGCCGGATCAACCGGCGGATCGTGTGGAGCGGAACGTCGACCAGGAACGCCTCGGAGTTCGTTGTCACGATCTTCTGCGCGTCGAGCAGCCCGATCAACTCCCAGATCGACGCCAGCACGGCCGGGTGCAGGTGCGCGCCCGGATGCTCGAGCGCGAGGATCGGCCGCGCCTCACCGTCGAGGTGCGAGCGCGCCTTGGCCTCGACCAGGCTACCGGCGAGGAGCAAGAGCCCGACGAACTGCGCCGACGCGGGGGCGCCCGGATCCAACGACGACGGGAACGGGTTCTCGAGCCAGTCGGGCGCCCCGCCCTCGGCGTACTCGACCAGGGAGCGGCGCACGGTCTCCAGCACCGCCTTCGCGTCGTGCGGGATCGTGCGCGATTCGAGCACGCGCTCGTACAGGTCGCGGACGCGCACGCGGGTCGCCTCGGTCAGGATGCGCTCGTGGTCGCGCGGCTCGATGCCCGCCGGCCGACGCAGGCTCTCGTTGCCGTACGCCAGCCCACCGCGCACCAGGAGGATCGGGAAGCTCTCGCGCAGCGCGGTCAGCACCGCGGGATCCCCGGAGCACGGGAGTGCGCGCCCGTCCGCGCCGTCGAAGGACCAGCGTACCTCCGGCGGTTCGCCGTCCTTCGCGGCCTTGGCGACGACCTCGAAAGCGATCGCGCGGCTCCCGTCCTTGCGCCGGTAGAGGGCCGGCTCGAGCCGTGGGTCGCAGCGCCAGTCCGCCTGCTCGGGGTCCTCGCGGAAGTCGAGCCGGATGCGTGTCCTGGGGCCGGCCGACAGGTCTCCGGATCGAAACGGAAAGGCCGTCGTCGGCGCGTTGTAGCCGAGCGCGATCGAGAGCGCGTCGAGCAGCGCCGACTCGCCGCTCAGGGGATCCCCGAGCACGACGACCGTCGGTCCGAGTCGGAGGTCCATGTGCCCGACGCCGCGGAAGTGGTGCAGTCGGATGCGGCTGAGGAGCATGCTCGGATGATACGGCCGACCGGCGCCCGTGGGGTTCAGTCGGCTCGTCGGGCGGAGACGAATACGTCCTCGCTCGTGACCACCGCGGTCGGATCGTCGAGCCGTCCGGAGACGGCCACGCTCTCGAAGCCCGCGTTCCGGAACCACGCGCCGAGCTCCTCGGGCTGCCAGGCGCGCACGCGACTCGCCCGGTGCGTCAGCGCCTCCCGCTCTTGCGTTGCCTCGCCGGCCAGCACCGCGACGTGCAGGTCGCAGACGAGCGGTCCTTCCGCCGGCTGCTCGACGTCGAAGTCGACCCAGCGCACGAACCACAGCGCGCGCCCCTGGTGCCGGCGCTTCAGGAGCGGCAGGTACGGGTTGCCGGACTCGCGCCGCACGCCGAAGGCCTTGAGCCCGACGACCAGCGCGCCGCCGGGACGCACGAGCCGCTGCAGCTCCGCCGCGACGCGCTCGAGCTCCGCGGGCTCGACCACCTGCGGCCAGACGTTGCCCAGCGAGACGGCCGCGTCGAACGGGGCGACGCCGGCGAGCGAGCCAGGCGCCGCATCTCCCAGGCGCCAGGTGTGCAGGCGCTCCGCGGGAACGCCGAACGCGCGGGCCTTCTCGAGCATGTCTGCGGAGAGGTCCGCGCCGTGCGCGTCGAATCCCTCGTCGAGCAGCGCGTCGACGTGTCTTCCGGTGCCGCAGCCGAGGTCGAGCACGCGGCTGGCATCCGCGAGGTGCGTGCGCAGCCCCGGCAGCTCGCGCCCGAGCCGACCGGGCCAGTCGACGAAGACGTCGTAGAGATCGGAGAGCGTGCCGACGATCGCGTTGGAGGCAGGCTCGCTCATGCGGGAGGGGCGATCAGTCGGGGCGTTGGGTCTCTTCGTCCG
>Ga0265303_10002966_pt1 | contig 10600 bp, 3 predicted proteins | sample Helome_2_FD_192494 | JGI IMG/M metagenome (GOLD analysis project Ga0265303, IMG submission 192494) | Marine sediment microbial communities from subtidal zone of North Sea - Hel_20160317 (Illumina Assembly) | ecosystem: Environmental > Aquatic > Marine > Subtidal zone > Sediment ... | reverse complement strand
AAGCTCATCATCGAAGAAGGCAAGCGGATTACCGCAAAGCACGTGCGCGACATGGAGAAATCCACTGTCGACAAGCTGATTGTGCCCATCGAGTACGTCGAAGGAAAAATTCTGGCGCACGATATTGTCGATGAGGAAACAGGTGAGCTTCTTGCTGCAGCCAATGCGGAACTCACCTTGGAGCTGATCGAGCAACTGATCGAGAAAGACGTTGACGACATTCAGTGCCTGTACGTGAATGACCTCGATCGCGGACCCTATATCTCCAATACGCTCAACATCGATCCGTCGACGACACGTCTCGAGGCGCTGGTTGAGATTTATCGCATGATGCGACCCGGTGAGCCACCTACGAAGGAAGCGGCCGAGAACTTGTTTCAGAATCTGTTCTTCAATCCGGACAGATATGACCTTTCTGCCGTTGGACGTATGAAGTTCAATCGTCGTGTGGGTCGTGACACGTCAGAGGGTATCGGCATTCTGGACAATGATGACATCCTCGATGTCCTGCAGACGCTGATCAATATCCGAAACGGATATGGAACAGTCGATGACATCGATCACCTCGGTAATCGTCGTATTCGAAGCGTTGGCGAGATGGCGGAGAATGCTTTCCGCGTAGGGCTCGTGCGTGTCGAGCGTGCGGTCAAGGAGCGGCTGACACAGGCTGAAACAGAAGGCCTGATGCCGCAGGAGATGATTAACGCGAAGCCAGTCGCTGCCGCAGTGAAGGAATTCTTCGGTTCAAGTCAGCTGTCGCAGTTCATGGATCAGAACAATCCGCTATCGGAAGTCACCCATAAGCGCAGAGTTTCCGCGCTTGGGCCAGGCGGTCTGACGCGCGAACGAGCTGGCTTCGAAGTACGTGACGTCCACCCGACGCACTATGGTCGCGTTTGTCCGATTGAGACGCCTGAAGGACCGAACATCGGCCTGATCAACTCTCTCGCAGTGTATGCACGAACCAACGCATATGGGTTCCTCGAAACGCCGTATCGGAAGGTGAACAAGGGCAAGGCGACCGCGGATATCGAATATCTGTCGGCGATCGAGGAAAGCCAGTACGTTATTGCGCAGGCTAACGCCGATCTCGACAAACTGGGCCGCTTCGAAGAAGAGCTGGTTGCCGTCAGGCACAAGAACGAGTTCACGCTGGCAGACCCGGCTTCAATAGACTATATGGACGTCTCGCCGCGGCAGATCGTGTCAGTCGCGGCATCGTTGATCCCGTTCCTTGAGCACGATGATGCTAACCGCGCGCTGATGGGATCCAATATGCAGCGCCAGGCTGTACCGACTTTACGCTCGGAAGCACCATTGGTTGGCACCGGCATGGAACGGGCCGTCGCAATCGATTCGGGCGTGACCGTGGTTGCAAAACGAGGCGGATACGTTGACTCGGTGGATGCCTCGCGCATCGTCGTCCGGGTCAATGATGACGAAACCGATGCTTCGGAGTCCGGTGTCGATATCTACAACCTGACCAAGTACACGCGTTCAAATCAGAACACCTGTATTAACCAGCGCCCGCTGGTCAAGGCTGGTAACTCGATTTCGAAAGGTGACGTACTTGCGGACGGACCGTCGACCAATCTGGGCGAACTTGCGCTGGGGCAGAATCTGCTGGTCGCGTTCATGCCCTGGAACGGCTACAACTTTGAGGACTCGATTCTGATTTCAGAGCGGGTTGTCAAGGAAGATCGGTTCACGACCATTCACATCGAAGAGCTCTCCTGCGTCGCGCGCGATACCAAGCTTGGCTCCGAAGACATAACCTCGGATATTCCGAACGTTGGCGACGCTGCACTGGCAAAGCTCGACGAGTCTGGAATCGCGTTCATCGGGGCGGAAGTCAATGCCGGCGATATTCTCGTGGGCAAGGTGACGCCGAAAGGAGAGACGCAGCTTACGCCGGAGGAGAAACTCCTGCGTGCGATTTTCGGCGAGAAAGCGTCAGATGTTAAAGATACATCGCTACGTGTACCGCCAGGAATGGACGGGACGGTCATCGACGTTCGTGTATTTACGCGCGATGGTGTCGAGAAAGATACGCGCGCGCTATCAATTGAAAAATCCGAGCTCGAAGCTGTCCGCAAGGACCTGGATGACACGCTGAGGATTCTCGAAGAAGACATCTACGATCGAGTAGAGCGTTTGCTTACCGGTAAACTGGCACAAGGTGGACCAAACAAGCTTAAGTCTGGTAGCAAGATCACCAAGGCTTATCTCGATGAGGTGCCGCGTGAGCAATGGTTTGAGATTCGTCTGAAGAACGAAGATGCAAACCAGCAGCTGGAGACGGCGTCAGAGCGTCTGAGAACGCAGCGTGGTGAGTTCGATCGTCGCTACGATGAGAAAAAAGAGAAAATCACTGCAGGTGATGATCTCGCACCAGGCGTACTAAAGATGGTTAAGGTTTACCTCGCTGTTAAGCGTCGTATTCAGCCGGGTGACAAGATGGCTGGTCGTCACGGCAACAAGGGTGTTATTTCAACCATCGTGCCGGTGGAAGATATGCCGTATCTCGACAATGGAACGCCGATAGATATCGTGCTTAATCCGTTGGGCGTGCCCTCTCGAATGAACGTTGGCCAGGTGCTGGAAACACACCTGGGAATGGCAGCGAAGGGCCTCGGGCATAAAATCAACGCGATGCTCAAGGCGCAGGAATCGACGGCGAAGATTCGCCAGTTCCTGGAAACCATCTACAACACGACCGGTGGCAAGGTCGAGGACATCAAGTCGTTTAATGATGAAGAGGTGCTCGAGCTGGCTCGAAATCTGACCAGCGGTGTGCCTACGGCAACGCCGGTGTTCGATGGCGCCACGGAAGCTGAGATCAAGAAGATGCTGGCTTTGGCGGATATTCCGGAGACAGGACAATCTCATCTTACTGACGGCCGCACGGGCAAGTCATTCGATCGCGATGTAACCGTCGGCTATATGTACATGCTGAAACTGAATCACCTGGTCGATGACAAGATGCACGCACGTTCAACCGGACCTTATAGCCTGGTCACGCAGCAACCACTGGGCGGCAAGGCGCAGTTTGGTGGTCAGCGATTCGGTGAGATGGAGGTCTGGGCGCTCGAGGCATATGGCGCTGCCTACACCTTGCAGGAAATGCTGACAGTCAAGTCCGATGACGTTCAGGGCCGTACCAAGATGTACAAGAACATCGTGGACGGGGAGCATGAAATGGACGCGGGCATGCCCGAATCCTTCAATGTCCTGGTGAAGGAGATTCGTTCTCTGGGCATCAACATCGAGCTGGAGACAGAATAATGAAAGATCTTCTTAAGCTTTTTAAGTACCAAAATCCGGTCGATGACTTCGATGCAATCCGCATCGGTCTGGCGTCGCCCGATATGGTTCGATCCTGGTCTTTCGGTGAAGTTAAAAAGCCTGAAACCATTAACTATCGTACCTTCAAACCGGAGCGTGATGGTCTCTTCTGCGCCAAGATATTTGGACCGATCAAGGACTATGAGTGCCTTTGCGGCAAGTACAAGCGTCTCAAGCATCGTGGCGTCGTTTGTGAGAAATGTGGCGTCGAGGTTACCCAGACGAAAGTGCGTCGTGAGCGTATGGCGCATATCGACCTGGCAAGCCCGGTTGCGCACATCTGGTTCCTGAAGTCGCTGCCATCGCGAATTGGCCTGATGCTCGACATGACGCTGCGGGAAATCGAACGCGTTCTGTATTTCGAGGCATTCGTTGTTGTCGAGCCTGGCATGACGCCGCTTGAGCGCGGCCAGTTGATGACAGACGAGATGTATCTCGATGCGATCGAGCAATATGGCGACGAGTTCGATGCCCGAATGGGTGCCGAGGCCGTTCGCGAGATGCTGATGACGATCGACTTGCAGCGCGAAGTGCTGCAGGTGCGTGAAGATATTGGCGCCACAAAATCGGAAACGAAGATCAAGCGGCTGTCCAAGCGACTGAAGTTGCTGGAATCTTTCATCGAGTCGGGTAACAAACCCGAGTGGATGGTGATGACGGTTCTGCCGGTATTGCCGCCCGATCTGCGCCCGCTGGTCCCATTGGATGGTGGTCGCTTTGCGACATCAGATCTGAACGATCTGTATCGGCGTGTGATCAACCGTAATAATCGACTACGCCGGCTGCTTGAGCTAAACGCGCCTGACATTATCATCAGGAACGAGAAGCGCATGTTGCAGGAATCTGTCGATGCGCTGCTCGATAATGGTCGACGCGGTCGTGCAATTACGGGCACCAACAAGCGTCCTCTTAAATCACTTGCCGACATGATCAAAGGCAAGCAAGGCCGCTTCCGTCAGAATCTGCTCGGTAAGCGAGTCGACTACTCCGGACGTTCGGTAATTGTCGTCGGTCCGACACTTCGTTTGCACCAGTGCGGCCTGCCAAAGAAGATGGCGCTCGAGCTGTTCAAGCCGTTCATTTTCTCGAAGCTCCAGCTTCGAGGTGAGGCGACAACGATCAAGGCGGCCAAGCGACTGGTCGAAAGAGAAGGTGCCGAGGTCTGGGATATTCTCGAAGAAGTGATTCGTGAGCATCCGGTCATGCTTAATCGCGCGCCGACGCTGCATCGATTGGGCATCCAGGCATTTGAGCCCGTGCTCATCGAAGGCAAGGCGATCCAGCTGCATCCGCTCGTGTGTACGGCGTTCAACGCTGACTTCGATGGCGACCAGATGGCCGTTCACGTGCCATTGTCGATTGAGGCGCAGCTGGAAGCGCGCGCCCTGATGATGTCTTCGAACAACATCCTTTCGCCAGCGAACGGCGATCCGATCATTGTGCCATCGCAGGACGTTGTATTGGGCCTCTACTACATGACTCGTTCCACCGTTAACGGCAAGGGCGAAGGCATGGTCTTCTGTGACATTGACGAAGCGCGTCGCGCGTACGAGAACGACGTCTGCGACCTGCAGGCAAGAGTCAGGGTTCGCGTGCCAATGCATGAGCAAGACGATGAAGGCGAAATGGCAACGAGTGTCAAACTGGTCGAGACGACCGTTGGCCGTTCGCTGCTGTCCACGCTGTTGCCGCAAGGTTTGAGCTACGATCTCGTGAACCGCGACATGACCAAGAAGGCGATCTCGAACGTCATCAACGCCTGTTACCGGAACCTTGGTCTGAAAAAGACCGTCGTTTTTGCGGATCGCCTGATGTACACGGGTTTCCGTTTCGCGACCACCGCAGGCATATCGATCGGCGTCAATGACATGGTCGTACCGGAAAGCAAGGGAACTATTCTTGCTGCTGCGGAGGCCGAAGTTAAAGAGATTCAGGATCAGTATTCATCCGGTCTCGTAACTGAGGGTGAGCGCTACAACAAAGTCGTCGACATATGGTCGAGAACCAATGACCAGGTCGCCAAGGCGATGATGGACAAGCTCGGATCCGAAACGGTTATCGACTCTAAAGGGAAGGAGGTCGAGCAGGAATCATTCAACTCGATTTACATGATGGCCGATTCTGGCGCTCGTGGCTCTGCTGCCCAGATCAGGCAGCTGGCCGGAATGCGTGGCCTGATGGCCAAACCGGACGGCTCAATCATCGAGACGCCGATTACGGCGAACTTCCGTGAAGGTCTGGATGTATTGCAGTACTTCATCTCGACTCACGGTGCTCGAAAAGGACTGGCCGATACGGCGCTCAAGACCGCCAACTCAGGTTACCTGACCCGCCGACTCGTCGACGTCGCCCAGGACCTGGTTGTAACGGAGATCGACTGCGAGACCAGGAACGGCGTCGCAATGGCACCTCTCGTAGAGGGTGGTGACATCGTAGAGCCGCTGCGTGAGCGTGTTCTTGGGCGAGTCATCGCCGAGCCGGTCTTGATTCCCGGCACCGACAAGATTGCTTTCGACGCGGGAACAATTCTTGACGAAGAGGGCGTGGCGCGACTGGAAGAACTTTCCATTGACCACGTCTTGGTCCGCTCGCCGATTACCTGCGAAGTTCGTTACGGCGTCTGTTCGCAGTGCTACGGTCGTGACCTTGCTCGCGGTAAACGCATCAATATCGGTGAGGCTGTCGGTGTTATTGCGGCGCAATCGATCGGCGAGCCGGGTACGCAGCTAACGATGCGCACGTTCCACATTGGTGGTGCCGCGTCTCGTTCTGCTGCAGCTAACAGCATCGAGATCAGGAACAATGGTGTCGCCAAGCTGAACAACATCAAGACCGTCAAGCACCAGAAGGGTTACCTGGTCGCAGTATCGCGTTCCGGAGAGATTTCTGTAATCAACGAGCACGGCCGGGAGCGGGAGCGTTACAAGATCCCGTATGGCGCTACCATTAATGTTGAAGACAGTGCGGACGTTAAGCAGGGTCAGATCGTTGCCAACTGGGATCCACATACTCACCCGGTTGTAACTGAGGTTGCCGGTACCCTGCAGTTCCAGGACTTCGTCGATGGCGTAACGGTTACGGAGCAGGTCGATGAATTTACAGGACTGACCAGCATCGTAATTCTCGATCCGAAGACACGTGGTCCATCTACCAAGGACCTGCGTCCGGTTGCAAAACTGGTAGATAAGAAGGGCAACGATATCTTCTTCGCCAATACCGAGATTCCGGCAGTCTATGCGCTGCCGACCGGCGCCATACTCAGTATGGGTGACGGTTCTCAGGTCTCGGTAGGTGACATCATCGCGCGTATCCCGCAGGAGTCGTCGAAGACTCGTGACATAACGGGTGGTCTGCCGCGTGTTGCCGATTTGTTTGAAGCGCGCAAGCCGAAGGAATCGGCGATCATGGCGGAGCACACCGGAACGGTCAGCTTTGGTAAGGAAACGAAAGGCAAGCGGCGACTCGTCATCACCGATGAGTCAGCTGAGAGTCATGAAGAGTTGATCGTGAAATGGCGCCACCTGAACGTCTTCGAGGGTGAGCAGGTTGTTCGTGGCGAGGTGATTGCCGACGGCGAGCCGAACCCGCACGATATTCTGCGCCTCCAGGGTGTCGAGAATCTGGCGGACTACCTGGTTCGCGAGATTCAGGACGTCTATCGTCTCCAGGGCGTAAAGATTAACGACAAGCATATCGAGGTAATCATTCGCCAGATGTTGCGTAAGGTTATCGTTGTTAATGCCGGAGACAGCAACTTTCTGCGCGGTGAGCAGATCGATCGGGCCAGGGCTTATGAAACGATCGAGCAGCTTGAAGTGCAGGGCAAGGAACCCCTGCAATTTGAGGCGATCCTCCTCGGTATCACTAAGGCTTCGCTTGCAACGGAATCCTTCATATCAGCGGCATCCTTCCAGGAAACAACGCGCGTACTGACGGAAGCCGCGGTGCGGGGCTTGAGCGACAATCTGCGCGGCCTGAAGGAGAACGTGATTGTAGGTCGCCTGATTCCGGCTGGAACAGGATATGCTCATCACGCTGAGCGTCGCCGAACGCGCGAGCAGGACCTCGCCGATCAGCTCAAAGAGCTTGAACAGGATTCGCAAGCCGCTGAAATAAAAGAAGAAGCCGCTGCAGAGGAAATGTCGCCAGAGGCCGCCATGGCGGCAGCGATCGAGGCCGAAGCAGCAGTCGGGAGTGATGAGCCGCCGGTAATTGGCTGATTCGGAAAATACTGGCCGGGGCAGGGCAGGAATGCCTCGCCCCGCCGCATTTTCCATTGCTTGACAGCCATCCGTGAGCATCAATACAATGCCCGCCCTTAACCCGGGGGCTGGTGATTCACGGGCCCTGCAAATTTAGGACGAGATGACAGGTTTGCCCTGATAATTCAGGGCTTTAGGACCGGTCGTCATTCCAGCAGGCTGGACTATGAGTGGTTCGGCCGTTGGGCGCGCGCATTGATAGCGCGCTATTTTTTTTGTGTTTCACAGTTAAATTGAGAGAAGAGAAGGCCCATGGCCACAACTAATCAGCTAGTACGAAAGCCACGCTCATCGAAGGTGGTCAAAAGCACGGTCCCGGCGCTGCAGGCAAGTCCACAAAAGCGGGGCGTCTGTACTCGCGTCTACACGACGACGCCAAAAAAGCCGAATTCCGCGATGCGGAAGGTTGCTCGTGTCAGGCTGACAAACGGCTTTGAAGTCACCAGCTATATCGGTGGCGAAGGTCATAACCTTCAGGAGCACTCAGTGGTGTTGATTCGCGGCGGTCGTGTGAAAGATTTACCGGGCGTTCGCTATCACACGGTTCGCGGCACGCTTGATTGCTCAGGTGTAGGAGATCGCAAACAAGGTCGATCAAAGTACGGTACAAAACGGCCCAAATCGTAAGAACACAGATTGATTCGTCATCGCGGTCGTTAAAAATTGTAGTAGCACGCAACTCAAACAAAGCGTTTGAGGTGCTTTTTCAGAGAAATAACGCGTAGCTCAAACCAAGAGTTCGAGACACTTTCCAGAGAAATATAATGTCAAGAAGAACACAAGCACCTAAGCGCAACATTCTGCCTGACCCGAAATACGGCAGTGAATTGCTGGCTAAATTCATGAATATGATCATGAATGATGGCAAGAAGTCAGTTGCGGAGCGAATCATCTATGGCGCGCTCGACCGTATTACTGATAAGGGTTCTGCTGAAGGCGGCCAGTCTCTGGAGGTGCTTGAGCAGGCCCTGGAAAACGTCAAGCCTATGGTCGAGGTCAAGTCTCGCCGGGTTGGTGGCGCAACTTACCAGGTGCCTATCGAGGTTCGGCCGGCACGTCGCCAGACTCTCGCCATGCGTTGGGTTATCGAAGCTGCAAGGAAGCGTAGCGAGAAATCCATGGCTCACAGGCTCGCTCATGAACTGATGGATGCGGCTGACAATCGTGGCACGGCCGTGAAGAAGAAGGAAGATACCCACCGGATGGCGGAAGCAAACAAAGCTTTCTCTCATTACCGTTGGTAATCCTCCTTTAGATTAGTTCTTAAGGATTATTCTCGTGGCACGCATAACCCCTATCGAGCGTTATCGCAATATCGGCATCATGGCGCACATCGATGCCGGTAAGACGACAACGACAGAGCGTGTGCTTTTCTATACCGGCGTTTCGCACAAGATCGGCGAGGTGCACGACGGTGCCGCAACGATGGACTGGATGGAGCAAGAGCAGGAGCGTGGCATCACGATCACGTCCGCTGCAACCACCTGTTTTTGGTCGGGCATGGACAAGCAGTTCGACCAGCATCGGATCAATATCATCGACACGCCCGGTCACGTGGACTTCACCATTGAAGTAGAGCGAAGCCTGCGAGTGCTCGACGGCGCGGTGACCGTACTGTGTTCTGTTGGTGGTGTTGAGCCGCAGACAGAGACTGTTTGGCGCCAGGGCAACAAGTACCACGTCCCGCGTATGATCTTCGTCAACAAGATGGATCGAGCCGGAGCGGATTTCCTGCGTGTCGTAGAACAGGTCAAAGAGCGACTGGGTGCAAATGCAGTGCCAATTCAGCTGCCGATTGGCGCGGAAGAACATTTCGAGGGCCTGGTCGATCTGATTCGAATGAAGGCGATCTACTGGGACGACGCCAATATGGGCACGAGCCATGAGGCTCGTGACATTCCGGACAATATGCAGGCCGACTGCCAGGCATGGCGAGAGAAAATGGTTGAGGCGGCCGCCGAAGCCAATGACGAGTTGATGGACAAGTTTTTCAACGATAGCGATTTGTCGGACGATGAGATCCGGGCTGGCTTGCGGCAGCGAACGCTTGCGGGCGAACTTGTCGTTACGATGTGTGGCTCGGCATTCAAGAACAAGGGCGTACAGGCAATGCTTGACGGTGTGGTTGACTACATGCCCTCGCCGGTCGATGTGCCTGCAATCAAGGGTATTCAGGACGACGAATCTGAAGGCGAGCGCCCGGCCAATGATGATGAGCCGTTTGCGGCGCTGGCGTTCAAAATTGCGACGGATCCATTCGTGGGTAATCTCACTTTCTTCCGGGTTTATTCGGGCGTGCTGAATTCCGGCGATACGATTTACAACCCGGTCAAAAGCAAGCGCGAGCGTATCGGTCGAATCTTGCAGATGCACTCAAATGATCGCAAAGAGATCAAGGAAGTGCGGGCCGGTGATATTGCCGCGGCGGTAGGCCTGAAGGATGTCACCACTGGCGACACGCTGTGCGACCTGAAAGACATTATTACGCTTGAACGAATGGAATTTCCGGAGCCGGTCATCGCGGTTGCGGTTGAGCCGAGGACGAAGGTCGATCAGGAAAAGATGGGGATCGCGCTGCAGAAGCTCGCTAAGGAAGACCCATCATTTCGCGTGGCGACTGACGAGGAGTCAGGACAAACGATTATTTCCGGCATGGGCGAGCTGCATCTCGATATTATCGTCGATCGAATGAAGCGTGAGTTCAAGGTCGAAGCGAACGTCGGCAAGCCACAGGTTGCGTATCGCGAGACCATTCGCAAGACGGTCGAGCAGGAAGGCAAGTTCGTTCGGCAATCAGGAGGTCGCGGACAATACGGTCACGTCTACCTGAAGATCGAACCGCAGGAACCGGGCGAGGGTTACGAATTCGTCAACGCTATCGTTGGTGGCGTTGTACCGAGGGAATATATCAACGCGGTCGACAAGGGCGTCAAGGATCAAATGGAAAATGGTGTCGTTGCCGGGTATCCGGTTGTTGATGCCAAGGTCACGCT